>Ga0102943_1001622_pt1 | contig 13827 bp, 10 predicted proteins | sample SalPonC_black_MG_FD_78174 | JGI IMG/M metagenome (GOLD analysis project Ga0102943, IMG submission 78174) | Salt pond soil microbial communities from South San Francisco under conditions of wetland restoration - Salt Pond MetaG... | ecosystem: Environmental > Aquatic > Marine > Intertidal zone >...
GGCTGAGCATATCGTGGTGTTTGGTTAGTAGATGATTTAAAATGAGTATTCCCTAATCCTCCACGTCCGCCTTTTAGTAATACATATTCCTGCTGATCTTCGGTAACTTCTGACAATACTTCACCGGTTTCTGCATCTTTAACTACAGTTCCCAAAGGAACTTCAACAATTACATCTTTCCCCTCGGCACCTGTACGTTGAGCACTACCACCAGCCTGTCCGCTGGTAGCAAAAATATGTTTTTGGTATTTTAAATGTAAGAGAGTCCATAATTGGGCATTCCCTTGAAGGATAATATCCCCTCCACGACCTCCATCACCGCCGTCAGGTCCGCCTTTAGGAACAAATTTTTCTCGATGCAAATGCGGGGAACCAGCTCCTCCTTTGCCCGAACGAAAAAATATTTTTACATAATCAACAAAATTTGAACCTGCCATCTATTTATACCTTTCAATTATTGAACAAATTTTATCAAAGATAACATCAATTTCTCCAATTCCATAAACTGATTCACATTTTCCCATTGATTTGTAGTAATCTTTCAATATTATAGTATTGGTATTATAAATAGCTATTCTTTTTTTAATAATATCTTCGCTTTTATCATCGGCCCTGGCTGAATTATTATATCGAGAGTATAAACGTTCAATAATAGCTTTTTCATTGGTTTCAAGAGAAATCATCACATTAACTTTGGCTCCCATTCCAGATAAAATTTTTTCCAATTGGGCTGCCTGATGAATGGTTCTTGGAAATCCATCAAAAATATAACCTTCGCTTTGTTCAAACTTTCCAAGTTCTTTTCTAATAATATCTACAGCCATTTCATCGGGGACATAACATCCTTTATCAATATGTTTTTGTGCTTCAATACCCAAAGAGGTCTTATCAGCAATTGCTTTTCGTAATATTTCTCCGGTAGAAATATGTTTTAAATTGTATTTATCAATAATCTTCATTGATTGCGTACCTTTCCCTGCCCCAGGCGGGCCAAACAATACAATATTTAACATACAAAAATTTAGCTTTTTAAGGTATATATATCGGGCAGGTTTCTTCCCAGTCCGTCATAATCCAGACCATAACCAACAATAAAATCATTGGGTATTTCCATACCTACATATTCGATAGGGATATTTTTTTTATAGGCAGCGGGCTTTAAAAGAAGGGTTGATATTTTTACGCTTGCAGCACCAAATTTATTCAATTCTTTTACAATTTGATCTAAAGTAATTCCGGAATCAACAATATCTTCAAGAACAATTACATCGCGTCCGCTTATTTTCTCATTAACCCCGATTAATTGCTTAACTTTACCGGTAGTAGAGGTTCCCTGGTAAGAAGATAATTTCAAGAAAGTTATTTCACAATTAAAATCAATGTGTTTTAACAAATCGGCTGTAAACATAAAAGAACCGTTTAAAATACTAATAAAAAGAGGAACATCTTTAGCTGTATAATCCTGATTTATGTTTTGTGCAATTTGAGCCACTGCATGCTGAATCTTTTCCGATGGGATAGATACTTCAAATACTTTATCTTTTAATTTTACCTGCTTCATCATTAAAACAATTTTCACCAGTTTGGATTACCGAATGAACATTCTTATAAAATAATCGTTTATTTATTACCTTTGTAAACGTTGAAAATATTCTGCGAAAATACAAATTAATGTTCTAAAAAATAATTTTAAACCACCTTAAAAATTTTATTTTAACATGAAACCAAAAGTAAGTATCATCATGGGCAGCACCTCTGATCTGCCGGTAATGGAAAAAGCAGCAAAAATCTTAAATGATTTTAAAATTCCTTTCGAAATAAATGCTTTGTCGGCACATAGAACCCCCGAAGAAGTAGAAAAATTTGCCAAAGGGGCTAAAGATAATGGTATTGAAGTAATTATAGCAGGTGCAGGAATGGCTGCTCATTTACCCGGTGTTATAGCAGCAATGACCAGCCTTCCGGTAATTGGAGTCCCTATAAATGCTTCGTTAGACGGAATGGATTCATTATTAGCCATAGTACAAATGCCTCCCGGAATCCCTGTTGCTACTGTAGGTATTAACGGAGCTCAGAATGCCGGTATTTTAGCTGCACAAATTTTAGCCGCAGGAGATGAAAATCTGAAAAAAATATTGCAGGAATATAAAGAAAACCTAAAAACAAAAATTGTTAAAGCCAACGAAGAATTATCGAAAGTAAAGTTTGAGTATAAGACTAATTAAAACATCCATTTATAGCAAAAAACTGAAGGGTTAACCCTTCAGTTTAGAATATAAAACTACTTAAATTAACTGTTTTTTTATATACAAAAGAGGCTGTTCCGAATAAGGACAGCCTCTTTGTATTACATTTATTTTAATGATTCTAATTATAAGCCGGGTTCTGATCTTCTTCGGTAATTAAATCATTCGCATCAATTTCATCTTGTGGAATTGGAAGAGATAAAATATCGGCATTAGCCGGTATGATATCTTCTGTGTACCCCCAATGTACAGGAGAACTACGATCAACAGGCAATTGCAATCTCATCAAATCCCAAACACCAAAACCTTCTCCATATAATTCTTTTCTTCTTTCAAGATATATCTCATCTAATAATGCTGCACCAGTAAAGGTACTTTGAGTTGCCCCCGGGATTGATCTACTTTGTACCTCAAATAATGCTTGTTGTGCATTAACATCATGCGTTAATTGAGCCTCTGCCTCTGCTTCAATCAAATACATTTCGGCCACCCGCATTCTAATTAAACGTGCCTGTCCGAGAAAATCATTACGGTGACGGAATTTATAGGTATAATGTGCCGCAACACCAAAGAAATTGCTTGCAATAGCTCCTACTTCTTCCACTAAAGTAGTATCACTCCGGATAAACATATTCCTTGCATCATTGGCATCAAATATAGACACGAATTCAGGAGTGTATAAAAGTGTACTATACCCATAAAGATTTCCACTTCCGGGGCCATCTAAATACCAGAATGAGGGATGGCTTAGAAAAATATTATTATCAGTATCCGTAAAATCATAACCAAAAATGGTCTCATTATTATAATCAAAAAAGCCACTGGTCATGTCTTCTGTTTGCAATTCCTGGCCACCATGACAAGTAGCAGCCCATGAAGAAGCCTGTTCCCAGTTTTCCATTGCCAGATATGCTCTGGCTAATAACCCCTGGGCAGCACGTTGAGAGAATCTTCCGGTACGAACAAAGCCAAGTAGAGGTTCTGCTTCTAACAAATCTTCGATAATTTGATTATATACATCTCCAACAGATGCACGTGCAAGATGTGGATCATTTGCAACATCTTTTGATGATAGCCTCAAAGGGACACACATTGCATCAGGATTAACAGAATAAGGTTTATCTGCAAACATGGTAGCTAATAACATATAAGAATATGCTCTTAAACAAAGCGCCTCACCATATAATTGATTCTTCTCTGTCTCGTCACCTGGTACTTGTTCAATATTATTAATAATTACATTTGCATTATCAATAACTTCATACGCCACTTCCCATGGCCATACAGAATATCGTGAGGTTGCTGTTAAATTAAATCTATAAGGATTGATGAACCACCCGTAGTTACTTGCTGAAGCCATCACTGCATCTCCGCTACGAACATCGGCCATTCCTTCGTAAAATAATCCATCAAGAGCATAACTGGCTAAGGAACGATATGATCCATTGATAGCAACTTCTAACGCATCGGTTGATGATAGTATTACATCATCGGATAATTTATTCGTAGGCTCTTGTTCAAGAAAATCATCGCTACAGGATATTGTTGCAAGAACAAGAACAATAAATATTATTAATTTATTTAGTGTTTTCATATGATTAAATTTTAATATTTTACAATCCAACATTTATTCCAAAAGAAAATACCCTGGGTGAAGGAGAACGGAAGAAATTAACACCGCCAATACCCATTTCCGGATCAAAAACTTTTAAATCCTTATCTTTCATCCAAACAAAAACATTCTCTGCACTAACATATAGTTTCATTGAAGAGAAATTAATTTTGTTCAGAAAATCTTGAGGTATATTATAAGCAAGTTGAATATTTTTCAACTTAATATAAGTAGCATCATGCAAGAACAGTGTTGATCGGTTATATGAATTTAAGCCTCCATCAACATCGAAACGAGGGTATTTTGCATCTGTATTATCAGTACTCCAATAATCATTGGCTTCATTCGTCATGTTATTTCCTTTATTATCTCCATTATAAAACAACTGACGTTCTACATCATCATAAATTTGCCCGCCAATACTATAATAAAACATTAACGATAATTCGAAACCTTTATAGGACAGATCAGAATTTAAGGCTCCAAAAAAATCAGGTGTTGATACTCCTTGTTTATATCTTGTTGCTTCATTATAATTGCTTGTAACTACTTTATTCCCATTTCCATCATCCATATACCATTGAGGTTCGCCGGTTGAGGAATTAACACCAGCCCATTCTTCCAGATAGAACTCATAAATACTACCTCCTTCTTCCCAGCGTTTGGTACCATCATTTGGATCAATCTGTGAGCTAAGTATTTCCAATATCTCGTTGGTATTTTTAGATAAATTAAAACCAACATTCCAAACAACATCAGAACGAAGGATATTATAATTTAATTCAAATTCATGTCCGTAATTTTTTAAATCTGCTAAATTCGTTATTATCGAGCCAAATCCCGTACTTAGAGGCAGTGGCCTGTCATATAATAAATCAGTAGATTTTCTATTGTAATATTCATAAGTAAAACTTAATCTGTTAAAAAGGGTAACATCCAGTCCGATATTCAAATTAGCATTGGCTTCCCAGTGTAATTTATCATTTGCTAATTGATCATGAATTAACCCTGACATATCGTTATAACTTTGAGGCGAGTATAGTCCAAGAAAAGCAAAATTACTAATATTATCGTTACCAGATGTTCCGTAACTTGCTCTTAATTTAAGACCCGACAGCCAGTCAAAACTATCCATAAATGCTTCTTCGGATATTCTCCAGGAACCACTTAAAGAATAAAATAATCCATATCTTTTTTCACTACCAAACTTTGAAGAGCCATCTCTTCTTAAACTGGCAGAAAAATAGTATTTACTATTATAATCATAATTCAGTCTTGAAAAAACAGAGCTTTTAGATTCTGTAAGGGTATAACTTCCTGCATCTTCAGGGGTAGATGCATTGTCCAGCTCAGGGAATAAAATATCGCCAATAACATAAAATCCTGTAGCATCAACATTAATTCTCTCATAATTACTTTCAAAGGCTTCGTAACCTAAAAGAAAGTTTACATTATGAGCCTCAGCAAACTGCTTGTCATAGGTAAGTGTATTTGATATTGTCCAGTTTAAATCTGTTTTAGGCCATCTGCTTCCTCTTCCGCTAACAGGTTTTCCATCTCCATGGTAAGGATTATAAAACCGATAATCTGTTAAACCTATATAATCAACATTCCCAATCGACTTAAATTTTAAATTTTCAAGGACATCAAGTTCCATCCAAAGCGAAGAAATAGCCCTGTATGTTTTAGTTCTGTATATATTTAGTTTACTCAGTCCTACAGGATTGTAATCAGGAGAAACAGGATTCACATAGTTATATTGTTTATTTCCTTCACTATCTAAAACCGGATTTCCATTTTCATCTACTACATAGAATGGTACAGCATTATTATATAATAAAGACATACGATAAGGACTTGCTCCTCCTCCACCTCCCGGGGGTGTATTTTGAACAGTATATCCCAATGTATTTTCCATTCCGAAACGAAGAAAATCAGTCATGTCCGAAGACAAGTTTAACTTACCCGTAAATCTCTCAAAATCAGAACCAACAGCAATACCATCATAAGTAGAATATCCACCCGATGCATAATAATTTATTTTTTCACTTCCTCCGGAAGCTCTTAAACTGTAATCCTGAGTTTTACCAGTATCAAAAACCACATCCCTCCAATCAGTATTAATCACATTTGATGCTCCTGATACTATATTTCCATTCTGATCTAAAGGATTATCTACATTATAAGGATTATGTCCTCCAAGAGCTGTAATCGTTTGACTATTTGCATACTCAACCGGGTTTGCAAGACCATTTGCCTGAGCTTGTTGTAAATAATTATCAAACCATATTTTATATATTTCATCAGAACTCATCAGGTCATAACGTTCGTTACCTAATGACTGATAACCATATTTAGCATCAAAATTAATCTTACTTTCTCCTTCTTTTCCTTTCTTGGTAGTGATAAGTACAACACCGTTTGCTGCAGCAGAACCGTATAACGATGCTGCAGCAGCATCCTTTAACACGGTAATAGACTCAATATCATTCTGGTTTAGCGTACTTAAAACGTCAGACGAAGTGGCATAAGAATCATTAGCAATATCACTATAATTCCCTGTTGAAACGGGAATTCCATCAACAACATACAATGGTGAACTACCAGCTAACAGAGAACCTGTACCCCTAATCCGGATGGTTGCCTGAGAACCTGGCTGTCCGCTGGCACTGGTAACCTGAACTCCGGGGGTTGAACCCATAAGCGCTTGCCCAACAGAAGGGGTGGTTATTTTCTTCAATTCGTCTTCATCAACAACTGAAGCAGAACCTGTAAATGACCCTTTTTTAATTGTTCCGTAAGCAACAACTATAACCTCATCCATCTGTAGAACTTCCTCTTCCAATTGTACATTAATAACTGAACGGCCTGCAATCTCTACTTCCTTACTTTTCATCCCAATTGAACTAAACATAAGTACATTGGAACTTTCAGGAATCGTAAGTGAATAATTTCCATCAATATCAGTACTGGTACCTATCGATGTATTACTCTTAACAACAATAGATACTCCTGGTATTGGAGAACCATCCGTTGCATTGGTTACCGTCCCTGTAATTTCAAGCTGAGCTGCAGCCTGAAAACTAACAAAAAACAGAAATGCAAAAAAAATTGTAATTTTTTTCATAGATTAAAAATTTAGGTTAATAATAATATAACATGCAATTAATCAAAAACGAATATATCATTTTAAGAATATATTTCAAAATTTTCTCATAATGTTGATTCTTTCTATATAAGATTAAAAATTACCCTTTTACTCTATTTTTATTTTAATATCTTAATAAAAAAAATTACTTTTAAGTAACTAAACAAATTATAATTACACTCTAATCTTCAATTATTGAACTGTCAAACAAAATGATAACTGAGCTTATTAAGAAATTCATCTACCTATTGGTTATACAACTATTCCTCTTTCCTTCCCACTCATTTTCCCAAAACATAAAAATTGAAGCCGGTAAATCTGCAGCCATGAGCAATGCATCCGTCGCAGCTACTAATATTTGGTCAGTTTACAATAATCAGGCAGGATTGGGTTATTTAAGTAATATCACGTTGGGTGTTTTTCATCAATCGGGTTTTATAAAACAACAAAACACCCAGGGCATAAGCTTTGCTTTTCCAACAAAAACAGGAACTATTGGGGCTTCCTATTCCTACTTTGGTTTTTCACAATATAATGAGATGCAGGCAGGACTTGCCTTTGGTCGTTCATTTACCCGATATTTTGCTGCAGGGGTACAAATCAACTATCTAAGTACACAAATTGCTGATAATTATGGCTCGTCAAAGGCTGTAAATTTCGAAGTCGGGATTCTTTCTCAACCCGTAAAAGGTTTGTTTATTGGTGCTCATGTGTACAATCCGGCAAGAAGTAAAATGAAAAACGAGCCTATTCCCACAATTTTTAAACTGGGTGCCGGATATCAGTTTTCGGAAAAAGTATTTATGGGCATTGAAACCGAAAAAGACTTCGAACATGATGCTATTTTTAAGGCAGGACTTAACTATCAGCTAATAAATTATGTATCCCTCCAGGCAGGTATTTCAACAAATCCTACCAGATACTCTTTTGGTATTGGTTTTCATTATATCAGCATAAATGCCCATGTTGGATTCCTTAAACATCAAACCCTGGGTTTTAAACCATCATTTACATTAAGCTATGGATTTTAAAACGATGGGATTTATTAAAATTATTTTATTTCAACTGCTTTTATTAGTAACAGGCAATTTAGTAAATGCCCAACCCTCCCCTTTGGCTAAACAAACGCTGGAAGATCTGATAGAAGAAGTTGCCGGCTCAACAGATGAAGAGTTTGACTACACGACTCTTTTTGACGATTTATACTACTATTTTTATCATCCACTAAATTTAAATGCTGCTACACAGGATGAGCTTGAGAAGCTTAAGGTACTCAACGATTTTCAGATAAAAAGTCTTTTAGATTATATTGACCGAAACGGGGAACTTGTTTCTATCTATGAGCTTCAGTTAGTACATGGTTTTTCTTTAGATGATATTAAAATGCTTTTACCATTTATAACCGTTATAAAAGAAACTTCTAAACACAAAACTTCGTTTAAAAATATCCTTAAATATGGTACCAATTACATTTTTATTCGTGGGCAAGAGGTATTAGAAGAGCAGGCAGGTTATCATAAAACTCCAGATTCAATGCTTCAAGCAAATTCTAATTCAAAATACCCGGGCAGTTCATATAAATTATACTCGCGTTATAAATTTCAATATAAAAATAAAGTATATTTTGGTTTTACTGCTGAAAAAGATCCTGGTGAAGAGTTCTTTACCGGAAGTAATAAAAATGGATTTGATTATTATTCTGCTCATCTTCAAATAAACAATTTTGGTGTTTTTAAGTCTTTAACTTTAGGTGATTTTGAAGTAAAATATGGGCAGGGACTTGTTTTATGGTCAGATTTCGGCATGGGTAAATCTCCTTATGTGCTAAATATAAGAAAAAGAACCCAGGGATTAAAAAAATATTCGTCTACCAATGAAAATATTTTTATGCGAGGGGCAGGAACAACAGTAGCCATAAAAAACATTGATATATCTGTTTTCTTCTCCTCGAAAAATATCGATGCCAATATTCAGGATAGTAGTAATAATGAAATAGCTGCTGTTTCTTCATTCCAAAACTCCGGAATTCATGCAACCCCATCTCAGGTAGTAGATAAAGATGCTATTCGGGAAAACATTGTAGGCGGAAATATAACTCATAATCATGAAAATTTTAAACTGGGGATTACAGGGATTTATTACACCTATGGCGCTGAACTTGTAAATGATACAACTCCGGAAAATCAATTTAATTTCAGGGGCAATGAAAACACTAATATCAGTCTGGATTACCAGTTCAGTTTAGGTGATTTTTATTTTTTCGGAGAAGAGGCCATAAGCCAAAACGGGGGCAAAGCATTTCTAAACAGCATAATGATTCGCCTGGCACCACAAATTTCAATGGCTGTTTTACACCGATATTATGATAAAGATTACCAGGCAAATTACAGCAATGCTTTTGGCGAGAACAGCAATGTAAGTAACGAATCCGGATTGTATTTTGGGTTGGAAATTCACCCGATAAAAAACTGGAAAATAACATCGTATTTTGACACCTATCGCTTTATGTGGTTAAAAACCGGGATAGATGCTCCATCGAAAGGGAATGAATGGTTTATGCAAACCGATTATAACCCAACCCGGGATTTTAGCATTTACCTAAGAATTAAAAATGAAATTAAACAAAAAGATCAAAATGCAGAAACAGGAATTGACGAGTTAGTGGATGAGAAATTACTAAAAACACGTTTACATTTGTCCTACCAAATCAATAAAGAGCTTAGTATTAAAAGCAGGATAGAAACAACTAAATACCAAACAAATAATCAAAAGAACGAATATGGATATATGGTTTACCAGGACATTTTTTATGACTTACAAAAGATACCATTAGTTGTTAATGCACGTTTTGCTGTTTTCGATACCGAATCGTATAATACGCGGATTTACGCGTATGAAAGTGATATTCTATATGCATTTTCTATACCTGCTTACTATTCCAAAGGCAGTCGTTTCTATTTTAATCTCAGATATTCTTTGACAGATTTAATGGATATCTGGTTCAAATATTCTCAAACTTACTATGCTGATAAGGAAATAATTTCTTCAGGATTAAATCAAATTAATGGAAACACAAAATCAGAAATAAAAGCTCAACTCCGAATTAAGTTTTAAATTTCGAATTTTTTTCTAATTTTCATGTCCTTAACATTAAGCTGTAAATTAGTAATCCCTCTAAAACAATTTTCATCTACAGAATAACAGATATCGAAAAAATCACCTGAATGGATATATTCGTATAAATTTGCTTGCTGAAAAGCAATTGCAGCAAAATTTTTAAACGGATCTTCCTCCTGTATTAAAGAAAGCTTTAAGTGTTCTTTACTAACCCCAACGATTCGTCCTTCTCCATTGTCGGCTACATCACGAGTCACAAATACAGGGGCCATATTTTCAGGGCCAAAAGGTTGAAATTGTTTTAAGATACGATAAAATTTGGGTGTTATATCACAAAGATTTAATTCTGCATCGATTTCTACCTGGGGAATCAGTTGCTCATCATCAATAGTCTCATTTACAATCTTTTCAAACCGTTTTTGAAATTCCTCTACTTTATCTATTTGTAATGTTAACCCTGCCGCATACATATGTCCGCCAAAATTTTCCAACAAGTCACTACATGCTTCAATAGCCTGGTAAATATCAAATCCAACAACAGACCTTGCTGAACCTGTAGCCAAACCGTTTGAGGATGTTAAAATTACGGTTGGCCTGTAATACGTTTCGATTAATCGTGAAGCCACAATACCTACAACTCCTTTATGCCATTCTGAATTATATAATACGGTTGTTTTTCTTTCTCCCAATTCTTGTTCTTTAGCAAGAATTCTTAAAGCTTCCTGCGTAATATGGCGATCGATATTTTTTCGGGCATCATTAAAATAATTTACACTATTGGCGGCAGTTTTCGCTTTTGCCGAATTTTTAGATAATAACAATTCAACTGCTTTATCTGCTGATTCCATCCTTCCGGCAGCATTAATCCGCGGACCAATTTTAAAAACAATATCATCAACGGTAATATTCTTATTCGCTAATCCCGAAAGATTGATTATTGATTTTAAACCTTCCCGTGGTCTTTTATTTAACTGTATTAATCCAAAGTAGGCCAGAATTCTGTTTTCATCTACTATAGGCACAATATCCGAAGCGATGCTAACAACGACTAAATCAAGATAAGGAATTAAGTTTTCAAACGGAATATTATTTGTTCTGGCAAAAGCCTGGATAAGCTTAAATCCCACTCCACATCCTGAAAGTTCTTTAAAAGGATAATTACAATCTTTTCGCTTAGGATCAAGTACAGCAATTGCACAAGGCAGCTCACCCCCCGGATAATGATGATCACAGATAATAAAATCAATACCCTGTTTTTTAGCGTATGCTATTTTTTCATTCGCTTTTATTCCACAGTCTAAAGCAATAACTAACGAAAATTTATTTTCCTGAGCCGTTTGAATTCCTTGTAAAGAAATCCCATACCCCTCACTATACCTGTCGGGGACATAGTAACCAACATTAGGATAAAACTCTTTTAAAAAAGTATACAATAATGCCACAGAGGTTGTCCCGTCAACATCATAGTCACCATAAATCAAAATGTTTTCATTATTGTGTATAGCCTGCTCTATTCGTTCTATGGCCAAATTCATATCCTTCATTAAAAAAGGATCGTACAAATTGTCCAGACTGGGGCGAAAGAAAGCCTTCGACTCCTCAAATGTTTTAACTCCTCTCTGAACCAAGAGTTTAGCTAAAACGGGTTCAATATTTAATTCTTTGGCTAATTTCTGTATATCTTTTTCATTGCCTTGCGGTTTTAATACCCATCTTTTTTCCATATATAGTTTTCATATTTTTTTACTCTTTAAGGTTCATCTCAAATACTTCTGTAATTTTGGATATTAGCACTTGTTTTACTAATTCATAATCCATCTTTTTCTTCAATTCTCTTTCCATCGTTGTTACTCCTTTGTCTATAAATCCACAAGGATTGATGTAACTAAAGTATTCGAGATTGGTATTAACATTTAATGCAAATCCATGCATAGTAATAAAGCGACTTGCCTTAACACCAATAGCACAAATTTTTCGGGCTTTATCATTGTCGCTATCCAACCATACACCGGTTGCTCCGGGTAATCTTCCGGCTTCAATTCCAAACTCTTTCAACATTAGAATTATTGATTGCTCCAATTTAGCAATATATTGTTTTACCTGCAAATTAAATCTTTCCAGATCGATAATAGGATAACCTACTATTTGTCCGGGTCCATGATAAGTTATGTCTCCACCACGATTAATTTTGTAATAGGTAGCATTTATTTTTTCCAAAAAGGCATCACTAATCAATAAATTATTTTGCTGACCGCTTTTTCCTAACGTATAAACATGTGGATGTTCGCACAGAATCAATTTATTATCAATTGCTACCTGCTCATTTTCAGGCAACTCCCTGTTTTTTGATTTAATTTGCAGAAAATTAGCAAAAATTTCTTCCTGATAATCCCAGGCTTTTTTGTAATCAACCAAACCTAAATCTATATACTGAACATCAATCTTTTCCATTGTCCATTAAATTAACTTTGTACATGTTTCTCGGCCTGATAAGATGACCTTACCAACGGGCTGCTTTCAACAAAACGAAATCCTTTTTCTAAACCTATTTTACGATACTCCTCAAATTTTTCGGGTGTTATATATTCTTTAACGGGCATATGGTTTGCAGATGGAGCCAGGTATTGTCCAATCGTCATCACCTTACAGCCTGTTTTAAGCAAATCATCCATCGTTTGCAAAATCTCCTCTTCAGTTTCTCCTAAACCAAGCATTATTCCTGATTTGGCAGTAATTCCCGCACGGGCAATATATTCTAAAACCTTAAGGCTTCTACGATACTGTGCTTTAGTTCTAATTTGGGGAGTTAATCTTTCCGTAGTTTCTAAATTATGTGAAATAACTTCGGGCTTTGCATCTATAACTTTTTGAATATCCACCTCCTGTCCGTCAAAATCAGGGATAAGAGCTTCTATAGTTACTTTCGGATTAACTTCTTTTATTTTTTTTATGGTTTCTGCCCAAAATGCAGCTCCTCCATCGCTAAGATCATCACGATCGACAGAAGTAATTACAGCATGTTTTACCTTCATTAAACGAATAGATTCTGCAATTCGGTTGGGCTCGTCCCAATCGGGAGGCAATGGTTTCCCTGTTTTTACACCACAAAATTTACAGGAACGTGTACAAATATCGCCTAAAATCATAAAGGTTGCGGTACCCCTATTCCAGCACTCTCCAATATTTGGACATTTACCACTGGTACAAATAGTATGTAATTGATATTTTTCAACCGTATTTTTAACTTTCGAATAAGATTCTCCCTTGGGCATTTGCATTTTCATCCACCGTGGCAGTCTCTGCTTATTACTCCTTCCTGAATCCATAATTACTGAATATTTACTCTTCAACAATTAACATAATGATACAAAATTAAATTATTCTAAATAAAAACAGGTATGATTTATGATTTAATCGAAGAATACCCTAACAGCAACCTAAATACCAATTCATTAAAGCACAAATAGGAATAACTTATTAAAATTCATTCCTGTCCGATAAAAAATAAATAAAATCAAGGTTTCAATATTCCGCGCATGTTTGTTATCTGCAAGGAATGTTTTTGTTGCTTGCCGCGGGTTGGTTGGGTAGCAACCATACCCCGGAGGGTTATGCTCATAGATTGCAATTTGCGGTTTGTTTTATAAATGGGTAAAACTTCCGGGTTTAGACAATTGTTTTTCCAGGGAAACTAATTATTTTTA
>Ga0102943_1001623_pt1 | contig 13825 bp, 8 predicted proteins | sample SalPonC_black_MG_FD_78174 | JGI IMG/M metagenome (GOLD analysis project Ga0102943, IMG submission 78174) | Salt pond soil microbial communities from South San Francisco under conditions of wetland restoration - Salt Pond MetaG... | ecosystem: Environmental > Aquatic > Marine > Intertidal zone >...
ATACCTCGACGGTATCGTTGATGATTCCGACTCAAAGAAATTAGAAGAGTGGCTTGCGGAAAGCAATGAAAACCGCCGGGCTCTTCATTCAGTAAGTCAGATCTGGAAAGCTTCAGAGGAGAGATCTCAAAATGCCCTCATTCAGGAATTGAACCTTGAGGAGGATTGGGAAAGAATATCAAATCACATTTCCAAAACGGATGAAAAAGAGAAGACTGAACGTGTTTTAAAGTTTAAGCGCCTTAGAAAACGGCAACAATTTTTCTCAAACCTGATGAAAGTAGCGGCACTTGTTTTGGTAGCTGTTGCTTCAGGCTATTTAACACTACAGTATGCACCGGTGCAGCAGGAAAAAGTGTATGAGCCCGTATTCAATGAGATTCAAACCAGTGCTGCAGAGCGTGCAAGAGTTGAGCTTGGAGACGGTTCAAGGGTAACTTTAAACGCCGCTAGTAAACTGATTATGCCGGAAACTTTCAGTCAAAGTTCTCGAGAAGTAGAGCTGCACGGTCAGGCTTTTTTCGATATAAAGTCAGACAAGAACCGGCCCTTCCGTATTCAAACCAGGTCAGGATTGATTGAAGTAGTGGGGACATCATTTGATGTACGTTCATACATCGACGAGGAGGTCATAGAAGTGGTGGTTAAAGAGGGGACTGTTGAAGTGAGTCAGGAATCAGATCCCTCACAAAAGTTGATTGTAAACGAAGGGTATAAAGGGTCCATTTTGGTAGCCGAGAATAAGTTAAATCTGGTATGGACTGATGATCTCGAAAGCTACTTTGCATGGATGGACGGACGACTTGTATTTAAAAAAGATCCATTACACAAGGTTTTCCGCCATATTGAACGAATTTACGATATAGAAGTCATTTATACCGGATCGGACGAAACGATATTAGAGAAAGAGTTTTCTGCTGACCTGAAAACCAGATCGGTAGCAGAAGTGATGAATGTGATACAAGTAGCCATGGATATTGAATTTGAAATGGAAGAAGATCGTGTGATCATCTACTAATGAATGATGATTTTTCTTAAAACAGTTAAACCATAACACAAACCAAAAACCCACGCGTATGAAGACCGTTACGTTGTTAAAAGGATTGCCTCTATTGGCATTGATGGTGATGATATCATCTTTAATGCCACTAAAGGCATCTACCCAAGTACAGTCTCCGGAATCGGAGTTACCGCAGTTGGTATACTTCTCCGTTAAGGATTACAGTAATCAGCTACAGGTGTTGAAATCACCAATCGCAGTAGACTTTAAAAATATCTCGATTGTGGAAGCGCTTTTTCTGGTGGCAGAGAAAGCGGAGCTCGAAATAGCATTCGATTCGGGAGTTTTTAACGATGATGATCTTGTGACATTGGAAAATAGCAGGATCAGTTTAGGTGAAACTTTAGAACATATTTTGAAAGACACAGGATATGAAGCAATCATAACTTCAAACCGTCAAATCATTCTTCGCGAAAGTATTGTTGAAGAACTCGAAGAAGAGGAATTGATGGTAGATGTAGAGGGTCAGGTTGTAGATGCTGAAACCGGTGAGCCATTATTTGGTGTTACGGTTTTTGTGGTCGGAACTCAGACCGGTACAACCACTGATGAAAATGGGCGCTTTACATTGACTGTTCCTGACGGAGGTGAGGTATTGGCGTTTACCTACGTAGGATATGTGAGACAAGAGGTACCCATTGAAGATGAAACAGAATTCTATATTGAAATGGCATCTGATGTAACCATGCTCGAAGATGTGGTTGTTGTAGGTTATGGTGTTCAGCAGAGAACAGAAGTTACAGGTTCTGTATCATCAATTAATGCTGAAACAATTCAAGATAATCCGGCCTCCAGTTTTGAAAATGCCCTTCAGGGACGACTTGCCGGAGTAAATGTGGCAGAATCGACAGGTGAACCGGGAGCTGCTCCTCAGGTTGTTATTCGAGGTACGGGTTCCATTTCTGCAGGTAACGATCCGCTTTATGTAATTGATGGAGTTCCACTTTCTCAAAACTTTAATCAGCAGGGATCTATCGGTTCGCAGCGGTCGTCTTTTCAGCCTCCAAGAGCCAATCCACTGTCAACACTTAACCCAAATGATATAGAGTCTATTGAAGTATTGAAAGATGCTTCTTCAGCAGCTATATACGGGTCGAGAGGTTCGAATGGTGTAGTATTGATTACTACCAAACAGGGTAGAAAGGATACACCGACACAGGTGAGATTCAGATCTTATCTGGGTGTTCAAACTCCGTTTAATGTACCGGAAATGATGAATGCCGAAGAGATTATTGACTACACGAAGGATGCCAGAAATAACACATATCTGAGGGAGCAGGATCCAACTGATTCTTCCAGTCCGTTTTATAATCCTCAGTATAATCCCGATACCAATGCAGGCCGAGAGGCATCAGGCGCTACTGCAAATCACTTGATTCCGGAAGCCTATGTTAATTGGGACGGTACGGATACCGACTGGCTTGATCTGGTACTGGATCAATCTGTATTGCAGAACTATGATATGTCTGTAAGTGGTGGATCATCGAGTGTTACCTACTTTTTGGGAGGTGGCTATATGGATCAAACAGGTATTGTAGAAGGATCCGCATTTAACCGATACTCTCTAAATGCCAAACTGAATGCAGACCTGTCTGAAAAAATGCAGCTTGGTCTAGCCATTAACGGAGCATTCACAGAACATGACAGAAAACCTGCGGGAGCGCCTTACTTCGGTACGCCACCGGGAATTATCTATTCTGCCATGACGCAGTCTCCGGTTGTTGATCCATTTAATGAAGATGGTACTTATAGACAACTTGAAGGCAGCCATAATGAGCTTGGCGGTGCGATGACCACAACAAATCATCCGCTTGCCGTTCGCGATTTTATTGACGAGCGAATTGCAAATAACAGAATTTACGGTAATCTGAATGCGAGATATCAAATTCTGGATAATTTACAATTCAAATCGATGGTTGGTTATGACCTCGACAACTATCAACGATCTTTTTACCAGGGAACGCAACTCTACTACAGAGGCGGAGATCCGAGACCTTTCGGACAATCTTCATCTGCTCAAAGTTTTAACTGGTTGTTGGAAAATACACTCACTTATCAGGCAGCTTTAGGTGAAGATCATCGTTTAGATGCTGTTGCCGGTTATACGGTTCAAAAACAGCGTGATGAAAGAAATTCTGTAGAAGCTCAGAATTTTCCTGATGATCAAATTCAGACCGTTAATGGGGGGCAGGTAACAAACGGTTCTCAATTTATTGAAGAGTGGTCGCTCGTGTCTTACCTGGCTCGTGTAAATTATGTATTTAAAGATCGATACCTTTTTACAGGTACGATACGATCGGACAGATCATCAAGATTTGGCGCGAATAATCAAACCGGTGTCTTCCCTTCTGCTTCATTAGGCTGGAGAATGACCCGAGAACCATTTTTGGCCGATCAGGATCTGTTTAGCGAATTGAAACCAAGAGTTAGTTATGGTGTTACCGGTAACTTCCTTATTCCAAATTACGGTTCAATCGGATTACTCGGACCATCGAACTACGTACTTAGTGATCAGATCGTTTCAGGTACAATCCCATCAACTCTGGGTAACTCGGAACTTACATGGGAAACCACAAAACAGCTGAACATGGGTATTGACTATGCACTTCTTGAGGATCGGATTTACGGTTCGTTTGATTACTACATCAGTAACACGGAAGATCTTTTGCTTGAAGTAAATATTCCGGCTGTTACAGGTTTCACACGTGCATTAACCAACATCGGTGAAGTTGAAAACAGAGGATTTGAAGTTCAAATTACCTCCAGAAATATGGTTGGTGCTTTCCAGTGGTCAACAGATTTTAACTTCTCGACAAATACTAATGAGGTTAAGAAACTGGGGAATGAAGGAGATCCTATTCTCGTACCCGGAGCTGCCGGAGTTCGTCACATCACCAGGGTTGGTGATGCCATCGGTAGCTATTATGGATATGATGTAGTAGGTATTTTCCAAACTCAGTCTGAGATTGATAATGCACCTGTAGACCTTGAAGGGAACCCTACACCGGGCGACTTTCAGTTCAGGGATGTGAATGAGGATGGCTTTATTGACGCTGATGATCGTACAATACTCGGAAGCTATCACCCTGATTACACATGGGGTATGACCAATCGCTTTAATTGGAAAAACATCGACTTTAGTTTCTTCCTGCAGGGTGTGGAAGGCAGAGAGGTGCTGAATCTGACTGCTCGTCACCTGAAAAACGGTGAAGCCAACTTTGGAAGTTATGCGGTATTGAATGACCGATGGAGGTCGCCTCAAGACCCGGGTAACGGATTACATCCAAAAGCTGAAAGAGCCTCAGGCGGTAACAATAACCGTGCGTCTTCTTATCAAGTTGAGGACGGTTCATACATCAAACTGAAAAATGTAACTTTAGGCTACAATCTTCCTCAGTCACTCATATCTGATTTTGCACAGAATGTAAGATTATACGGTTCTGTGACAAACGTTGCGATATGGACTGACTATAATGGATTTAATCCTGAAGTGAATCTGCAACCCGGAAGTGGATTAACACCGGGCGAAGATTATGGAGCTTATCCATTGTCGAGAGCATTTCAGTTTGGTATCGACATCTCCTTTTAATCACAAAAAGAAACTATGATGAATAATATGAATAGATTAAAAACACTATTGCTGGTTCTGCCGGCATTGATTCTGGTAGTTTCGTGCGGAGATGATTTTACGATTCTCGCTCCGCAGTCGGAACGTAATGTTGAGAACTTCTATCAATCGGATACTGATTTTCGGGTAGCCATTAACGGTGCTTATGCCGGCCTTGCCGGTAACGACCTTTATGGACGTAACTTCATGTTACTGCACGAAATGAGATCAGATAACACCTTTAATGGTGGTGGAGCCACCGGTCTGGCTGAATCGCTACAGCGAATCACTCGTTTTGATGAGCTGCCCGGATCCACAGAGTTGGAAAACACCTGGGCCGGCGGTTACAAGGTGATTGCAAGCGTTAATACAATTCTAAGCAGAATTGATAATGTAGATTTCGACAATGCATCTTTGGCCGATCGCATAAAAGGTGAAGCCCTCTTCATCCGATCACTTGTTTATTACAATCTGGCTGTAACCTATGGAAATATTCCAATTCAGCTGGAAGAGGTAACCACTCCAAATGTGGAGATTAACCAAGTATCGGCAGAGGTAATATACGATCAGATTATTACGGATCTGGGAACGGCAGAAAATCTATTGCCTGCTTCTTATTCAGCTGAGGATATTGGGCGAGCCACTAGCGGTGCAGCCGCAACTCTACTTGGCTTGGTCCATCTGACTAACGGAAACAGTGGTCAGGCAGAAGCAGCACTTCGCCGTGTTGTCAATTCTCAGGAGTATGAGCTGGTGCCCAACTATTTAGACATCTGGGGCCCATCCAACGAGAACAATATTGAGTCTGTTTTTGAGATTCAGTATAAATCGGGCGGACAGGGAACAGGCAGTGGATTTACTGAATACTACTCAACTGACCTCTCTATTTCAGGAGGTGTTGGTGGTGGAAATGTTCCACAGGGAATAAACGACAATCTGCTGGAAACTTACGATGAAAACGATGATGTCCGTTTTGAAACATACGGAACCGATATAGATGGCTTGCCATACTTGAATAAGTATGATTTCAATCAAACCATCGCTTTTGATTCGGATGTCAATTTCATTGTATTCCGGTATGCGGATGTACTTCTTATGCTTGCCGAGGCGATCGGTGAGAGTCCTGAAGCTTATGACCTGATTGATGAAGTGCGTGAGCGCTCAGGGCTTACAACTCCATCAGCTACACTTCCCGGTACATTTGAAGAGATATTGCTCCTCGAACGACGTCGTGAATTTGTTGGCGAGAATAAGAGATGGCCAGATTTGCTCCGTTTTGGTGTAGCTCCACAGGTTATGGCAGATTTCTTATCGGATGAAGGATTTACACCTTCCGATATTCGACTGCTCTATCCAATTCCTCAGCGAGAACTGGACGCAGCACCGGGACAGCTAACTCAGAATCCCCTATAATGATTGACCTCGGTCCGGAATGAGAGAATTCTCATTCCGGGCTCAATTAAATTCAATTTAGTTTTAAATAAAAGAATCATGAATAAAATCATATTAATCACATTTGTGCTGTTATTTGCGGCAGCATCTGTTTCAAAAGCACAAATTAATACGTCGGATGACACACCGCTTCGGGTTATCGCAATATTTGCCCATCCCGATGATGCTGACTCCAAAATGGGAGGAACTGCAGCCATGATGGCACAAATGGGTCATGAAGTGAAATTCTTGTCTCTAACAAACGGCGATGCCGGGCATCATGAAGAAGGCGGAGGCTTTCTTGGTAAGAGAAGACGTGCTGAAGCAAAAGAAGCTGCTGAAAGATTGGGAATTGAGGAGTATGAAGTATTTGATCATCACGATGGTGAACTTTTACCCGAACTGCATATTCGTAAAGATGTAATTCGAGCCATTCGTGAATGGAATGCTGATGTAGTACTCGGGCTTAGACCGAATGACTACCATCCGGATCACAGAAATGCAGGCCAGCTGGTAATTGATGCATCCTATATGGTGATTGTACCCAATGTTGCACCGGATACTGAGCCGCTCCCAAACAACCCGGTTTTCTTTTACATGCAAGACCGATTTAGCAAACCCAACCCGTTCAGTCATGATGTTGTGGTAGGTATTGATGAAGTTATTGATACAAAAGTGGCGGGTCTGGATGCGCATACCTCTCAGATGTATGAGTGGCTTCCCTGGACGAACCACACTCTGGATGAAGTTCCGGAAGATCCGGATGAGCGTATTGAATGGCTTAAACAACGTTGGGTAAACCGGGGAATGTCGGATGAACAACGAGCGGGCCTGGAAAAATGGTATGGGTCTGAGCGGGCTGCAGAATTTAAATACGCAGAATCATTTGAAATTGCGGAGTATGGTCGTTATCCGTCTGAAGATGAGCTCCGAATGATTTTCCCAATGTTAGGAAATTAGTATTTGCTCTTCATAACGTACCTAAGCCGAAATGGTGTGGAAGCCGTTCGGCTTTTTTTACAATAAATTATTTTCAAAAGAATTACATGTCAGAAAATATTCTCAAGCAACCGGTCATTGGGATTGATTTAGGAGCCACGAACCTGCGTGTTGGTTTGGTTCGGGGTGATAAACTAGAGCAATTAGAAACGTGTAAATTACCAGAAGACAAGTCGGTAATGTCCATTTTGAATAAGATGGATGAGATGATCCGGTCTGTTGATGACGGTACAGAACTTATCGGAATTGGTGTGCCCAGCGTTGTAGACTCCGAAGAGGGAATCGTCTACGATGTTCAGAACATCCCGGGTTGGGAAAAAGTACATCTGAAAGATTTACTTGAGGAGAAAACAGGCAAGAGTGTTTATCTGAATAATGATGCAAACTGTTTTGCCCTGGGAGAGTGGACGTTTGGAAACGGGCGTGGCAAAAGGAATATGATCGGCCTGATCATTGGTACCGGTTTTGCCGGAGGTATCATCATTGATGGTAAACTCTACGAAGGCAGAAACTGTGGAGCCGGAGAATTTGGGATGATTCCTTACAAACAGTCAATTTTAGAGCATTACTGCAGCGGACAATTTTTCTCTCGTCTTGTAGGAATAAAAGGCGAGGAGATTTACAAAAAGGCGATGAATGGCGATCAGGCATCGAAAAAGCTTTTTCATAAGTTTGGAGGTCATGTAGCGGAAGCCGTAAAAATGGTTCTCTATACGTATGATCCCGAATCAATCATCCTCGGGGGATCAGTCAGTCAAACGTTTCCACTGTTTGAGCGAGGATTTGAACAGGAACTCAAAAGCTTTGGGTTTCCGCATTCACTCACCAACGTGGAAATTACTGTATCAAAAACCAAACATATTGCAATTCTCGGGGCTGCGGCACTCTGTGCAAACCATATCAATGTTAAATACACCGGATAATGATGAAAAAAATTCTGTCACTTCTATTTTTGTTAGCATTTATTCATCTATTATTTCAGTCAGCTTTGGCTCAATCCGTATCGGAGGTTACCATTCAGGTTCAGCAAGCTGAGAATGGAGCACCGGTTAAATTTGGCATACCGTTTCAAAAAGGAGAATTAAAATCTCCTGATCATGTGAGGGTGTTAAATGGTGAGCAACGTGAAATTGCCATTCAAACTACAGAAGTTACACGCTGGCTTCCTGCCGATGATAGCGTAAAATGGCTATGGGTATTTTTCTTTGCAGATGAATCTGATGAGTATACGGTTCAATACGGAGAAGATGTACGACAAAGTGTTTTTACGGATAGCCCGATCATGTTTAAAAATAATCAGCGTGCGAACGGGTTCGCTGAAATTGAAACAGGCCCCCTGAAAATAAGAGTGGATAAAGGAGGCTCGGGATTCATAGACAGGGTTTATTACAATCCGGACCAAAACGGCTATACAGAAGATCATATTGTAGCCACGGGACTGCCCCAAAGAGGTTCGTTTTTAGATTTGCGAGATGATAGCCACGATTGGATTTCGGGCTTGCTAGACAGTGCCGGTATTGACACTTCACGAGCGGTGATCCATCAGCATTATATTGAAAAAGGATCCGGGCCTATGCACGCTATATTACGCGTTGAGGGAGAGTATGAGTATGCTCAGGAAGATCATGAGAACTCACCGTTTGTGACCTACATTCATGCGTATGCCGGCAAGCCCTATCTTAAAGTACTTCACACCATCACTTATACGGGTAAGCCGGATAAAAGTGAACCGCTTAATGGAAGGCAACATGAAGATATCGGAACTCAAACAGAACTGTTGGTTGATGAAGGAGAGCGTGCCAATGATAGCGGCATTACTCAAGCTAAAGATCGTATTGCATCAGCTGGATTTGGCCTGCAATTTCATTTAAACGGCACAAAAAGTGTAAAATCGGCTTTGGAAACCGGTAAATGGTGGGAAGATGGGACCACTGATTTTTTTGAATATGAACCGTCGGAGGATGAAGTGGTATCCGTTTTTCAAACCGGTCCTGAAGCTGCCCGGCAGTCTCCTATGCCTGTATCGGACGCAAATCAGCGCGTTGATGGATTTATTGCGGAAATTACAGGCAATGGAGTTGAAATGACCGGTGAAAAATCTGAAGGCTGGATGACGGTTTCAGATGATTCACGAGGAATTACTATTGCAATCAAAAATATGATAGAGGAGTATCCGAATGAACTGAGCTTAAATATGGAGTCGGGTACGTTTCATGCGTATACCTGGTCGCCAAATGAAGAGCCAATGAGTTTCGCAAGATTTGACACCGAGGCTGATGGAGGAATGGTCGGGAATTTTGCCCAGGGGTTGACCAAAACCACAGAAGTTATTCTCAATTTCCATCAGGGCGGGCAAGATTCGCAACAGGTAAGATCTGAAGTGATGGCACTGATAAATTCGCCCGTTGCTCATGCCGGCGCAGACTGGTACAGTCGGTCCGGTGTATTTGGAGAATTTGCTGGATCAGGAACCGACTTTGAAGGATTGGAGAGAAGTCTTCAGTATAAATATGATTGGATGCTCTTCAATCAGAGATGGGAACCTTGGTATGGTATGTTCGACTATGGGGACGTTCGAAATTACTACTTTGGCAACAACTGGTATCAGTGGGCAAATAATGAACCGGCCATGGATTTTCAGTATTGGATGCAGTTTATGAGAACCGCTGATACGGATATGTACGATATGGCAAAAGCAATGGGACGCCATACAATGGATGTTGATAATACTCACTGGCCACGCCCCGCAAGATACCGTGGTGATACAAACCGATCGCTCGACTGGTTTGATTCTGAAATGCAGCCTGACATAGATCCCTACGTGGGAATGGGGCGTCGACATGCAGGACAACAGTGGGTTTCTATGCTTTCGGCCCACGTATGGGTTCCGGGATGGATAACTTCATATTATCTGGATGGCTACCACCGCGGGCTCGAAGTTGCAAAGCTGACCGGAGACTACTACGTTCGCAGGATTTTTGGTGGGCACGGACTGACCGGCAGACGACTATATCTCTCCATCTGGAATTTGTCTGAACTCTATGATGCGACAAAAGATGAGGTCTACCTTGAGGAACTCAATGACCGGCTCAATCGCATGCTGGATCTGCAGAATGAGCAAGGTGGAAGAATTGTGATTGACCGTTACGGTTATTCACAAAACTATATTTCTCATGGGGTAAGCAAAGTACTACAGATGTTTGACCGTCCTGATCTTGAACGCGCCTTGATAGAGAATGCCCGAAGTCTTTACAAAAACCCTCCTTATGATCATGATATGGAGTCGTATCTATCCAGTATTCATCCATTGATTGTAGGTTATGATCTTACCGGTGAAGAAAAATATTTGCAAGAAGCTTGCTACAGATCACGCTATTTACCGGTGGACGAATTACCGAGCACTATTTTCTCCTACGATAATCAGGGTGATTTGGCTGAAGATATGGAGACTATCAGCAATCTGCCATCAGCGGGCGAGGGGCCGTCGTTTCGCGGAAGACTTCCGATTTGGAAATTTTCAAATGGGCTGAGGATTTTTGGGTGGACGCATGCTTTTAGTGTTCCATATACAATTGAAAGACTCCAGAATTCGAATTTGCAAAGTTGTTTAAATCAAGATTGAAACTTGTTATTAAGAGTGAAATTTTTCTGCCTTTGTTGTAGAAAATTTCACTCTGTTTATAATTTATAGTTCAGGGATATAAAACTTCCCATTGAGTAGAGTTCAACATTTCCCCACCCAACTTCTTGAACCGGTACTTTTATAAACGGCTCAACACGCATGCTCCAGTTGGAGTGGACATCGAATTCGTAACCAATTGAAAAGCCAGCGTTACTAAGCCAGTGAGAAGTGCCTGTTTGCCCACTCCAACCTTCTTCCTGTCCGGGCTGATATGCACGATAGCTAAATGAATACTCTTCAGATTGCATAAAATAGGAAGAGAGACCGGCGGTAGCGTAGAACCTAGATCGTTCGAAATTGAGAAAATTTAATTTTACAGAAATAGGTATATCAAATAGTAAACACTCCCCAATGATTTCATCCGGGGCATTTCCGCCTGAAAAATAGTAGGACGGGTTATAGTTATTGCCTTGAGCCGTATATTTTACCAATGAATGAATGACACCAACCGACACGGATAGATTTTCTGTGATGGAGTATTCTAAATTTATACCTGCCTTATATCCGGGGTTATAAAAATCAGAGATGGAACCCACCGTACTCAGATCAGGAGACATCGCAAGTCCAATAGAGATTCTCGACATAAATCCTTTTTCAGCTTCAAAATCTGCCGGTTCAGTGCCAACTGTCGACATGATTGTTTCATGATGATGTGTTTGAATACCTCTTGAAAAGGCAATGGGTTTTTTAATTCCGGTGCCAAAATCAGACTCCCGGACTTTCCGGTCAGTTGTTCCCGATATCTGTTCAATACCTTTAAGTCTTTCGGTATGGCGATCGGTTTGAGCGTTGGTTGTTGTGGTTTCTTTTTCGGTTGAAACACCCCGATCTGCTACCGATTCATCCATTTGTTTGTCATTATCTTCATCTTCTGCAAATTGCCTTTCATCAACTGTATCTGGAATTTCAGAAATTATGGGAGGTTCAGTGATTTCGGATTCTGTCGGTGGATTCTGTTGCTCCGCGAGTTCATTTAAACGACTGTAGTTATCAAATGTAAAATAGCCCAGCATAATGATAATCAAGGCTGAAGCAGCGGCCAGCCAAACCAGTTTTTTTCTGTATGCTATACGGGTGTCCTTCAGGTCTAGTTTTTGTTCCAAATTATTCCAATCCTCTTCCCTGAAAGCAATGTCGTACTCTTTTGCCTTTTTTTGGAAGAGCCTGTCTAAGGGATCGTTATGGTTTTTATTTTCTGGCATTGTATTTAGGCAGTGTTAAATTTTTTTCCAAAATCGATCTTAGATTTTGTTTAGCTTTAAAAAGGTTTGATTTAGAAGTTCCCTCAGCTATGTGAAGCTTCTTGGCTATCTCTTTATGGGTGAACCCTTCTATAACATGGAGATTAAATATGGTTCTATAAACAGGAGAAAGAAGCTGTACCATCTCAATCATTTCACGGTATGATATTCCGCTGATAATTGATTCATCCTCCGAAATACCGTTTTCTTGCAGATCAACTACAGGACGTTCTTTCTCTTTTTTGGTTTTATGATAGTGGTTGATGGCCGTGTTGATTACGATTCTTCTAAACCACGGTTTGAAAGGCCGACTGAGATTATATTTTTTAATATTATCATACACTTTCATAAATGCATCATTGAGTATTGCCGCAGCTTCATTTCTCGTATCTGCGTACCTCAATGTTATACTCATGCCGTATGCATAGTACATTTCATAAAGCTCTTTCTGGCTTTTTCTGTGTCGTTTTCGACAACCTTTGATAATCTTTTTAAACAAGATCTATTGGTTCCTCTGGAGAGTAACAGTTCAGAAAAATTGTTTCAATACTATCTATTTAGCTATACAGTCGGTAGATGTAAAGGGTTGGCTTACTAATTCTAATTCATTAAAGATTATTCAGAGTCCGAAAACCCTATGAATATTAAAGCCGAAGCGAAAGTCACCATCAAAAAACCGGTCACGATTATTTGCCATTATAAACTGTTCTCCATGCCACTGTGAAGTGGTAAAAAACATCTGAAAAATGTGACCGCCAGTATTAATATTAATTGCTGCCCCTAATGTATTATGGGTACCGTTGTTTCGCTTGCCTAACACGGGTAAATATTCTGTGCTGATCGAGAACCTTTCATTCAATTCATAATTGGTTAGTATACCAATTCCGTACAATTGGCTTTGATTTCCCGGTGAAGGATTGTTGAAGTGTGCTGCCATAGGGGCAAGCTGCAAACTGAAGCGATTAAATTTCTTTGCAGCCATAACGGAAACCAAGTAACTGAGCCTGTCAGAAAATTCGAGTCCGACGCCAGAAAGTGTAGTTATACCGGTTGAAAACTTCACCGCCAGGTCCAGAGGTGTGCTTCCGGATTCTGACTGTCGATATATATTATACTTGCTTCTGAGGTCTACCACTTTGTTAAAGGTCATTCGGCCAATTCCGAGAGAGAATCGATCTGTAAGCCCATAATCAAGTCCAAGTCGTGTATTTGCACCGTCATCGAGCCCGTAAAATCGATCTATACCACCTGTAACAGGTCCGAATACATGCGCAATAGTTGAGTTTAGATTGCCTGCTGACAAATTCCGCACCGTGCTAACTCCTATATTGGAATTGGCCCAAAATATATCACTTACTGGTTCATCGGTCTGAACACGTTCTCTTGGTATCTGTGCCTCACAATATTCAGTAGTTGCAGTAACTAATATGAAGCATAGAAGTATTCCGGAGAGTAATAGTTGTTTCATGAAATTCGATTTATGATTTTAAATTCTCTCTATCTTTGGGCTTAAGTGTTGCCTCAATCCGGATTTTTTGCTCCTCATTCACCTTGTAGAATAAAATACCGGGGGGTTCAATGTTATAGTCATCCAGGTTCAGCGTCCAGGATGCTTCCAGGATAAGCTCGTTACCGTTTACCTGAATAGTACCATTGATCCTCACACTTCGGGTTGTGCCGTGTATTGAGAATTCACCAGCTACAGTAACAGGTTGTTCCTCACTTGAATCCATATCAAACATTGATTCAAGTGAGCCTGTAAATTCGGCGAATGGATACTCTTCAACGTTTAGTGTACGGTACAT
>Ga0102943_1001628_pt1 | contig 13790 bp, 12 predicted proteins | sample SalPonC_black_MG_FD_78174 | JGI IMG/M metagenome (GOLD analysis project Ga0102943, IMG submission 78174) | Salt pond soil microbial communities from South San Francisco under conditions of wetland restoration - Salt Pond MetaG... | ecosystem: Environmental > Aquatic > Marine > Intertidal zone >...
GTTCGGCCTGTCCGCCTCGGTCTGGTCCGGGGATCTTGCACGGGCGGACCGGGTGGCCCGGGCCATTTATACGGGCAATGTCTCTATCAACAACGTCATGCTCACCGAGGGCAACCATGCCCTTCCCTTCGGAGGGGTTTACAGGTCAGACCCCGCGCCATCCGGCATTTATTTTCCTGCGGTCATACTGCCACAGGGCAGAGACGGCATACCCGGGGTTGACCTGGTGTGCCTGTTCATCCAATACCAATAATTGACAGGGTGCGGTTATTCTGTGCTGAGGGGCCATTGACTAATCTTCACTGTTCTTGTCTGCATAAATAAAGGTATCCATTGTGACGGAGCCGTCTTCTTCCGGATATTCCTCCTTACCTATTTCCAGAATATTGAAACCATGGCTTTCCAGCAGGTTGATGACAAAGGCGTCTTCATAATAATTGAAAAAGATTTCATCCTTCTCAACTTTCTTGCGCAGCTGTAAACTGTCGATGGCAGTATTATCTTTCATTATCCTGCTTGCTGGCAGGTTCAAAAACATCATTCACTTTCTCATATAAGATATCGGGTTTTTGTTCAATCTTCTCCGGCACTCAACCCCGCCCAAATCCACCGCCTAATTTTCAAATCGGTTGAACGGCAACCGGTTTGGCAACTGCCTGGCCACCATCAAAGTACCAGATGCAAGGCGGCGAAAAGGGACGACCCAAGGTGTATAAGCCATACTCCGCGGGGAGGAACGACTGAAGCCAACGCCGCAGGTGGTGCTTTGATGGTGGATCAGGGCCCGGATCCGGGGTTGACAAAAAATCAAGGGGTGTCTATGACTGAAATTCAAGATTTCGCATTATCTCTTCTGTCCTCTTTATTGGTTATTCAATTGAACACGGGTAAAAATAATCGGTTTCAATAATTTTTAAGGAGAGTCATCATGCTGTATCGCCTGTCTGTCATTGTCCTTACCAGCCTGTTTTTAATTCCGGCAGCCATGGCCGGCACAGCCGTGTCACCCAACACCCAGGATAAGTCCCTGAAGTCTGCCATCCCTGCCATGAAAGCAGGAAAGGTCCAGACCACCGCACCCGCCTCGATTCCAATAAAAAAGAGCCGGGTTCAATCTTTTTTAAAAGAAATGGAACGGGCAAAAACCCTGGATGAGGTGAGCCGGGCTTTCAAAAAGTATCGTTTCTCCCAAGGTGAAATCAAAGAGATTGAGGCGCAGATCGGCAAAGGCCGAAAAAACAAGCTGGAGCGGTTCAGGCGGCAGGTGCCGGTTAAATCCAGTTCTAAAAAGCCGGATTCAAAAAAACGAACCAGCCTCAGGACCGTCCAGGCCTGGCTGGCATCTGCCCAGCAGACCCGGATCGACCGGCTGAACCGCCAGGCCCAGTCCCTTGTTTCAGATGCCGGATTTTTTTCGTCCCAAAGGGCCGCAGCATCCGGGCCGTCCAGGCAGACCGCCCTGCCCCGGGTGCTTGCCAGGGGCAGGGCCCTGCCTGAAACCAATGTGGATATCCGGCAGCTGGCGCCCAGGAACGGGGTCATCGGTCAGGACCTGGTCATTCAGGGCATTGGATTCGGTTCCAGCCGGGGACAGGTCACCATCGTGGTGGGTCCCCGGGGCAGCAGCCATTGCCGGGCCTTTGACTGCCCGGTTGGATACTGGGGCAACACCCGCATTACCGTAACCATACCCCTGGACTGTGAATCCATGGTCTTGCCGGTTTCCGAGGATCGGTATGAATGGCAGGGAAGAGAATTCGCCTGGATTCATGTCAAGCCGCCCAGCGATGATCCCGGCGGATTCGAGAACCTGGATGTCTGCCTGGACCCAAACCGGTTCGCCCCCCGGATTGAATCCATGAACCCGGACCGTGGGATCAGCCCGGGCCAGGTTATGATTATCCGCGGGCGCAACCTCCAACTGGGCCGGCATCCTCACGTTGTCCGGTTTGAGTTCGGCGGCAGGCGTTTTGACCTGGAGCCGGAACGGTCTGATGCCGGCATGCTCCAGGTCCGGCTGCCCCATGACATTGAAGGGCTGTTTGAAGTGCCCGGCACCATAGAGGTAAAAAACCTGACCCGCCTTGGGGACACCGGGGACATCACCTTTATACCGGCCGAAGAGATTCTTGAGATTGCATCCGATCCCATGGGCGCCCATTGCAGGCCTTCCAGGCCAAAATTTCTCTGCCTGATCGGATCGGCACACCGGCACACGCTTCACGACTGGACCCTGGAAAACGGCTGGGTGGTGGAGGACGCCTGGCTGGAGACCGATGACCAGGGGCCCAATGCAGGGGCCTACTACATTCGCAAACCCGCCCCCGGCAGCACGGATGCCCGTTCCAGGATCGAGGTCTGGTGCGATGCCTATTCCACCGCCAGGACGGTTGAGTACCTGCGGCTCAAGGGCCCCCGGGGTACCTTCAGGCGCAGCCATTGACCGGGGACTGTTGCCAGCCCCAAGCCCCCTAAGAACCGGACGTGAGAGTTTCACCTCATCCGGCTCAAGCATTGATAAGGCATGTTTCCACCCCTTTGACTTATTAGGATGCCTTCTCCTGGCCCCTTTCCATGTCATTTGCCAGAATGCATGGTCAAGGTCCCCGAACACTTTCTTTTAAATTGGTTGATGTCAGGATGTCTGAAGTTACATGCGATAGCCCTGCTCCAGGCCTCCCTTTGGGTTGAGTTTCATGTAAAAAAAGTTTAAACTCTGTTACCAATTTAAACTTAAACTTCAGTTCAAGGATTCCCATGCGAACCTACCCTGACACCCTTGTTTCCATCATCGACAGCAGCGGTATGAATGTCAATCAGATTTCCAAAATTTCCGGTATCTCCAATACCTATCTGACCAAGCTGGTCCGCAAAAAGATCAACCATCCGGGAAAGGATAAAATTGCCTCGGTTTTGCTGGCCCTGAACTATACCATCTCGGACATCAACACGGTCCTTGCCGATTATGACTATATGCCCCTGAACGAGCACGACATTCCTGCAATCCTGGAGAACAACCGGAAGCGCAAGTTCGAAGGCCGCATCGTCCCCCATTATGATTATATCTATTTTGAACTGCTCATGGCGGCACTGGAAAACCTCGGCGGCACCAAAATCATCGTCAAGAACCGGCCCTCTGGTATTTTTATTCCCATGGACCTGTACCTGCAAAAAGAGTTTCCCCAGGAAAGCGATGATGAAGCTGCCGTGTTTTTCAGAACCTTCACCCGTGAGGTGGTGGCCGAGAGAAAGCGGCTGTTCCTTGAAAACTGTGCCAAAGGCGAGCGGTTCATCACCTATATGTGCAAGGGCTGTCTGGAAGAAAGCCTGGACCGCCGCATCGGGGCCCGGGCCCAGGCCGAGGATATGGAACGGGTCACCCTGTATTCCCGGTATTTTGCCAATGCTGTGGCCGCCACCTTGAAATCTCCGGACCAGCACCTTCATAAGGTGGTCAGGCGCTGCACCCATTTTCAATACCAGCTCCAGGATGCAGACGGTCCCTCGCCCAAGGTCAGTTTCACAGCCAACCGCCAGCATTACTTTCACAAGGAGTGGGAGCAGCTCAACATTGAGGGGTTCCTCTCTGATGCCCCCAACATCACCGAGCTCTTTTTCAAGGAGGTGGACAAGTGCCGGGACGGTCTGGACGAAACCCATGCCGTTGCCAGTCCTCAAGGATTTGCCGACTATATCCGTTCCCAGTTCGACCTGCACCGGGCCCTGCCCCTGTTTGACCGGGAGCTGCAGGCCTTGATGGATGATCATGATTTGGTATTGCACTGATTTATCTGCGTTCTCATATTGGTTTAAATTTTTTTTAAACCTAATGTAAAAATATAATTGACCCCTGTGTTAGAATCGTGTTAACCCACTTTTAAGAAAGAGAACGCAAATTCCCAGAGGACGGATTTTTGAACCCTTCAGCACCCCTGCTTTCAGTGGAACAGCTTCAGACCTGGTTTTCTTCCCGCCGGGGCACGGCCCGGGCCGTGGACGGGGTCAGCTATTCCCTTAAAGCCGGCCGCATTCTCGGGGTGGTGGGGGAATCGGGCTGCGGTAAAAGCGTCACCGCCCAGTCCATCATGAAGCTTGTCCCCTCCCCGCCGGGAAAGATTGTGGGCGGCAGGATCCGCTTCAAGGGACAGGACCTGGTCCCCCTGAGCCGGGAGGCGATGCGGCATATCCGCGGGGCCAAGATTGCCATGATCTTCCAGGAGCCCATGACTTCCCTCAATCCGGTGTATACCATCGGAAATCAGATCTGCGAGATGTTCACCCTGCACAAGGGGTATACAAAACGGCAGGCCATGGATGCGGCCGTCCATATGCTGGAAAAGGTGCAGATTCCCTCCCCCCACAAGCGGGTGAACGACTATCCCCACCAGATGTCCGGCGGCATGCGCCAGCGGGCCATGATCGCCATGGCCCTGTCCTGTGATCCTGAGATCCTCATTGCCGACGAGCCCACCACCGCCCTGGATGTGACGGTTCAGGCCCAGATCCTGGACCTGATGCTCTCCCTGCGGCAGGAGTTTGATACGGCAATCCAGATGATTACCCACGACCTGGGCGTGATTGCGGAAATGGCCGACGATGTGGTGGTGATGTATGCGGGCCGGGTCATGGAATCCGCCGGCACAAAGGCCCTGTTTTCAGATACCCGCCATCCCTATACCCGGGGCCTCATGGCCTCGATACCGGTGCTGGGCCGGCGCAGCCAGGGAAAGGCCGGACAGCTGGCCGAGATCCGGGGCATGATCCCCAGCCTGCTGGAACTGCCCCGGGGCTGCCGCTTCAGCAACCGCTGTCCCGAGGTCCTGTCTGTCTGCCGGGAAGAGGAGCCGGACCTGGTCGACACCGGCAAAGGGCATATGGTCCGGTGCTGGAGATGGCCGGCTGCGTCGGTAGAGGAGGCTTCATGACCCAGCGGCTTCTTGAGGTCCGGGACCTGAAGGTCCACTTTCCCATAAAAAAGGGACTTTTGGGCCGGACTGCAGGTGTCGTTCATGCCGTGGACGGGGTGGATTTTTACCTCAACAAGGGGGAAACCCTGGGGATCGTGGGGGAGTCCGGCTGCGGTAAAACCACGGCCGGCATGGCGGTCATGCGCCTGACCCCGCCCACTGCCGGGAAGGTGCTCTGGCAGGACCGGAATGTGTGCCGGATGGGGCCCGGGCAGCTGCGGTCACTGCGCAAGCAGATGCAGCTGATTTTCCAGGACCCGTACTCCTGCCTCAACCCCAGGATGACCGTCAACCAGATCCTTTCCGACCCCATGGATGTCCACGGCCTGTACCCGGGTCGCCGGCGCCGGGACCGCCTGGCCTTTCTCCTGGAGACCGTGGGATTGTCTCCGGACCAGGGCAGGCGCTATCCCCATGAATTTTCCGGAGGACAGCGCCAGCGTATCGGCATTGCCAGGGCCCTGGCCCTGGACCCGGAACTGATCATCGGGGATGAGCCGGTATCGGCCCTGGATGTCTCCATCCAGGCCCAGATCATCAACCTGCTCATGCGCCTGAAGCAAGAGTTCAACCTGTCGCTGATCATCATTTCCCACGACCTGGCCGTGGTGGAGTATCTCTGCGACCGGATCATCGTCATGTACCTTGGAAAAATCGTGGAGGCGGCTGACTTTGCCACCCTGTACCGGGAGGCCAGCCATCCGTATACAAGGACCCTGCTTTCGGCCATCCCGGTGCCCGACCCCTTCAGGACGCCCCAGCGGATTATACTCAAGGGGGATGTGCCCAGTCCCATCAACCCGCCCACCGGGTGCCGCTTCCACACCCGGTGTCCGGAGAAGATGGATGTGTGTGCCAGTGAGGAACCTGAGATCCGCCGGCTGGGGGCCGGGCATGAAGTGGCCTGTCATTTATACGGGACACCTTGAATCAGGTGGCCTGTGAACCATACTTAACCTTAAGGAGGAAAAAGATGAAACTCAGAACCCTGATGAGCATCCTGGCAGCTGTCTGCCTGGCCCTGCCCGCCGCAGCCCTGGCCAAGGCAGACCTCACCGTGGCCGTGGACGCCCCGCCCAAGAGCATGAATCCCCACAGTTACAATTCTGACGCCAACCTGTCCTACATGGCCAATTTCTTTGACGGTCTGCTCCAGCGCCCGGCACCCGAGGGCAAGCTGGCCCCGGCCCTGGACACGTCCTGGGAGCGCATCGACGGCGTCACCTGGAAGTTCACCCTGCGCCGCAACGTCAAGTTCCACAACGGCAACGACTTCAACGCAGCGGACGTCAAGTTCACCTTTGAACGGATGAAAGACCCGAATTTTTCCAAGTTCCTCAACATCGCCAATGCCATTGAGACCATTGAAACCCCGGACGACTACACCGTGATCTTCACCACCAAGAAACCGGTGCCCTGGTTTGCCGAGACCATGCACCAGAATTTCATCGTGGACAAGGAGAGCTCTGAAAAACGGGAGGCCGGCGATTACAATACCCGGCCCATGGGGACCGGGGCCTATAAGTTTGTGGAATGGGTCAAAGGCTCCTACATCCGCATGGAGGCCAATGAGAACTACTGGGAAGGCGCCCCCCAGTTTAAAACCGTGGACATCAAGCCCATTACCGAGGATGCCACCCGGTTTGCGGCCATCGCCGCCCGCCAGGCCGATATTCTCTCCGGCGTGCCCGTGCCCATGATCGACCGGATCAAGAAGACCCCCACGGTTGAGCTGATCTCCCGTCCGGCCCGGCGCTGCATCTACATGGACCTGGGTAACCAGGAGGGGACCCCCTACGCCGACATCCGGGTGCGAAAGGCCATTGCCATGGCCATCAATGAAGATGAGATCATCAGGACCATCATGCGGGGCCAGGCCACGCCGGCGGCCCAGGTGCCGGACCGGGCCACCATCGGGTTTGACCCGTCCCTGGAGCGTCTGCCCTATGACCCTGAAGGGGCAAAAGCCCTGCTGGCCGAAGCCGGCTATCCTGACGGATTCGACATCACCGTGGCCGGGCCCAACGACCGGTACATCAACGACAAGCAGATCTGCGAGGCTGTGGCCAAATACCTGGCCAAGATCGGTCTCAAGGTGACCCTGGATGTCAAGCCCAAGTCCATCTTCTTTGATGAACTGGCGTCCAACAAACATGCCTTCTACCTTATCGGGTGGATGGACGGCTCCTACGACTTCGGCCGTTCCGCCCAGATGCTGCTTCACACCGTGGATGCGGACAAGGGCATGGGGACCTATAACGGGGCCATGTACTCCAACCCCGCCCTGGACCAGGCCATTGTGGAGTCTGCATCCATCCTGGACCGGGCCGAGCGCGAAGCTGCCCTTCAGTCCATCAACAAAACATCTGTGGCCGATGTGGCATGGATTCCCCTGCACTACCAGCAGGATGTTTATGCCGCCCTCAAGGCCTCGGATCTGAAGTTCACCCCGAGACCCGACCGGTGGATCGTGGTCAAGGAAATCCGCAAATAGGAGCTGACAGGGGGCCGGGTCCGGACTGCCGGACCCGGCCCCTGTCCGGTATCTCATTATGGCCAGATATATAGTCCAGCGAATGCTCCAGGGGGTAGTGGTCCTTTTGGCGGTCTCCTTTATCTGCTTTCTCATCTTCCGGTTCACCGGAGATCCGGTGCTGATGCTGGCGGGCAAGTACGCCACCCAGCAGGAACGGGAGCAGGTGCGCATCGCCTACGGCCTGGACCGGCCCTTTTACGTCCAGTATGCCAGCTTTCTGGGCAATGCCCTGCAGGGGAATTTCGGAAAATCCTACATCTCCCAGACCGATGCCCTGGATACCATCCTGGAGCGGTTTCCGGCCACCTTTGAACTGGCCCTGTCCGCCATTTTGATCTCCTTTGTCATCGGCGTGTCCCTGGGGGTGGTGGTCTCTTTGCGCCCGGGAGGATGGCTGTCACGGGTCATCATGGCCGGTTCCCTGGGAGGGATCTCGGTTCCCACCTTTTTGATGGGAATACTGTGGGTCATGATATTTGCGGTCTGGCTGGAGTGGCTGCCCCCCTTTGGCCGGGGGGAGACCGTTCAGGTGGGACGCTGGCGCACCGGTCTGCTGACCCTGGACGGCATCACCCACATCATCATGCCGGCCCTGACCCTGTGCGGGTACCAGCTGGCCGTTCTGCTGCGGCTTACCCGGGCCGGGATGCGGGAGGTGCTGGGAGAGGAGTTCATCAAGACTGCCTGGGCCAAGGGGCTTTCGCCTTTTAAAGTCATTGTGAAACATGCCCTGCGCAACGTGCTGATTCCGGTCATCACCATTGCCGGTCTCAGCTTTGGGGAACTCATCGCCTTTTCAATCGTCACGGAGTCCATCTTCCAGTGGCCGGGTATGGGCAGCCTTCTGCTGGTCTCCATCTTTGAGAATGACCATCCGGTGATCGTCACCTATATCATGCTGGCCGCCGTGATCATTCTGGGCATCAATATCCTGGTGGATTTGGCCTACGGCTGGCTCAACCCGAGGATTCAATATGACTAGGGGTGTTATGAGCAAGCGACTATTGAACAACGCCTATGTCTACAGTTTTTTAAGGGATCCGTCCGCCCTGGCCGGGGCCTGCCTCATGGCCTTTTTTGCCGTCTGTGCCCTGACTGCCCCGTGGCTGGCGCCCATGGATCCCTACGATCTCATGACCATTGATCTGGGCAATTTCCTGCTGCCTCCGGCCTGGATGGAGGGGGGATCTCTGGCCTTTCCCCTGGGCACAGATGACCAGGGCCGCGGCATCCTGTCCACCATTCTCTTTGGCCTGCAGACCTCTCTGATGGTTGGTTTTACCGTGGTGCTTGTCTGCAGCGTTGCCGGCATTGTCCTGGGCATGGCCGGCGGGTATTACGGCGGGCTGCTGGATGCCGTGATCATGCGCTGTGCCGATACGGTGTTTTCCTTTTCCACCACCCTGCTGGCCATTCTGCTTTTGGGGGTGTTTGAAAGCCGGAACATCTGGACGGTGATCTTTGCCATCTGCATTGCCGGCTGGGTCAAGTACGCCCGGACCATCCGAGGGTCTGTGCTGGAGGTGAGAGAGGCTGCCTATGTGACGGCGGCGCGCGCCTCCGGGGCAGGGGATTTCAGGATTCTGTTCCGCCATATTCTGCCCAACGCCCTGCCGCCGATTTTCGTGCTCATGGCCGTGGACCTGGCCGTGGTGATCATGCTGGAGTCCACCTTGAGTTTTCTCGGGGTCGGGGTGCCCATCACCGAGCCCAGCCTGGGCATGATGATTTCCATCGGAAAGAACTATATCTACGCCGGCATGTGGTGGCTGGTGGCCTTTCCCGGCCTGACATTGATTCTGCTTGTGGTGGCCATTAACCTCTTTTCCGACTGGCTGAGGGACGAGATGAACCCGAAGCTGGCCCGCCAGAACTAAAAAATCAACGATTGAAGATGATGAACGATTTTAGCGACACCCGGTTTCAGGCCTTTGTTAAGGATCTTGAAACCATCGTAAACATGGATTCCAGCTCCGGGAATACCCAAGGTATCCGGGCTGTGGCTGAGTTTTTCAAGCAGCGGTTTGAGGCGTTGGGCATGACCTGCCGCCTCTCCTTTGAAAGCCCGGGCAAGGTTCCCTGCCTCAGAGCTGAGATTGGTCCGGACAAAAGGCCTTACGATCTGATGTGCCTGGGCCATATGGACACGGTGTTTCCTGAAGGTGAGGCGGCAAGACGCCCCTTTTCCACGGATGGAAAAACGGCGTGGGGCCCCGGGGTCTGTGATATGAAAGGTGGCCTTCTTGTGGTATTGTACGCCCTGGAAATGCTTCACCGGAAAGGCTGCCTGTCCGAGCGTTCCATCTGCGTCTGTTTCAACGGTGATGAGGAGACCGGGTCAACCGCTTCGCGGGACCTCATTGAATCCTGCGCCCGAAAGAGCCGCCGGGTTCTGGTCTTTGAACCCTGCCGCCCCGGATACAAGGTGGTGCTCCAGCGCAAGGGCGGGGGATGGTTCTACGTCAGGGCCCGGGGACGGTCTGCCCACGCCGGTGCGGATCCGGAAAAAGGCGTCAATGCCGTTGTGGAACTGGCCGTCCAGATCTCGCGGATTCAGACCCTGAACAATCCGGATACGGGCACCAGCGCCCAGGTGACCGTGGTGAAGGGAGGGGACAAGATCAATATCATCCCGGACCGGGCTGAGGCTGCCGTCGATGTGAGGATTTCAAAGCGGGCGGAAAAAGAGCGGGTAGAGGCATTTTTTAAAACCCTGAAACCCTGCCTTGAAGGAGCCGAAATTCAGGTAAGCGGCAGCATTGACCGGCCACCCATGGAGCATGGCCCGGGGGCGGAAAGGCTCTTTGCCAGGATCCGGGACCATGCCCGGGCCCTGGGAATTCCGGCCGGCGGTATCCATACAGGAGGGTGTTCCGACGGGAACTTTACCGCTGCCCTGGGGGTGCCCACCATTGACGGCATGGGGATTGTGGGTGCCAATGCCCACCGGGAAGACGAGTATGTGGAACTTGACTCGGTCCGGCCCATGGTGCTCTTGCTGACTCGCCTGGTGGAGAGGGATCTTGCACCGGGGGCGTTGTAACAGGACCGCCGTCAGTGGGGGCTCAACTCAGGGCCTGCCAGCACGTTTTCCGACCTCTTGTCTCGCTGGTGTTTCCAAAGCAGGCTCCCGGTCTGATTTGGTTTTTCCGGTGTCCCTTCTGCCGCTGACCAACTGGACCAGATCACCGACAAATTCGCTGAGTTGTTCTGCCTGGGCACCGAGCGCTTCGGATTCGGCAGCGGATGCTTCTGCATTGGCCGCATTGGGCTGACCTTGTCTCTTTCATCAACCGGTCAGCCTGCCCGGCACTGCCGGCAGGACTTCGGAGCAGGTGTATTTTCGGTTCAGGGGGTCGGATAGAAGACCCATTTGAGCAAAGAATCCACAAGGGTGATGCACAGGGCCGCCAGCACCGTGGTGGAAAAATCCTTAATTTCAAAGTCTTCGATCACCTTATCGTTGGCCCAGAGCATCGCCGCATTGATCACAAGCTTAAACAGGCCCAAAGGCAATGATGATGAAGGGCAAAGAGAGCACAATGAGCAGCCAGCCGAAAAAAAGTTAATAATACTGTAGACAATGGCCACAACCACTGCCGTCATAAAACTTTTGATCCGGATGCCCGGAAAGAAATTGGCCACCAGAAAAGCCGCCAGACTTAAGATGAGAAGGTTTAAAACTGCAGACATAAGCGATCCTGTATCGCTAAAATGTTAAAAAGACCTGCCCGTGGGCAGTAAGGCAAGTAAGTCGTCTTAAGACCATGATAGGCTGATATGCGATAAAATAAAGAGGGGAACCTTGAACACCGGCGTTTCCGCAGGCCGGATCCTCGGGCCGGCTGTAATGAAAGCTTTGGTAAAATGCCAAATAAAATCATGTTGTGGCCGTGCCTGGTTGGGGCAATATTTCAAACTTAATCATCTTGTTTATACTTTGCTTGACAAAAAGCCTCTTCCTATCTTAAAAAACACGGTGGCCTATTGAGTTGTACCGACATTATCGAGTTGCTCAGATTATTTCTACCGCGCCGTGACGTTACGGAAGAGGAGGTACTAAGGGCAACTCCAGATTAGACACCGGAAACGGCAGGCGTCAATTGACCATGTTTACGAAAATCAACGTAAGAATAGCAAGATGGCTAATGAATTTTTAACAAATTAGAATTAAAGATAATCCTATAGATTCACCGTTTTTCCTTATGAACAATACCGACATTCTAAGCAAAGAAGAATTAGCGGAAATTATCAACTTCACAAACCAGTGTCTCACCTGTGTAAGTGAAGAAGTTTTTCATACTATTTTGCTCTCCCTTGGAGATTTCTTAGGTTATGAATATATTCTCTATTGCTATACCAAAGAGTCTTATACCGGTGAGCACTCTGTGTGCTGGATAAATCTCACTAATTCAGCTGAATGGGATGAGGAATATTCTAAAGAGAACTTCTTTTCTCACGACCCAGTTCGTCATGAACTGGAACGTCTTATAGCAGAAGGAGTCAGCTGCAGCTTTATCCCTTGGGACAACTACATATGGGAGCCGTCACCAAACCAGCAGAAGGTAATTGATCGACGAAAACATTACGGTTTGCATTATGGTTTCTCCTGCTTTGTCGATTCTAAAAAAAAGGACTCAACCTTCCTCTTCTCCTTTGCTGACAAGACAAAACAACCCACAGTAAAAGAGGAGTTAATAAGCCGTCTGCTCATTGTCCATTTTATGGCAGCGCGTAAACGAATTGACATGCTCGTTCTTGTAGGTGCACTCTCTCAAAAAGAACAACAAATTGCTCACTGGCTCGTTCTTGGTAAAACTAACTGGGAAATCGCAAACATTCTTAATATATCGAATAATACGGTAAAGTTTCATCTTAAGAATGTTTTCAAGAAACTAGAGGTTTCTAACCGCCAGCAGGCTATATCTGTCCTTCTTGCAGAGAAATACCTAAGCGAATAAAACTCATCTATTCACCGTTTTTTCCTTTAGTGCTAACCATCAAGCAAGATCGTAGATACTGCAAAGGTATTTCAATCAGAAAGGAAGTTATAAATATACATCCCCGAGTTGCCATATAGCCGGCTTGGGGATGTATATCTTCTTCACGAAAAATGCGAATCCCCTGGAGGGATAATTTTTATACACCTACCTTCTTTTTCGACAAAACCCGGCAAGGGTGGCGCAGCCCACGCCAAAGAGAAGTATAGTCGACGGCTCTGGGACTGCCGGTGGTGCATCATAGGAGAGTCGAACAGATTTCGAGCCATCGACAAAATCAAAGTCATAGTCTATCACCCATTCACCGATAGTAAGCATAGAAGAGAGTAAGCTGGTGTCACTGAAAGCTCCTTCCAAACTTCCCCGATAGCGGATTATATCGAAAAAATCGCCATCATTTAAGTTATCGCCACTGAATCCGTTTAGAAAATTTAAGCCAAGAGAACTACCGGAGGGGAAAAAATTATCATCCCACAATTCGACATCACCAGCAACAGTGAGATAGTCGTAGTTATAGGTATCTATGATATCAACACTGAAAAGTCCAGCTTGGATATAATTCCCGCCAACGGACATAGTACCAACAGTTTTACCTGCGGAGAGAGTTCCCACATTACTAAAATCACCGCTAAACGCTCCATCTCCTGTCAAGGTGCCAAAGTTGGTATATATTTCAGAGGAAGTAATAATACCATTATTTTCCATTATGGAATTGGACTGGGAAGTAAACAGCCCATTGTCAACAATGATCTGACCATTATTTATTACAGTCCCTCCAGACTCGATGGTCAAGGTTCCGGCTCCCTGGCCTGTTCCTCTACCAACGTGAATTGCGCCGGATGTATCATTGACGAAAACCCCACCATTTTTGACGGATATAGAGCCATTACCTGCTTCACCACCCTCTCCACCTACTCCGCCTTTGCCAACGCCACCGCCTTCTCCACCATTGTCCCAATTGAGATAGAAATCAACGTAATCAATAATAGCAGAACTCCAGCCGCCACCACCACCACCGCCACCGCCGTTTCCGCCTTGTCCTCCTTGTCCTCCGGAGCCGCCATTTCCACCTAGTTGAACTGCAGTGGAGTTTGTAGTAGACTTTTGACTTGTTCTAGCATAGTCGTTGCCCGCATTTCCTGTTCCACCCGTACCTCTGCTACCAGCGGCGCCGTTTGCCCCGTCACCTCCACTATAACCTTGATCGTGAAAAAAAAGAGTTCCTCCAAGGCCTCCTCCTCCACCCGCACCACTGTTCGGCGTAGCATCAAATCCATCAGGGTGAAA
>Ga0102943_1001629_pt1 | contig 13786 bp, 12 predicted proteins | sample SalPonC_black_MG_FD_78174 | JGI IMG/M metagenome (GOLD analysis project Ga0102943, IMG submission 78174) | Salt pond soil microbial communities from South San Francisco under conditions of wetland restoration - Salt Pond MetaG... | ecosystem: Environmental > Aquatic > Marine > Intertidal zone >...
AAAACATCCCCTGTGGTATGGCCCAGGCTGTCATTGACATATTTGAAATTGTCCATGTCCAGAAAGAAAACAGCCACCCGGTCTTCCTGGCGCCGGGCATGCCTCAGGGCCATGTCCAGTCGATCCTGGGCAAGGTAGCGGTTGGGCAGGCCGGTGAGGGCGTCGTGAAAGGCCTGGTGTTCAATGGCCTCCTGCTGGGACTTCATCTCTGAGATATCGTGGAACACCGCCACATAATGGGAGGTGCTGCCCTGGCTGTCCCGGATGGCGGAGATACTCAGGATTTCAGGATAGGCCTCCCCGTTTTTCCTGCGGTTCCAGATTTCACCTTCCCAGGTTCCTTGTGCCAGGAGGCTCTGCCACATCTGCTCATAAAAGGCCGCATCATGGCGGTCAGACTTCAATATCCTGGGGTTGCGCCCCAAAGCCTCTTGTTCTGTATACCCTGTGATGTCTGTAAAGGCCCGGTTCACTGCAATGATCGCCCCATCGGCATCGGTAATGCTGATCCCCTCCAGGGCATTTTTAAACACCTCTGCAAAAAGAAGCAGCTGGCCTTCTGCAAGGTCCCGTTTTTCAATCTCCTGCTGAAGACGGTGATTGGTCTTTTGGATGGCATCCATATAGGTGTTGAAATGACGGGCCAGTTCTCCGACTTCCCCCAGGCCGGTCTCATCTGCCCGGATATTGAAATTTTCCCCTCCGGCCAGGGTCATGTCTTGTGCCAGCCGGGCAATGGGCCGGGTCATTATTTTTCCCAGGAAAAGGGCCACCGGAACCAGCAGGGTCAGGATCACGGCAGTGGTGGCCATGATCAGCCCCCGGATCCGGTCCAGGCGGTCAAAGATCTCGTCTTCATGGATATAAGACCCCACATACCAGTCCAGTTCCAGAATATACCGGTAAAATATAATCAGGTTGCCATGGTCGTCACGGGCATGGATGGGCTGTTTCACCAGGGTGTTTTTCCGGGCTTTCATGGTCTGGAACACCCCCTGCCAGGCCGTGTCAAGACCGCTGCCAATTCCATGCTCCCTATCTTCGGACCGCACCAGAAACTTCCCCTTGCTGTCCAGGAGAAACACGTCCCCGGTCTCTTTGGAACTAAAGGAGAGGATATCCTTTTGAAGGGCTTCAAGCAGAAACAAGGAGGTGAACTCTTCTTTATAACTGGACACGGACACGATGAGATCCCAGGGGGCAAAATACGCCATATACAGGGCCTTTTTCCGCTCTTCAGCGTCCCCGGGACGCTTCCATTGGTATTCCAGGTATCCGGTTTTCTGGACCACCTGGGTTTTGGCGATCCATTGGGAGGAGATATCCCGGCCTTCCAGTTCCTTGTCAGGATGAATGCGGACCACCCCGTTACCGCCCATGGCATAAATATACCCCGTCTTGCCCACAGGCTGGCTTAAAAGGATCTCCCTGGCCAGTTGCCGGGCCCTCTGATTTGAAATCCGGCCAGCCTGGCTGTCCTGATACAATTTTTCAAGAATGGCCACATTCTTCTCTGCAATCCCCCGCAGATAGGAACGGATAGTGGTGGTCAAAGAGGTGGAGATCATATTCTGGATGCCGGTGGCAGAGGTGGTCAAGGATGCAGCCACCTGTTTTTCCAGATTCTTTTTTACCCGGACCTGGATCAGCCCCCCTGTGACCAGTACAGACAGGGTCACGGCCAGTCCCACCCAAACCATGAACTGATACCGAAGGGATATGTGTCTAATGGATTTCATGACAATGATCTATCCGCCTGTCAGAACATCGGTCAGATGATCCATCACCCCGTAAGCGGTCATGTCGCACTGGATGGGGGTGATGGAAATGCAGCCCATGTCCAGGGCATGCTCGTCTGTTCCCCGGTCAGGGGGCACCGGCGTGATGCTGCCGTACCAGAAATAGGGGTTGCCCCTGGGATCTTCCCGGCTGTCCATGGTATCGGAAAAATTATTGTTTGCCTGGCTGGTAATCCTGACCCTTGAGACCTGGTCCATGGGTATGGCAGGGCCGTTGATATTCAGAAAAACGCCCCGGGGCAGATCCAGACCGGCCAGTCGCAGAATCGTTCCGCCCACAAAATCGGCCATGCCCGTAAAATCCATGACCTCACCGTACTGGATGGACACGGCAAGGGCAGGCAGGCGGTTCAAGCAGCCCTCCCGGGCAGCCCCGGCAGTTCCGGAATAGTTGATATTCAGTCCGGTATTGCTGCCGGCATTAATACCGGAAATCACCAGATCCGGCCGACTGCCGCACAGCTGGGAAAGTCCCAGCTTTACGCAGTCCGCAGGGGTTCCGGCCACGGCAAACCCCCGGCCCCCGCCATTCAGGTCCACGGTGTCTACCCGAAGGGGCTGGTTCAGGGTAATGCCGTGGCCAATGGCGCTGCGCTCCCGGTCCGGGGCGACCAGTACCACCTCATGGTCCCGGCACAGGTCGTGGTACAGGGCCAGGATGCCCGGGGCCCTGTAGCCGTCATCATTTGTCAATAGTATCTTCATAGGGGTCTCAAATTATTCCTGGAAATTGAAAAATCATGGACAGTCTAGTGGGTTTTGTGCCAAAGGTCAAGGCTCTACCCCTTATCCAATGCCACATTCCAGGCACATGGATTGCAGCGATGCCCATTGCAACCGGCCGGACAACGGGGTACTCTTTAAAAAATTACAAAATGGAGATCTTCAATGAAAGACCTTATCATACGCAACGCCACCCACAAGGACATCCAGGGGATGCTGCCCCTTTTAGAACAGCTGTTTGCCATTGAGGCGGACTTCACCTTTCACCCTGAAACCCAGGCCAGGGGCATGGCCCTGATGCTGGACGGCTGCAGCAAGCACCGGGCGGTGAAACTGGCCCTGGCACAGGACCGGATCATTGGGATGTGCACGGCCCAGACCCGGATATCCACGGCCCGGGGCGGGATATGCGCCACCCTTGAGGACCTGGTGGTGGACAGGGCCTTTAGGGGCCAGGGGGTTGCCCCGCAACTGCTTGAGGCCATTGAAAAATGGGCCCACCTAAGAGGGGTTGCCGCATTGTCCCTGCTGGCCGATAAAAACAACACCCCTGGCCTGGCCTTGTATAAAAATCAGGGCTGGGCAGCCACCGACCTTATCGGACTGGTAAAATCCCTGCAACCAGAATAGATACCTTTCAAACGCCTTGTTTTAAAGGGGCCTTCCTTTTTCAAGCAAAGGCCATGAAAAAATTATTGTCTTAAAAATAAAATTACTTTTTTGAATTATTTAAAATTCATTTATGTAATTTATCCCTTGTCTTTCCCATGATCATTTCCTGTCATGTTCCAACCCAATTTAAAATTTAATGATTTTTTCCCAATAAAATCCTTGTCTTAAATCTTAGTCTGCATTTTTAAATTCTTCTGGAACACCCGTTGCAACTTAAGCTGCCACGGCGAACCTGCAGTTCCCCGGCCACATAACTCAAAAAGGATTAAAATTATGAGAAAAGTAGCAATCTACGGCAAAGGCGGCATCGGCAAATCAACCACCACCCAGAACACCGTTGCAGGACTGGTTGAGGCAGGCAAGAAAATCATGGTTGTGGGCTGTGACCCCAAGGCCGACTCCACCCGGCTCATGCTCAACGGCCTGGCCCAGAAAACCGTTCTGGATACCCTGAGAGAAGAAGGAGAGGACGTTCTTCTGGAAGATGTCAGAAAAGAGGGGTACGGCGGGGTTCTATGCACCGAGTCCGGAGGACCGGAACCGGGTGTGGGCTGTGCCGGCCGGGGCATCATCACCTCCATCAACCTCTTGGAGCAGCTGGGGGCCTACTCTGAAGACCAGGACCTGGACTATGTTTTCTATGACGTTCTCGGCGACGTTGTCTGCGGCGGATTTGCCATGCCCATCCGAGAAGGCAAGGCCCAGGAAATCTACATCGTTGTCTCCGGGGAGATGATGGCCATGTATGCGGCCAACAACATCTGCAAGGGTATCGTAAAATTTGCACAGGCCGGCGGCGTCCGCCTTGGGGGCCTGATCTGCAACTCCAGAAACGTGGACAATGAGCTGGAAATGATCCAGCAGCTGGCCAAAAGACTGGGCACCCAGATGATCCATTTCGTTCCCAGGGAGAACATGGTCCAGCAGGCTGAGATCAACAGAAAAACCGTTATCGACCATGCCCCGGATCATGCCCAGGCCGACGAATACCGGGCCCTGGCCAAGAAGATTGACGAGAACACCAACTTTGTCATTCCAACCCCCATTGAGATTGAAGAGTTGGAAGCCCTGCTCATTGAATACGGCATTGCCGCCTAACCCACAGATCCAGAAGGAAGATGTAATGAAAATAATGATTAAGTCCATTATCCGCCCTGAAAAAGTAAACCAGGTCATGGCTGCCCTCATGGAAGCCGGATATCCGGCCGTTACCCGGATGAGTGTTGCCGGCCGCGGAAAGCAGCGGGGCATTAAGATTGGCGAGATCACCTATGATGAGATCCCCAAGGAGATGCTCCTCTGCGTTGTGGATGAAAAAGACCGGGAGTTTGTCCTGAAAACCATTATGGCCACGGCCAAAACCGGGGAAAAAGGGGCATTTGGTGATGGTAAAATCTTTGTCTCTCCAGTTGCAGAAACCTACACCATCAGTTCCGGCATCAGGGAAGAAGACCTGGAAACCTCTCCTGATGCTGCGGCAGGCGCGGAGGTGCCGTCATGAAAGAGGTGATGGCCGTGATCCGGATGAACAAGATCAACCCCACCAAAAAGGCCCTCATTAATGCCGGTGTATCCTCCATGACCGCCATGGAATGTCTGGGGCGGGGCAAGGGCCTGGTGAACATGGAGCTGCTCAAAGGCGCGGAACAGGGATATGAAGAGGCCATTGTCCAGCTCGGACAAAGCGACCGCCTGATCCCCAAGCGGGCCCTTTCCGTGGTGGTACCGGACAAGCTGGTGAAAAAAACCGTGGATACCATTATGAATGCCAACCAGACCGGCAAATCAGGCGACGGGGTGATCTGGGTTCTGCCCACAGAAGATGCCATTTCCGTCAGGACCAGTGAGAACGGCGACGCCGTGCTTGACGATTTCTAAGCAACACAAAAACACAGGGGTATAACCACAATGACAGGCAAACGAACCCATACCGTTAACCCGGAAAACATAAAAAAAGAGATCCTGGCCAAGTATCCGGCCAAAGTGGCCCGGAAACGGGCCAAACAAATCACACCGGTGACAGAGGACAGCGGCGACGGCCTCCAGGTCGGCGCCAATGTCCGAACCGTGCCCGGCATCATCACCCAGAGGGGGTGCTGTTATGCCGGCTGCAAGGGCGTTATCCTCGGGCCGACCCGGGATATCGTCAATTTAACCCACGGCCCCATTGGCTGCGGATTCTACTCCTGGCTGACCCGGCGGAACCAGACCCGGACCGCCTCGGACCAGGAAGACAACTTCATGACCTATTGTTTTTCCACAGACATGCAGGATGAGGACATCGTATTCGGGGGAGAAAAAAAGCTCAAGGCCGCCATCCAGGAGGCCTACGATCTCTTCAAACCCAAGGCCATCTCCATTTTCTCCACCTGTCCAGTCGGCCTGATCGGAGATGACGTCCATGCCGTGGCCAGGGAAATGCAGGAAAAGCTGGGCATCTCCATATTTGGATTCTCCTGTGAAGGCTACCGGGGCGTCAGCCAGTCCGCCGGCCATCACATCGCCAACAACCAGATCTTTAAACATGTGGTGGGCCTGGACGATTCTGTCATGGACGCCAAGTTCAAGATCAACCTGCTGGGCGAGTACAACATCGGCGGCGACGGGTTCATCATTGAAGAACTGTTGAACAAATGCGGCATTGACGTGGTCTCCACCTTCAGCGGCAACTCCACCTTTGACCAGTTTGCCAACTGCCACACCGCAGACCTGAATACGGTCATGTGCCACAGGTCCATCAACTATGTGGCGGACATGCTCGAAGAAAAATACGGCATTCCCTGGATAAAAATCAACTTTATCGGGGCCAAGGCCACGGCCAAAAGCCTGCGCAAAATTGCCGCCTACTTTGAAGACCAGGCACTCATTGACCGGGTGGAAGCGGTCATTGCCGAGGAAATGGCCCCGGTTGAAGCCAGGCGGGAAGAGATTAAAAAACGCTGCCAAGGCAAAACCGCCATGCTGTTTGTGGGCGGATCCCGGGCCCATCATTACCAGGAGCTGTTCCGGGAGATCGGCATGACCGTGATCTCCGCCGGTTACGAGTTTGCCCACAGGGATGACTATGAAGGCCGGCATGTGATTCCGGATATCAAGGTTGATGCAGACTCCAGAAACATTGAAGAGCTTGAGATCCAAAAAGATGAAAAACGGTACGCACCCAGAAAGACCCCGGAGCAGCTCAAGGCCCTGGAAGAGTCCGGTGTTCCGTTTAAGGCGTATGACGGCATGATGCCGGAGATGACCAAGGGGTCTTTGGTGGTGGACGACATCAGCCAGTTTGAAAGCCAAACCCTGATCCAGATGTACAAACCCGATATCTTCTGCGCCGGCATCAAGGAAAAATACGCCGTCCAGAAACACGGCATTCCCATGAAGCAGCTGCACTCCTATGACGTGGGCGGCCCCTATGCGGTATTTACCGGTGCGATCAACTTTTACGAAGAAATCGACCGCATGCTCAACGCCAATATCTGGCAGTACCTGGAAGCCCCCTGGCAGGCCGCGCCTGAGTTGTCCGCCACATACGCCTGGGAATAGGCCTTAAATCAAAAGCAACACGCATCAGGAGAAAATTATGCTGCTTCGACATACACCCAAAGAAATCACAGAACGCAAATCCCTGACCATTAACCCGGTCAAGACCTGCCAGCCCATCGGGGCCATGTATGCGGCCTTAGGCATCCACGGCTGCATGCCTCACAGCCATGGGTCCCAGGGCTGCTGCGCCTATCACAGATCCACTTTGACCCGGCACTACAGAGAGCCGATCATGGCGGCCACCTCCTCATTTACGGAAGGGGCTTCGGTGTTCGGGGGCCAGGCCAACCTGGTCCAGGCCATTGACAATATTTTCACCACCTATGACCCGGACCTCATCGCCGTTCACACCACCTGTCTGTCAGAGACCATCGGCGACGACGTCAACCAGATTGTAGACAAGGCCCACAAAGACGGCAAGGTCCCGGCCGGCAAGTACGTCATCCACTGCTCCACCCCGTCCTATGTGGGGTCCCATGTCACGGGCTTTTCCAACATGGTCAAGGCCATGGCCGTGCAGTTTGCCCAAAAGACCGGCAAAACCAACGGCAAGTTCAACATTGTCCCCGGATATGTCGAGCCCTCGGACATGACAGAGATAAAGGATATGGTCAAGACCCTGGGGATCGATCCCATCCTGTTCCCGGACACCTCCGGCATCCTCAACGGTCCCTTAACCGGCAAGTATGCCATGTATCCCAAGGGCGGGGTTTCCGTCAAGGAACTGAAAAGCACCGGTGACAGCCTGGGCTCCATCGGCCTTGGCACCCTGGCCTCCGCAGATGCGGTCCGGGCCCTGGACACCCAGTTCAAGGTCCCCTGCCAGGTATTGGACCTGCCCATAGGCCTTCTGGCCACGGACCGGTTCATCAACACCCTGCGCACTGCAGCCGGCGTCTGTGTACCCGATGCCATCACCCAGGACAGAGGCCGGCTTCTGGACGTGATCTCTGACATGCAGTCCTATCTGTACGGCAAAAAGGTCGCCCTGGCAGGCGACCCGGACCAGCTCATCCCCCTGACCGAATTTCTGGTCACCATCGGGATGAAACCGGTTCACATCGTCACCGGCACCCCGGGCAAGGCCTTTACCGCCCGTATTAAAGAAATTACCGCCCGGTTCGGTGACGACATCAACGTGAAAGGTCCCGGGGACATGTTCACCCTCCACCAATGGATCAAAAACGAGCCCGTGGACCTGCTCATCGCCAACACTTACGGCAAGTACATTGCCCGGGACGAGGACATCCCCTATGTCAGGTTCGGCTTTCCCATCCTGGACCGGGTGGGACACGCCTACTTTCCCACAGTGGGCTATCGTGGCGGCATCCGTTTGCTGGAAAAAATCCTCGGCGTTCTCATGGACCGCCAGGACCGGGATGCCCTGGAAGAAAGCTTTGAACTGGTAATGTAACAACCACGCAAAGGATAGACACTATGACCTTGATATCGGTTTTAGAGGCAAGGCAAAAACAGATCTTCACCAAGGGCGGCAACGCCTCCTTTGACATGAGCTGCGAGACCAAGAGCCTGGCAGGGGCGGTGAGCCAGCGGGCCTGTGTGTTCTGCGGGTCCCGGGTGGTGATCTACCCCATTGCCGACGCCCTGCACCTGATCCACGGCCCCATCGGCTGTGCCTCGTTCACCTGGGATATCCGGGGGGCGCTGTCTTCAGGCCCGGAACTTCACCGCATGAGTTTTTCCACAGACCTGTCTGAAACCGATATTATTTACGGGGGTGAAAAAAAACTTGAAAAGGCGCTTTTGGAGCTCATCGAAAAGTACAGCCCCAAAGCGGCCTTTGTTTACTGCACCTGTATCGTTGGCATCATCGGCGACGATGTGGGTGCTGTATGCAAAGCTGTGGAGGAAACAGCCAAAATCCCGGTGATCCCTGTGCATTCCGAAGGATTCAAGGGAACCAAGAAAGACGGGTATAAAGCCGCCTGTGACGCCCTGTTCAACCTGATCCAGCGCAATCCCAACCAGAAGACCATCCCCGAATCCATTAATATACTCGGGGAGTTCAACATCGGCGGCGAAACCTGGATCATCAAAAAGTACTACGAGGCCATGGGCGTGAAGGTGGTCTCGGTGATTACAGGGGACGGCCGTGTCAATGAGGTCATGCAGGCGGGCCGGGCCTGCCTCAACGTGGTCCAGTGCTCTGGATCGGTCACCCATCTGGCAAAGGACATGGAAAGAGAATACGGGATCCCCTATATCCGGGTCTCATACTTTGGCATTGAAGACACCTCTGACGCCCTGTACAAGGTGGCCTCCCACTTCAAAGACAATCCAGAGATCATGGAAAAAACCATGGCCCTGGTCAAAGAGGAAGTCAGCCGGATCATCCCGGGTCTGGAAGCCAGGAAAAAAGATCTGGCCGGGAAAAAGGCGGCTCTTTATGTGGGTGGCGCCTTTAAGGCATTCTCCCTGATCAAGGCCCTGAAGACCATCGGCATGCGTGTGATCCTTGCCGGATCCCAGACCGGTACCAGGGAAGACTATGAGATCTTAAGGCAGATGTGCGATGAGGGCACGGTCATCCTGGATGATGCCAACCCCCTGGAACTGGCCAAGTATGCCGTGGAAAAAGACGCGGATCTGTTCATCGGCGGGGTTAAGGAACGCCCCATTGCCTATAAGATGGGGATTGGATTCTGCGACCACAACCACGAACGCAAGATCCCTTTGGTGGGATTTGAAGGCATGGAAAACTTTGCCGAAGAAGTCCATTCCACCGTCACCAGCCCGGTATGGGACCTGGTTCCCAGACGCGCCCGAGGAAAAAAGGAGTGTTAAAATGACCCAGGCAAAACCTGCCAAACCCTATACTGCCACCCAGAATGCATGTAAGATGTGCACCCCCTTAGGCGCTGCCCTGGCCTTCCAGGGAATCCAAGGGTGTGTGCCCCTGCTTCACGGCTCCCAGGGATGCGCCACCTATATGCGGCGGTATCTGATCAGCCATTTCAAGGAGCCCGTGGACATTGCCTCCTCCAATTTTACCGAAGAGACTGCTGTGTTCGGTGGCGGGGCCAACCTCAAGCTGGCCGTGGAAAATGTCGCCCGCCAGTATTTTCCCAGCATGATCGGCATTGCCACCACCTGCCTGTCAGAAACCATCGGAGACGATGTGTCCATGTTTTTGTCCGACCTGGGGCACAAGCTCAACAACACGGAGCTGGTCCATGTGTCCACCCCTTCCTATACCGGGACCCACATGGACGGATTCCACCACGCCATTGCCGCCGTTGTAGACCGGTTCAACCCGGCGGGCAAAAAGGCTGCTTACAAACCCAAAAAGAAAAAACAGATCAATTTGTTTCCCGGCATGCTCTCCAACGAGGATATCCGGCATTTCAAGGAGATCCTTGAGGACTTCCATGCCCCCCATGTGATCCTTCCCGATTACAGCGAGCGCCTGGAAGGCCCCTCCTGGCAGGAGTATCAGGCCATCCAGGACGGAGGCACCTCTATTTCCAAAATCGAAAAGATGAACGTGTCCGCCCACAGCCTGGAACTGGGCGCGGTTCTGGCCCTGGGTCAGGAGAGGCGCAACCCCTCAGGGACCGCACCCAAATCCGCTGCAGCCATTCTTCTGGAGCGGTTCAATATCCCCTGCACCCGGATGCCCATCCCCATGGGGGTAAAGGCCTGTGACAGGTTCTTTGAAGCCCTGTCCCAGATCACAGGCAGGCCCATCCCGGAAAAATACCAGAAGCAGAAATGGCGCCTGGTGGATGCCTATGTGGACGGCAACAAATACGTGGCCAAAAAACGGGCCGTGATATACGGCGAAGAGGATTTTGTGGTCAGCATGGCTGGATTCCTGGCGGAAATCGGCATCATCCCCGTGCTGTGCGCCTCTGGCGGCAAAAGCGGCTTTCTGGCCCAGGCCCTGGAAAAGACCCTGCCAGACAATGTTTTTTCCCAGATAACGGTCCAGGATGACATGGATTTTGCCCGGATGGAAGAACAGGCCCCGGCCCTTTGCCCGGATATTGTCATCGGCAACTCCAAAGGATACCACATGGCCCGGCGCATGAAGATCCCCATGGTCCGGGCGGGTTTTCCCATCCACGACCGTATCGGAGGCTCCCGCATTCTTCACATCGGATACAAAGGGGCCCAGAACCTTTACGACACCATTGTCAACGCCCTGCTTGAAACCTCTCAGGCCGAATCTTGTGTCGGCTACTCATATATGTAAGGAAAGACCCATGAACCTTGAAAACCATCCCTGCTTCAACGCCAACGCCTGCAAGGACTTTGGCCGTGTCCATCTCCCGGTTGCACCGGCCTGCAATATCCAGTGCAACTTCTGCAACCGCAAATTTGACTGTGTCAATGAAAGCCGGCCCGGTGTGTCTTCTTCTATCCTGTCTCCGGACCAGGCCATGGACTACCTGGCCGAAGTGGTGGCAGCCAAACCCAACACCGCTGTGGTGGGCATTGCAGGTCCGGGAGATCCCTTTGCCAACCCCGTCCAGACCATGACTACCCTGAGAAAGGTGCGAAAAACCTATCCAGACATGATGCTCTGCGTGGCCTCCAACGGGCTGAATATCGGCCCTTACATTGATGAACTGGCCGAACTCAACGTCACCCATGTCAGCATCACGGTCAATGCGGTGGACCCTGAAATCGGAGAAAAAATCTACGCCTGGGTCCGGGACAACAAACGGACCATCGGCCCGGAGCTGGGCGCCCGTCTGCTGCTGGAGCGGCAGCTTGAGGCCGTCAAAACACTGGTGGAAAAAGGGGTGCTGGTCAAGATAAACAGCATTGTCCTTCCCGGCATAAACGACGATCACATTGAAGCTGTGGCCAAGGCCATGGGGGAACTGGGCGTGACCATTTTCAATAGCATGCCCTATTATCCCAATGAAGGGTCCAACTTCTCTGATCTTAAAGAACCTTCCGCAAGAAAAATAAAATCCATCCGAAAAACAGCCGCAGGGTATGTTGCCCAGATGACCCATTGCAAACGCTGCCGGGCCGATGCCGTGGGCCTGCTGGATGATCCTTTGAACACCCATCTCATGGACCGGCTCAGGTACCATGCCACCAAGCCCATTCCGTTTCCCTTTATGTCCGGAAAGGTTTCACCCCCAGGCACCCCAAAGGCACCAAAGAAACAATATGTGGCCGTGGCCACCCGGGAGGGGGTTCTGGTCAACCAGCACCTGGGGGAGGCCAGGGAGCTTTGCATCTATGATCCCAGCCAGGACGTCCCAATCATGGTTGAAAAACGGCCCCTGCCCGTGCCCGGGGGCCAGGACATGAGATGGTTTGGCGTGGCCAAGGCCATAGCGGACTGCCACACCCTGCTGGTCAGTGGTGTGGGTGACAATCCCAGGACTGTTCTCAACAAAGAGGGCATCACCATTTTCGAAATCAACGGCATGATCGACATGGTATTGTCCGCCCTCAAAGACAAACAAGACCTGTCCCATCTGATGGTCCGGGAAATGAAAAACACCGGATGCCAGGGGACAGGGACAGGATGTATGTGAGTGCGTGACGCGTGGTGATAATCGCAGCACCCACCACTCAAAACCCAATGCGTTTTTATAATCTTTTAACCTGATCACGGAGAAAAACAATGGAAAAACCTGAAAAACACATCCTGGTCTGCGCAAGCTTTCGCCCCAACGGAGATCCCAAAGGAAAATGCCACCGCAAAGACGCTTTAACCTTTCTGCCCTATATTGAAAATGAGGTTCTGGACCGGGGCCTTGACGTGCTTGTCTCATCCACCTGCTGCCTGAAACAATGCGATGACGGGCCGGTGATGGTGATTTACCCGGACAATGTCTGGTACGGCAACGTGGATTCCGAAGATGCCATTGACACCATTCTGGACGCCATGGAAGACGGCGAGATTGCCACGGACTATCACCTGGCATGATACCGGGCAAACGCATATGGATGGTGGACACGACCCTCAGGGACGGCGAGCAGGCCCCGGGCGTGGTGTTTCACCCCCTTGAGAAACTTGAGGTGGCCTGGGGGCTGTCTGACTGCGGCATTGATGAAATCGAGGCGGGCATCCCAGCCATGGGGGATATGGCCTGCCAGGAGATCGTGGCCCTCTCCCGCCTGAACCTGTCCTGCATTTTATCCTGTTGGTGCCGGGCGGTCAAAGAGGACATCATCCTTGCGGCAAGATGCAGCACCCCGGGCATCCATATCAGCTTTCCCACCTCCTCTATCCTGCTTAAAACCTTTGAAAAATCAGAAAACTGGGTCCTGGATACCCTCAAGGACCTGGTTAGCTTCAGCAAACAATACTTTGACCAGGTGTCTGTAGGGGCCCAGGATGCCACCCGCACAGATACCCGGTTCCTTCATGTCTTTGCCGCCACCTGCCATGGGCTGGGGATTCACCGCCTGCGAATTGCAGACACTGTGGGCCTGGCCAGCCCGGTCCAGACCATGAAAATGATCCAGGACCTTATTGCTGCCGTTCCCGGCCTTGCCCTGGAGTTCCACGGCCACAACGACCTGGGCATGGCCACGGCCAATGCTGTCACTGCGGTGGATGCCGGGGCGCACAGCCTCAGCGTCACCATCAACGGCCTGGGGGAACGGGCAGGCAACGCCCCCCTGGAAGAGGTGGCCATGGCCTTGTTCGGCCTGGGCCCCCGGCAAAGCCCCATCCGCCTGAAGCACCTGGACGCCCTGAGCCGGATGACGGCCAGGTACGCCGGCCAGCCCATCCCACCGGCCAAGCCCATTGTGGGGGACCGAATCTTTTCCCACGAATCCGGCATCCACTGCGCCGGCCTTTTGAAAAACCCGTCCTCCTACCAGCCCTTTGACCCAAAAACATTAGGAAGACCAGAGGCCTCACTTGTCCTGGGAAGCCACTCCGGCACCGCCATGATCAGCCATTTTCTTGAAAAAAAGGGAATCTTTGTGGACAAGGCCACGGCCGGCAGGCTGCTTGACCAGGTCCGGCAGGAAGCTGCGGCCCGGAACAGGCCGGTGACTGCAAAGCGCCTGGAGGCCATATACCAGGACATGACCCTTTGATTTAATCC
>Ga0102943_1001630_pt1 | contig 13777 bp, 8 predicted proteins | sample SalPonC_black_MG_FD_78174 | JGI IMG/M metagenome (GOLD analysis project Ga0102943, IMG submission 78174) | Salt pond soil microbial communities from South San Francisco under conditions of wetland restoration - Salt Pond MetaG... | ecosystem: Environmental > Aquatic > Marine > Intertidal zone >...
CGGGCGCGACGCCGGGCACCCAGCTCGCGACCGAAGTGGCGGGCTGCGGGCTGCTGACGCCGCCCGAGGATCCGGACGCCTTCGCCGCCGCCATCGCAGCGCTCGCCCGCGCCCCTCGCATGCGCGAGACCCTCGGGCGCGCCGCCCGTGCGAGGGCCGAGGCGCGATGGAGCCGCCGGGCGGTGCTCGACGCGGCCGAGGCCGGCTTCGCCGCGCTGGCGGCCGGCCGGCCCCTGCCGCGACCGGTCGACGACCCGGCGGGCGATCCGGCGGAACTCGCCGCCGACGCCGCGCTCGCGGACGCCGAGGTCCGCGTCGGCCTCGCCGCCGAACGGGAGGAGGCCGCGCCGCCGGTCCGGGCGCCCGAGATCCGATCCGCCTGAGGCGGGGGCCGGTCCAGCCGCCCGGCCTCCGGGCGGCTCCACCGCCATCCGGCAGGCCGGGCGAAGCGATCCGCCGGCGCCGCCTCGCGGGCCTCCGAGGCATCCGCCTGCGCTCCCCTCCGCCGCCTCCCGCCACGCAGGTCCGAGGCCTCCCGCGACGGCGCCCGGCGCGGAGGTTCAGGCGAAGGCCGGGATCGGCGCGATCTCCACGCCCGCGTCCTCGAGCGCCTTCCGGCAGGCGCGCGCCACCGCCACCGCGGTCGGCTCGTCGCCGTGCACGCAGAGCGAATCGAAGGCCACCGGCAGGCGCCGCCCGCTCATCGCCACGATCGCCCCCTCCCGCGCCATCGCGACGACGCGCGCCGCCGCCTCGGCCGGATCGCGGATCACCGTTCCGGCCAGCGCGCGCGACGCGAGGTTGCCGTCGTCGTCGTAGTGCCGGTCCGCGAAGGCCTCCCGCACCAGCGGCAGGCCCAGCTCGCCCGCCGCCCGCTCCATCGCGCTGCCGGCGAGCGCCAGGTAGCGCAGCTTGGGATCCACCCCGCGGATCGCCCGACCGATCGCCATGGCGTAGTCGTCGCGCGTCGCCGCCATGTTGCTCAGCGCGCCATGCGCCTTGACGTGCGTCACCTCGACGCCGACCAGCGTCGCGAGGGCCATCAGCGCCCCGATCTGATAGGCCACCGCGTTCTCGAGTTCATGCGGATCCATCTCGATCCGCCTCCGGCCGAAGCCGCCCAGATCGGGGAACCCCGGATGCGCGCCGACGCTCACGCCGCGCGCCTTCGCCGCCTCCAGCGTGCGGCGCATCACCGTCGGATCGCCCGCATGGAAGCCGCAGGCGACGTTGGCCGAGGCCACCACGTCCAGCAGCGCGGCGTCGTCGCCGATGTCGTAGGCGCCGTGCCCCTCGCCCAGATCCGCGTTGATGTTGAGCCGCATCCGCCTCTCCCTCGTGACTCGCCGTGCAGGATCGGCAGGATGACCCCGTTCGCCCGCCGCCGCGAGAGGCTCCGCATGACGCATCCCCGCTTCCTGCCCTGCGGCGACGCCGGCCTCTCCGTCGAATTCGGCGACGCCGCCGGCCGCGAGGTCAGCGAACGCGTGCTCGCGCTAGACGCCGCGCTGCGCGCGGACCCGCCGCCGGGCCTGATCGAGACGGTGCCGACCTTCCGCGCCCTCGCGGTGCATCTCGACCCGCTCGTCAGCGACGCGGCGGCGATGGAGGCGGCGATCCGTCCGCGCCTCGCCGCCCTCGACGGGGCCGCGAGCGACGGGCGGCGCTGGAGCGTCCCCGTCTCCTACGCCCCCGTGCACGCGCCCGATCTCGAGGACGTGCAGCGCCGCACCGGCCTCTCCCGCGAGGAAGTGATCGCGCTGCATGCCGGGCCGGAGCTGCACGTCTACATGATCGGCTTCCTGCCCGGGCATCCCTATATGGGCGACGTGCCGGAGGCCTTGCGTCTGCCGCGCCTCGCCGAGCCGCGGACGCGCGTGCCGAAGGGCGCCGTCGCCATCGCCACCGCCTTCTCCGCGATCTATCCGGTCGAGAGTCCCGGCGGCTGGCGCCTGATCGGGCGCACGCCGCTGCCGCTGTTCGACCTCGGACGCGACCCCGTCGCGCTGCTGCAGCCGGCCGACAAGGTCACGTTCCGCCCGGTCTCCACGGCGGAGTTCGACGCCCTCGCCCGCGACGCCGAGGCCGGGCGATGGACGCCGGCGCCGGAATGACCGCCGTCCTCGCGATCCGGGAGCCCGGCCCCGCCACCACCGTGCAGGATGCCGGGCGCCCCGGCCTCCAGCGCTTCGGCGTGCCGCCTTCGGGCGCGCTCGATCGCGAAAGCCTCGCCCTCGCCAACGCGCTCGTCGGGAACCCGCCCGACGTGGCGGCGCTCGAGGCGCGCTACGCCGGCCCCGACCTGACGGTGGAGGGCGGGCCGGCGCTGATCGCCCTCGCCGGCCCCGCCGCGGGGCTCCGCGTCACGCTGCCCGGCGAGACCCCGCGGGAGGTTCCGCCCGCCGCCTCCGTCCGCGTGCCCGCCGGAACCCGCGTCACCGTGCGGCCGGGGCGCGAGGGCTGCACCTGGTATCTCGCGGTCGGCGGAGGCTTCGCGCTAGCGCCCGCGCTCGGCGCTCTCGCCACCTACGCCCGCGCCGGCCTGGGCGGCTTCGAGGGGCGCCCCCTCCGCGCCGGGGACCGCGTCCCCCTTCGCGGCGACGCCGGCGCGCCGGAGCGGGCCGTCACGCCGCCTCCCCCGCCGGCGTCCCCGCATCCGATCCGCGTGGTGCTCGGCCCGCAGCAGGACGCCTTCACGGACGCCGCGCTCGCCCTTTTCCTCGCGACCGAATGGCAGGTCGGCCAGGCCGCCGACCGGATGGGCGTCCGCCTCGAAGGGCCGGAGCTGACCCATGTCCGCGGCCACGACATCGTCTCCGACGGCATCTTCACCGGCTCGATCCAGGTCCCGGGCACGCGCCGGCCGATCCTGCTGCTGGCGGATCGACAGACCACCGGCGGCTACCCGAAGATCGCCACCGCGATCTCCGCCGACCTGCCGCGCCTCGGCCAGGCCCGCGTCGGCGACCGGATCCGCTTCGAGGCGGTGACCGCCGCCGAGGCCGTTCAGGCCGCCCGCCGCGCCGCCCGCTCGCTCGAGGCCCGTCTCGCCGCCGTCGCCGCCGCCCGGTCCGGCCCGCCCGACGCCGCGCGCCTCCTGTCGGAGAACCTGATCTCCGGCGTCGTCTCCATGCACGACTGACCCTTTCGCCGGCCCGCCCGCCCGCCTAACGTCCGCGCCGCATCAGACAGGGGGAGCGGACGATGAGCGACGGCGCGTGGCAGTTCTGGGTGGATCGCGGCGGCACCTTCACCGACGTGGTGGGCCTGCGTCCCGACGGCGCCCTCGTCACCGAAAAGCTCCTCTCCGAGAACCCCGGCCGCTACCGCGACGCCGCCGTCGAGGGCGTGCGCCGCCTGCTCGACCTCGCACCCGGCGCTGCGATCGCGCCCGGCCGCGTCTCGGCGGTGAAGATGGGCACCACCGTCGCCACCAACGCGCTGCTGGAGCGCAAGGGCGACCGCACCCTCCTCCTGATCACCGAGGGCTTCGGCGATCTCCTGCGCATCGGCTACCAGACCCGTCCGCAGCTCTTCGCCCTGCACATCGAGCTGCCAGCGCTCCTGCACGAGCGCGTCGCCGAGATCCCCGAGCGCCTCGACCGAGACGGGACCGTCCTCACCCCCATCGACGAGGACGCGACCCGCAAGGCGCTCGCCGCCGCCAAGGCCGACGGCATCGACTCCGTCGCCATCGCCTTCCTGCACGGCTACCGCAACCCGGACCACGAGGCCCGCGCCGCCGCCCTCGCGGCCGAGGCCGGCTTCTCCCAGATCTCCGTCTCCCACCAGGTCAGTCCGCTGATGAAGCTGGTCGGGCGCGGCGACACCACCGTGGTGGACGCCTATCTCTCCCCGATCCTGCGCCGCTACGTCGAGCAGGTGGAGGACGAGCTCGGCGCCGAGGCGTCGGGCGCGCGCCTGATGTTCATGCAGTCCAACGGCGGGCTGACCGACGCGAGCCTCTTCCAGGGCAAGGACGCCATCCTCTCCGGCCCCGCCGGCGGCGTCGTCGGCATGGTCAAGACGGGCGAACTCGCGGGCTTCGACCGCCTGATCGGCTTCGACATGGGCGGCACCTCCACCGACGTATGCCATTACGCCGGCGCCTACGAGCGCAGCCTCGAGACCGAGGTGGCGGGCGTGCGGATGCGCGCGCCGATGATGAACATCCACACCGTCGCGGCGGGGGGCGGCTCCATCCTCTTCTTCCGCGAGGGGCGCTTCCAGGTCGGGCCCGAGAGCGCCGGCGCCCATCCCGGCCCCGCCTGCTACCGCAACGGCGGGCCGCTCACCGTCACCGACTGCAACGTCCTCCTCGGCAAGCTCCAGCCCGCCCACTTCCCGGCCGTGTTCGGCCCGGACGGCGACGAGCCGCTCGACGCCGAGATCGTGCGCGAGAAGTTCGAGGTGCTGGCGCGGGAGATCGCCGACGCGCGCGGAGAGGCGCCTCGCCCGGTGGAGGAGGTCGCCGAAGGCTTCCTGCGCATCGCGGTCGAGAACATGGCCAACGCCATCAAGAAGATCAGCGTGCAGCGCGGCTACGACGTCACCCGTTACGCGCTGAACTGCTTCGGGGGCGCCGGCGGCCAGCACGCCTGCCTCGTGGCCGACGCGCTCGGCATCGGCTCGGTGCTGCTGCACCCGCTCGCCGGGGTGCTCTCGGCCTACGGCATGGGCCTCGCCGAGATCCGCGCCCTGCGCGAGCACGCGGTCGAGGCCCCCATCGCAGAGACCGAGGAGCCCATCCGCCTCCTCGCGCGGATGGAGGCCGAGGCCCGCGCCGAGGTCGTGGGGCAGGGGATCGCGCCGGAGGCCGTCACCGTCGAGAGCCGCGCGCTCCTGCGCTATCGCGGCGCGCACCAGCCGCTCGACGTCGCCTTCGGCACGCCGGACGAGATGGCCGCGCGCTTCGACGAAGCGCACCGCGCCCGCTACGGCTTCTCCGCCGGAGAGCGCGAGCTGGTCATCGAGGCGCTCGCCGTCGAGGCCGTCGGCGGCGCCGGCGCGGTCGCCGACGCGGATCTGCCGCCGCGCGCCGAGGCCGGGCCCCTCGACCATGTCGAGACGATCGCCGGCGCCGAACGCCGCCGGACGCCCCTCTACGACCGCGAGACGCTCGCCCCCGGCCAGCGCATCGACGGCCCCGCAATCGTCAAGGAGCCGACCGCGACGACCGTGGTGGAGCCCGGCTGGCGGGCCGAGCTCAACCGCTTCGGCCATCTCGTGCTGACCCGCGCCGTCGCGCCCCCGAAGCGCGAGGCGGTGGGCACGGAGGCCGACCCGATCCTGCTCGAGGTGTTCAACAACCTCTTCATGAACATCGCCGAGCGCATGGGCGCGACGCTCGCCAACACCGCCTATTCGGTGAACATCAAGGAGCGGCTGGACTTCTCCTGCGCCCTCTTCGACCCCTCGGGCGGGCTGGTCGCCAACGCGCCGCACGTCCCCGTGCATCTCGGCTCGATGTCCGAGGCGATCCGCACCATCATCCGCTCGCGCAAGGCGACGATGCGGCCGGGGGATCACTACGTCCTCAACGCGCCCTTCAACGGCGGCACGCATCTGCCGGACGTCACGGTCGTCACCCCGGTCTGGGACGAGGCGGGCGAGGCCGTCCTCTTCTATGTCGCCTCCCGCGGCCATCACGCCGACATCGGCGGCATGACGCCGGGCTCCGCCCCGCCGGATTCGCGCCACATCGACGAGGAGGGCGTGCTGATCGACGACTTCCAGCTCGTCGACCGGGGCCGCTTCCTCGAGGCCGAGACGCGCGCCCTCCTCGCCTCCGGCCGCTACCCCTGCCGCAACATCGACGACAACGTCGCCGACCTGAAGGCGCAGATCGCCGCGAACGAGACCGGCGCCGCCGGCATCCGCGCCATGGTGGACCAGTTCGGGCTCGACGCCGTGACCGCCTACATGGGCCACGTCCAGGACAACGCCGAGGAATCCGTGCGCCGCGTCATCGGCGCCCTCACCGACGGGTCCTTCGAATACGAGATGGACGACGGCCGCTTCATCCGCGTCGCCGTGCGGGTCGACCATGCGAAGCGCGAGGCGGAGATCGACTTCACCGGCAGCGCCGAGAAGTCGCCCCTCAACTACAACGCCCCCTTCGCGGTCTGCCGCGCCGTGGTGCTCTACGTGTTCCGCACCCTCGTCGGGACCGAGATCCCGCTGAACGAGGGCTGCTTCAAGCCGCTGAGGATCGTCGCGCCGGAAGGCTCGATGCTCAACGCGCAGTATCCCTCGGCCGTGATCGCCGGCAACACCGAGGTCAGCCAGATGGCCTGCAACGCGCTCTACGGCGCGCTCGGCGTGATCGCGGGCAGTCAGTCCACCATGAACAACTTCGTCTGGGGCAACGACCGGCTGCAGAACTACGAGACGATCTGCGGCGGCTCCGGCGCCGGGCCGGACTTCGACGGCGCCTCGGCGGTGCAGACGCACATGACCAACACGCGCTCGACCGACCCGGAGGTGCTGGAATGGCGCTTCCCGGTCCGGCTCGAGTCGGTCTCGATCCGCCGCGGCTCCGGCGGCGCCGGGCGGCACAGGGGCGGCGACGGCATCACCCGCCGGCTGCGCTTCCTCGAGCCGATGACCTGCACCACCCTCGGCTCCTCCCGCCGCACGCCCCCCTTCGGCGTGAAGGGCGGCGCGCCGGGCGAGGTCGGCCGCGAATGGGTCGAGCGCGCCGACGGCCGGATCGAGCCCATGCAGGGCAACGACCGGGTGGAGCTGGAGCCCGGCGATCTCGTGGTGATGGAGACGCCGGCCGGCGGCGGGTACGGCGCGGGCTGAGCGCGGGTCGGCGCCAGGCGGCCGTATCGCCGGGGTCCGCCGCGAGCCAAAAAAAAGCCCTCCCTTCGGAACGGCTCACCGGTCCCGTCGTCAATGCGGGTGAACGGCGGCGGCGCGTCCCGCGCCGCGCCCCGTTCGGATCGCGGCCGATGCCCGCCGCCGACACGGCTGCGGGCGAACCGGCCGCGCGAGCGAAGAAAAGGAGGACGATTCATGCGCACTCATGCGTCCAGACTCGCCATCGTCACCGCCGCCGCGGCCCTCGGCTTCGGCGCCGCCGCGCAGGCCCAGATCGACGCGCCGGCCTTCAGCTGGATCTCCGTCACCGGCGAGATCGTCAGCGTCAGCGACAACGAGTTCCGCCTCGACTACGGCCAGGACATCGTCACCGTCGAGAGCGCCGGCTTCGGCACCTCGAGCGGCAGCTCCGAGGCGCAGAAGGCCCGCGTGGGCGACGTCGTGACCGTGAACGGCTGGGTCGGCGGCGGCTTCTTCGACGACAAGTCGATCGAGGCCGCCTCGATCTTCAACCGCGACACGGGCGAGGTCGAGACCGGCGTCAGCGACCCCGACCGGCCGTTCGACATGGGCTTCGCGACCGCGTCCGGGACGATGAGCGGCGAAAACGGCGCCGACGCCTCGTTCAGCGGCTACGTGACCGACATCGAGGGCCGCCAGTTCACGCTGATCACCGGCGGGGGGCGCGAACTCCGCGTCCACACCGGCGGCATGGACCGCAATCCGCTCGACGACGTCGGCACGATGGTGATCGACGACGGCGACCGGGTGTCCGTGACCGGCGAGCTCGACCCCGAGGTGTTCGAGAACGCCGAGTTCGTGGCCGAGGACATCACCCGGCTGCTCGACATGGACAAGCCCGGTCCCGAGTGACGCGACCCACCCCGGCGCGGTCCCTGACCGCGCCGGGGGCCGCACGCCGCCCGGACCGCAAGCGGCCTCGGCCGGGGCCGACCCCTCGGGACACCAAGGGAGGATTTCGATGGCTTTCGCTCGACGCCCCCTGCGCGGCCTTCTCGCCTCCGCGACGGCGCTGCTCGGCGCCGCCGCCCTCTTCGCGCCCGCCGCCGCCCAGGAGTCCGCGGTCGCGTCGAAGCGCGACGGGGCCTGGGTCGCCGTCTCGGGCGAGGTGGCCAGCGCCATGGCCACCCAGTTCAGCCTCGACCACGGTCAGGGCATGATCACGGTCGAAATGGACGACTTCGACCCCGACATGGACGCCGCCCCGCTCCGCTCCGGCGACAAGGTCACCGTCTACGGCTACGTCGACGACGGCTTCTACGAGGAGCGCACCATCGAGGCGTCGAGCGTCTGGAACGAGCGCTCCAACACCTTCCACTACGCCTCGGGGATCGACGAGGAGTCGGTCGGCGCGGTGTACATCGCCTATCCGGCGATCACCTGGGACGGTCCCGGCGTGACGATCGGCGGCCAGGTGACCGACATCGACGGCCGCGAGTTCGACCTCGTCACCGGCTCCGCCACCACCATCACCGTCGACACCTCGGACATGCCCTACGACCCGCTCGATCCGGAGGGCGCGCAGATCGTCACCGTCGGGGACCACGTCTCCGTGACGGGCGAGCTCGACGACGCGCTCTTCGAGGACGCCGAGATGACGGCGGACAGCCTGATGATCCTCAGCCAGCGCCCCGCCGCCGACTGAGGCCCGGGTCGCCGCCGCGCCGATCGCCTGCCCTGTCGACCGCCGCGCGGCGGCTGCGGCGCCCGGGATCCCTCCCGGGCGCCGTTTCGCGTCCGCCCCTCTCGTCCCCGGCGCCGGGGCGTGGCATGCATGGCCGCGACCCGAAGCCGCCGGAGGATCCCGCCCATGCCCGCCGCCCTTTTCGAGCCGATCCGCCTTGCCGGGCTCGAACTCGCCAACCGCATCATGGTCGCCCCGATGTGCCAGTACTCGGCCGTAGAGGGGGACATGACGGACTGGCACCTCGTGCATCTCGGTCAGATGGCCTCGGCCGGCCCCGGGCTGATCATGATCGAGGCGACCTCGGTGACGCCGGAGGGGCGCATCACCCACGGCTGCACCGGCCTCTGGTCGGAGGCGCAGGCGGTGAAGATGGAGCGGGTCGCCGCCTTCTGCCGCTCTGTCGGCCCGGCGCGCATCGGCGTGCAGCTCGGCCATGCCGGCCGCAAGGCCAGCGCGCAGCGGCCCTGGGAGGGCGGCGGCGCGCTTCCGGCCGAGGCGGAGCCCTGGGAGACCGTGGCCCCCTCGGACGTGCCGGCGGGCGAAGGCTGGCACAGGCCGGCCGCGCTCGACGACGCGGGCCTCGCCCGCCTGCGCGACGCCTTCGTCGCCGCCGCCGGCCGGGCGCTGGCGATCGGCCTCGATTCCGTGGAGCTGCATTGCGCCCACGGCTATCTGCTGCACCAGTTCCTCTCGCCGCTCTCGAACCGGCGGACGGACCGCTACGGCGGCGACCTCGAGAGCCGCATGCGCTACCCGCTCGAGATCGCGCGCGCCGTGCGGGCCGCGTGGCCCGAGGAGAAGCCGCTGCTGGTGCGCGTCTCGGCGACCGACTGGGTGGAGGGCGGCTGGGACCTCGAGCAGACCTGCGCCTTCGCCGAGGCGCTCAAGGCCGAGGGCGTGGACGCGATCCACGTCTCCTCCGGCGGCCTCTCCCCGGCGCAGCAGGTGCCGGTCGGGCCGGGCTACCAGAACGGTCTCGCGGCCGAGATCCGGCGCCGCTCCGGCCTGCCCACCATCGCCGTCGGCATGATCACCGACCCGATCCAGGCCGAAAGCGTGCTGCGCTCCGGACAGGCCGACATGGTGGCGCTGGCGCGCGAGATGCTGCGCGATCCGCGCTGGGTCTGGCGCGCGGCGACGGTCCTCGGCGCGACCGCCTCGACCCCGCCGCAATACGCTCGCGCCGTCCCCTTCGGACGCTGAACGCCCCCGGCGACGCGCCGGGCCTCAGCCCCGCGCGTCGCTCTCGTCCTCGGGCGGGGCCGTGCGCCCGGACCGCGGTTCGGCCGTCGCGGCCTCGGCGGCGTCCGGCGGCCCGCCCGCGGCGGCGTCGGCCTCCGGCGGATGAACCGACGCGATCCGCGCCGGCGGGGCGTGGCCGCGCTTGTCCTCGCCGAAATAGACCGTCGTGTGCGGGAACGGGATCTCGATCCCCCGCTCGTCGAAGATGCGCTTGCAGAGCTCGTTGTAGGCCCGCCCCACGCCCCACTGCTGGCCGGGCGCGCACTTGATCCGCGCGCGCACCACCACCGCGCTGTCGCCGAGGGCGTTGACGCCGAACCACTGCAGGTCCTCGAGCACGTGCGGCGCCCAGTCGGGATCGGCCTTCAGCGCCTCGAAGGCGTCGAACATCGCCGTCTTGGCCTCGGTCACGTCCTCGCGATAGGCGATGCCCATGTCCGCGACGTGGAAGGCGTAGTCGCGGTTGTAGTTGGAGACCATGTCGACCGAGCTGAACGGGATGATGTGGTAGACCCCGTGCAGGTCCCGCAGGCTGACCGAGCGGATCGTCAGCTTCTCGACCACCCCGGTGGTGCCGCCCACGGTCACCACGTCGCCCACGTTCATCGCGTTCTCGAACTGGATGAAGACGCCGGTGATGATGTCCTGCACCATCTTCTGCGCGCCGAAGCCGATGGCGAGGCCGAGCACGCCGGCCGAGGCGAGGAGCGGCGCGATGTCGAGCCCGAGTTCCGACAGCGAGACCATCAGCGTCAGCACCAGGATCACGATGGTCGCGGCGTTGCGCAGCAGCGTCAGCAGCGTCCGCTCGCGCGCCGAGGCGGGCCGGCCCTTGGTCGGGCGCAGCCGCCAGTCGACCCAGGAGCTCAGCGCCAGCCACGCCGCGAAGGCGAACAGCAGCACCAGCAGCACCGTCGCCGCCGCCCCCGTCAGCCGCGCGCCGGCCGGCGAGGCGAACCATCCGCCGAAATCGGTGATCCCGAGCGTGTCGAAGGTGTAGGTCAGCACCGCAGCGGCGACGCCGAGGCGCAGCAGCAGAAGGAACTTCGGCACGAAGGCGTCGAGCCGCCGCTCCAGCAGGGGCAGCGATTCGTTGACCGACTCCGGCAGCCGCACGCCGCGCGCCGTCGCCCGGCCGATCGCCTGCACCGCGGCCGCCCCGATCACGACCGCCGCCAGGATCCTGGCCGAGGCCAGCAGCACCGGCAGCAGCACGTCCCCGGGCCGTGTCAGCACGATCACCAGCAAACCGATCAGATAGGCCAGCGCCGCCCAGTGCCAGACCCGCGCGAGACCGGGCCGCAGGCCGGTCGCCCCGGCGCCTCCGGCCAGCCAGTCCGCCACCGCCCGCCGATGGCGCAGCGTCAGCGCGACCATGATGCCGACCGCGATCAGCGAGGCCAGCGTCGAGACGCCCCGCCCGGCGAACCAGGAGGCGTTCTGGTTGACGATCGGCACCACCAGCAGCTGCCCGTAGCCCACCACGCTCGCGGCGACGCCGAGCCAGCGCGAGAGGGTCGCCGCCCCGGCGTCCGGGATCGGCACGAGGCGCAGATGCCCCGTCGTCGGCGAGATCACCGCGCGGATCACCACCCGCGCCGTCTCCACCAGAAGGAAGGCGTTGAGATAGAGCGTCTGGCGAAGCGCGATCTCGCCGGCCGAGCCGAGCGCGGTCAGCCCGACGACGTAGCCCCCCGCCCAGGCCAGCAGCACGACGCCCATGTCGATCGCGACCGAAAGCGCGATCACCGCCGCGGTCCGCGCCGCCCCCGCATCCGCCGCGACCTCGCCGAGGGAGCGGAACAGCCGCTTGGCGAAGCTCCGCAGCGCAAGGAAGATCGCCACCGTCGCGGCGATCACCAGCGCGAGGTCGAGCGCCGCGTCCCGCAGCAGCTCGGGCGAGACCGAGCCGATCGCCGAGAGGGTGCGCGGCGCCCGCATCAGCCGCGACCAGATCCGCGTCGCCTCGGCGGCGATCTCCTCCGCCGCCGCCTGGGTCGTCTCCGCGATGCGCCGTCCGAGGGAGTCGGGCTCCGCCGTCTCCGCCGCGCCGGCCGCCGCCGCCGTCTCTGCGGCGCCTTCCGCCGGATCGGCCTCGTCCGCGGCGCCCACGATGCGCTCGAGCTCGGCGATCAGCGCGTCCCGGCTCGCGGGATCGCGGAGCGTCTCCAGCAGCGAGGCGACGGGCCCCGCCGCCGTCCCGGCGGCCTCCGCCGCGCCGGACCCGGACGCCGCGCCGGCGCCCTCCTGCGCCCCCGCAACGGCGGGAAGCAGCACGGAACAGACCCCGAACAGCAGCACGATCAGCGTCGAACGAAACCCCGTCATGCCCACCCCCTCGCCGGCCGCTCAGTCCGCGAGCAGAACGTTCGGAAGCGCCGGGCCCCGCACCGTCGGAAGCTGGATCCAGCGCCACGGGCTCGGGTAGCGCTCGGGCGTCGGGACCTCGACCACGGCCGGTCTGCCGGCCGCGAAGGCCGCCTGCAATGCCGTCCGCAGCCCCTCCGCGCCCGGTTCGGCCCGGATGCCGAGGGCGCCGAAGCTCTCCGCGAAGCGCGGGACGTCGGGGTTCACGAGGTCCGTCGCGATGGTGCGGTTGTGCCCGAAACGCTGCTGCTGGATGCGCTGCACGTTGCCGTAGGCGGCGTCGTTGTAGACGAGGACCACCACCGGCAGGTCGTACTTCACCGCCGTCGCGAGTTCCGTCGCGCAATAACCGAAGCCGCCGTCGCCCTGCACCACCAGCACCCGCCGCCCCGGGCAGGCCACCTGCGCGCCGAGCCCGGCCGGCAGACCCCAGCCGAGGGTTCCGGCATAGCCCGCGCAGACGTAGCTGCGCGGCCGCGGCGCGCGGTGCAGGAAGCGCGCCGCGTAGGCCACCTGCGTCAGGTCGTCGACGAAGATCCCGTCCTCGCCCAGCACCTCGGCGATCACCTCGAGGTCGTCGAAGGTCGGGGTCAGCTTCTCCCGGACCTTTTCGCGGAATGCGGCGGTGCGGCCGGCGAGTTCGTCGGAGCGGTCCTCGCGGCGGCCGAGGCGCGCGCCGAGCGCCTCGATCAGCCGGGGCAGGGCGTCCTGCGTCATGGCGTGGATCGGCACGTCGATGCGGCCGCGGCGGTTCAGCTCGTCGGGATCCGCCTCGATCTGGACGAGCTTGATGTCGTCGTCGACGCCCCACTGCATCTCGTGCGTCTGGAAGCGCGTGCCGACGCCGAGCGCGACGTCGGTCTCCGGCCAGAGTTCGTGCGCCACAGGGCCGGGCACGGCGAGGGGGCGGCGCTCGTCGTAGGCGCCCTTGCCCTGGCGCAGCGCCGAGACCGGGCAGCCCAGCATGTCGGCGAGTTCGCCCACCGCCTCGGCGGCGTCATGGGCGCCGCCGCCCAGCACGATCATGGGACGTTCCGCGGCCGCGAGCAGGTCGGCGGCCTTCGCGATCGCCTCCTCGTCCACCTCCGGGAAGGCGGGCGCCGGGACCTCCGCGGCCTCGGTCGCGGCCGCCCAGAAATCGAGCGGCGTCTCGATGGTCACGGGTTTCGGGTGCCCCCCCGCGAGGGCGGCGAACGAAGTCGCGACCGCACCGCCGGCGGCGCGGGCGTCGCGCAGCGGCGCCGCGTGCTTCGAGATCTGACCGAGCACCGCCATCTGGTCCGGCAGCTCGTGCAGCAGACCGTGCATTGCGCCGATGTAGGGGCTCTTGCTCTGGCCCACGACGGCGAGGACGCGCGCGGAGGTGGCGTAGGCCGTCGCGTGCCCGGCCGAGGCGTTGAGCACGCCCTGGCCCGGCACCACGCAATAGGCGGCGGGCCGGCCGGAGGCCTGGGCGGCGCCCGCGGCCATGTAGGCGCAGGCCTGCTCGTGGCGCGTCACGAACGGGCGGATGGCCGGAAAGTCGAACAGGATGTTGAAGAAGTCGTCGTTCTGGATGCCCGGCAGGCAGAACAGCGCGTCGATGCCGAGACCTTCCATCCCTTCGCAGATCGCATGGCTCACGGTGCCCGTCAC
>Ga0102943_1001633_pt1 | contig 13756 bp, 12 predicted proteins | sample SalPonC_black_MG_FD_78174 | JGI IMG/M metagenome (GOLD analysis project Ga0102943, IMG submission 78174) | Salt pond soil microbial communities from South San Francisco under conditions of wetland restoration - Salt Pond MetaG... | ecosystem: Environmental > Aquatic > Marine > Intertidal zone >...
GATAAGTGACACGAATTAAGTGGCTTAAGCCACGTTGTTACAAAGCTCAAACCCACCAGTTGCCTAATCCTCTCATAGTAAAAATCTTTGCTAAAAGCCGGTTTAACCGGGTGCTTAGAACGATATTCAGAATGGTTTTATAAAACAGGTTTGATGTCTCTTTTCGACCCAGATACATATTCATTTCTGCACGTTTTGCAACTTGCTTGGTGATAGTTCTTCTTCTATTTGAGTACTCTTGAAATAGTCTATTTTTCGATACCTCATCTTTTAATGCTTCGATTATAACATAAACGGCTTCTTCGGCATCCAACCACCCGAGGTTCATTCCCTGTCCGCCAATGGGACTCACAATGTGTGCCGAATCCCCCGCTAATAAGATATTATTTGCGTGATAAGATTTCGCTGAATACTGCTGAACCCCAAAACTGCTAATCATAAAATTTTGAGCCTCTTCGAGATTATGTTGTATTCTTTCTTTGATAAGAACTTTTAGTTGAGCCGGTTCAGGATCATCAATGTATCCATCAGTTTTCACGACCCATCGTCGTTGATCATTTGGAAGCGGGAATGATTCAATCAATCCGTCTTTATGAAGATAGACGGCAGCATCTGAACCAAAATCGGTATTATCCTCAAAATCACCCATTACATAGCAATCGGGATAAGCTTCCCCTTCAAATTCAATATTGCAAGATTTTCGAACGAGACTGTTTTTTCCATCGCACCCTAACAAATAACGGGATCTCAATAAGCCATTACCTTCATTTTGTTTGTAATGTACTTGAAAGCTATCGTTAGTTTGTGTGATTTCACTGACTTCAGCTCCACGTATAATCGCTTTCCCATCCAGGTTTTGAACCCAATCTTCCAATATGGTTTCAGTTTTCCACTGAGGGATCGCCAAAATGTAATTGAAGGGTGGGGGACAATTTTCAAATGAGATTTCACCAAGCTTATCAGAGTTCCAAAATGCTACTCCCTTTTGAATTTTCAGCCCCTGATTTAAAAAGGATTCAATTATTTCGGCTTTCTCAAACAGTTCAAGTGATACCGGGTGAATTCCAAGGGATTTAGAGTGCTGATCAATATCTGTTCTTTTTTCAAGGACTTTACAAGAGATTCCAAGCTGAATCAATCGCCCGGCGAGATACAATCCAACAGGACCGCCGCCAACTATTATAATATCTGTGTCGAGTTTCATCATATCTCAAGATGCATCGTAGGTTCCCAATAACCGGAATGGAAACTGACGCTGAACTTTCCATCCCTTTGGTAAGGCCTGTTGAAGTTCATCTTTCCTGAAACTTCGTTTGATGGATGTCAGTCCGTCCTCTACAATAAAGCTTTTTCGAAAAAGGGGCGTTGCTGCAACTTTAAAGGAAATATATCCTATATCACTTCGCTCAATGTCACTGAATATGATTTTTTGAGTAGCGAGTTTCTCAGCATCCTTGCAAATGATGCTTAGTTCAGGTTTTTTCAGATGGTGCATAAGATGATTTGACAGCACAATGTCAAATAAGCGCCCTTCCTGAACTAAATCAGCTGAAGTTGATTTTTTGAATGAGATATTTTCAGGCCATTTTTGATCAGATAGAAACCGGATTGCCCGCTCATCAGGTTCAATTCCTGTAATTCGAAGTTTGATCCCATCTTTTTTTGCTAATCTATCAATAAGATTAATGATATCCCCGCCTCCGCACCCGATGTCTAAAAGTGAATAGGGATAGGATGAATCTTTTAAGACGGGACGAATTAGTTTTTTATAGATACGCTGCCAACCGGATATCAAGCGATTAATGGTGCTGAATTGTTGATATGTATTAAACAATAGAGCCTGATCACAATCCGGCTGGTCCATTTTTTCTGTAAGATGCTCTTGCCGTTCTTTTAGAAAAAGAGGCATAGGTCAGGGAATCTGTTTGGAAAGAAGAGCCGATTCGAGAGTTAAACCGGGGCCAAAAGCCATGGCAAGTGTTTTCTCTTGATCACTTTCGGTGGGTTGATCCATCAACTCTTTGAGAACAAACAGGATTGTTGCGCTGCTCATATTTCCGAAATTGGAAAGTACATCTCTTGATGCTGTCAATGTTCCGTCGGGAACGGATGTAGAGGCTTCAAGTTTGTCGAGAATGGCTTTACCGCCCGGATGTATCGCCCAACGTTCAATGTCATCGTGTTTGATTTGAAACTGGTTCATCAGATCGAGAAGGAAATCATCCATGCCCTCTTTGAGAAGATCAGGAATGTAACTCGATAAAATCATATTAAAACCGTTATCTCCAATCGACCAGGCCATGTCATCAGCCCCCTTTTTGTTGATGGAGGAAGCAAATCCATCAATTCTAAAATGAGACTTTTTCGGAACTCTGGAACTGACAATTGCTCCGGCTCCGCCATCAGAAAAAACGGTGGAGGAAAGCAGGTTATCCATTTTTGGATTAGCCTGGAAGTGGATCGAACAAAGTTCTACCGAAACGACAAGAACAGTTGCATCTTTGTCTGATTCACAAAACTGGCGGGCCATTTTTAGGGCTGGAATGGATGCATAACACCCCATAAAACCAAGGTGATAGCGTTCAATAGACGAATTCAGCCCAAGTGAATTGATGATATCAAAATCGGGGCCTGGGGCATAAAAGCCAGTGCAGGAAACAGTAACCAGGTGGGTAATATCCTTTGTCTCAAATTCAGAGTTTTCCAAAAGTTTTTGAGCCACCTCAACAAAGAGTTTTCGTCCTTGTTTGATATACATGTCGTTCCTGCTTTTAGTGCCGGGTGTGGTTCCCTGTCCGTTGAAAAAAAGAGCGGGTGAATTTCTGTTGCTGAAATCGTCTATCACGGAGTAACGGGTATCTATTCCGGATTTGGCATAGAGATGATGGATGATCCGTTTCTCCCGTTCTGTTGTTCCTACAATATCTTTCATTATCTCCCTGAGTTCATTTTGCTTGAAAGAGTATTCAGGAACAGCCGTTTCTATTTGATGTATGTAGGTGGATTTTTTCATGCAATTGGATTAAAACGTACGAATGAATCTATGTACTAATTCTATCAATATGAAACGGGATTGCTTCGTTCAGATTTATACCCGTGAGCTTATTTTGAAATAAGGCTTAAGTAACACTTGAGTTTGTGTATGTACTTGTAAAAGACTCTGACGTATAACTTTAGGCGAAAAATCGTCCGTAGCGGGTCACCCGGTGTGCACTTAAGCCCCCATCGATTTAGTTCGAGCATAAAATCGTAGATTATGCAGAATACCGGCAACGGTCAGTCCTGTAATCAAACCAATCCATAAACCCGGGGCGCCATACCCGGAAACAAATCCAAGGTAGTAAGCCACGGAAATACCAATCACCCAGTAGGCAAAAAGATTTACAAACATTGGAACTTTAGTGTCCTTGAGTCCACGCAAGGCGCCGAAACCGGCTACTTGTAATCCATCAGACAGCTGAAAAACAGCTGCAAAAAAGAGCAGTTCCACGGCTACAGATTTTACTTCAGCTTCGTTGGTGTAGATGGAGGCGATAGTATCAGGAAAAAGAAAGATAAAGATAGCCGTGAAGACCATCACAAAAGAGCAAACACCTACGCCAACATAACCACGGAATCGTGCTTCATCAGGCCGTTTTCTGCCGATGGAGTTGCCAACACGCGCGGTGATGGCAACAGACAATCCAAAAGGGATCATAAACATCATGGCCGCAAAATTGATTGCAACCTGGTGACCGGCCACGGCTACGGCACTTAGTGTACTGATCATCAAACTAACAGCTGCAAACATAGAAACTTCCATGGTTGAACTGATACCGATGGGAACACCGATTCGAAGTAGTTCAGACAAATATTTCCTTTCCGGCAATCGAAACTTTGAAAAAATATCGAACCGTTTATAGGGATTGTAACTGTACGTGAATGCAAACATTGCGATGAACATCACGGTGTATACGATGGATGATGCATACCCGGTACCCACAGCGCCTAATTGAGGAAACCCGAGTTTTCCAAACATCAAAACGTAGTTAGCCGGTATGTTTACTAATGTTCCCAGCAAAGCTACAAACATGGCCGGCCTGGTAACACTCAATCCCTCATTGAAATTTCGAAGACTTCCATAAGCATAGAGCGGAAAGATTCCCCAGGAGATCGCTTTTAAATACCCGGAAGCAATTGGGATTACGTCTTCAGTTACCCCAATCCAAACAAACAGAATATCAAGATTACGAAGAAGAAAAAAGCTGGGTATTGCAAGAATTTGACTGAGCCATAAAACCTGCCTTGTATTTTTGCCGATAACAGAAAGCTTTCGTCCGCCAACGTTTTGTGCCACTATTGGAGTAACCCCCATCATACTGCCAAGGCAAAATACAACAAAAGGAATAAGAATACTTGTTCCAACAGCAACGGCAGCAAGGTCTTCCGGTGAAAGCCGGCCGGCCATAATAGTGTCTACAAAGCTCATACTCATTTGCAGGAGTTGAGCAATAATGACCGGAAAACCGATGTTCATTAAACTTGAAACTTCTTTCCGGATTAGCTGGCGGTATGACTGATCGGGCATTTCCATTTGAGGGCATGGATGGTACGAATTTTTAGGCAGAAAGGTGAGGGCTAATTTAGCTCGGAGAAATTCCCAAAACTTCTTTAATTAATTGATGGGTAGTTTTACAAAAAAGGTAGTGCCTTGCCCTTTTTTAGACTCAAACCAGATATCTCCCCCGTGAGCTTCTACAATTTTTTTGGAGATGGCAAGCCCGAGCCCTGTACCACTGGATTTCGTCGAGAATTTTGGCACAAAAACTTTCTCCCTATCCTCTGCATCAATCCCACTACCGTGGTCAGTAATTTTCATTAATACATCTTTTGGATTTCTTTCCAATGAAATTTTTACAATCGCTTGATCTTCATCACAAGCTTCAATTGAGTTTTTCATCAGGTTGACTAAAACCCGGCGCAATTCATCTTTTACAGCTTGAATTTCAACATTTTTATCAGGCAGTTGAAGGTTCACTTTAACAGACGATTCATTGTTATATAGATCCGAGATAGATTTAAGAAGTTCGCTTAGATCGACAAGCACTTTAGGTTCCTGGATGGGTTGAGCAAATTTTGAGAAATCGGAGGCAATTTTATTTAATGACTCAATCTGACCAATGATGTTGTTGGCCGTTTTCTCAATTACGGGTTTCAGTTCAAGAGCTTTCTCAGGGTTTCTTTCCAACTGACGTTGCAGGTGTTGAAGGTTTAATTTCATAGGAGTGAGTGGATTCTTGATTTCATGAGCTACCTGCTGGGCCATCTCTTTCCAGGCGGATTCTCGTTCCGCTTTAACAAGTTCTCTTTGAGCTTCTTCCAGCCTCTCAACCATATTATTATAAGCATTAGCGAGTGAGCCGATCTCATCCCGGCTTGTGACAGGCACTTTTGTGCGCATATCGCCACGCGAAATTTTCTTCAAACCGGTTTGAATGATGGACAGCGGTTTTGTTAGTCGCCCGGAGAGGACAACTGAACCTGCAATGAAGAGTGCAAAAATGAAAAGATATACCACAAAGAGATAGCTTGTGGTTTCGAGCAATTGTTCATTATAAATAGGAGATTGCAGGAATGTAGGAATTGCAATTACACCGGTGGGCTGCCCATTTTGATTCAGCAAAGACTGATAGCCAACGAGCAGTTCTTCATTGCCAATTTTAGTGGTAGTTATGTAGTGACTTCGCTGCTGGTTGTAGATAAATTCGTAAACCGGATATGGGAGGATTGACGGGATTAGATTTTGCTGAAAAACCTGAGGGGTTGTAGACTCAGCTACTTTGGTGCCACGGTATAAAATCACATCTGCATTGAATGTGGATGTGAGATTTGTCAGCGTTATTGGCGGTGCTTCATTGGAATCAGAAACCGGGAACTTTTTTAATGATTCAGAGAGATTATTCAAATTTTGGATCAATTCTCGCTCCAGTTTTTCTTCATTCTGAATTCCAACGGCATATTGAGTAGTAAAAGTCAGAACAATCAAAAAAATGATGGTGGCGAAGGCAAGTCCGTCAATCAGCCGAGACCTGAATCTTCTACTTTGCCCAAATGGACTAAAATGCTGGAAACCGGTGAGTGACAAAATGGAAAAACAGAACAACCCGAAAAATACCAGCACGATTTGCAGTCTAAAATAGGAAAACAGATGTTGCTCCATTCCGGGAAAAGGTGTGCTGGCTTTTACAATATTTTGGGTGCCAGTATTTATCAATATTTCCCTGAATGAACCATTTGCAGTTGAGTGCGTTAAAAAATTTATCGAATCAGTTTGAGCTATTTCAAGTTCTCTGTCTGGCAGTTTATGATATTGAGGTTGATGATTGTATAATCCGAACATAGCATTTCTTGTCAAAATTGATTCAGAAAACTCTGCCAAATAAAAGCTGTTTTTCCAGGCATCGGATGGAGTTTCAGACAAAACGGCACGCATTGGTTTATTATAATCAGCACGTTCCAGGTACACATCGGCGGCCACCCAGACTAAAATTTCACGTGGGTTATCACTGTCATAAATAGGAATCCACCCACGAGATAGTGAGACAATACGCTCCGAGAGATTTCTTGGAGGGTTATTCCAAATGATTGGTCGGTTGGTATGCCAGCGAATTTGCTGACTCTGATAGGCCTGCATCATAATACTTGTATTATAAAAAGTGGTAGACCATGCAGGGCTCTCAATGGATGTGGAATAACTTGCAATTTCCAGGTTTTGTGGGGTAATCAGTTTTACATAAAATGAATAATTTTGCCACTCGGTTCGAATAGATTGCTGCATGATTTGTTGAAACTGTACCTGAATATTTGATAAACGTTGATTTAAGTCTTCTTGAGTGAGGTCTGGGAAATTAAACTCAATTTCAGATAGCAAATCATACAAAATATCATCTGTTTGAACGGTTTCTTCCTTGATGAAATCTGAGGCCTGAGTGAGAAGCGTTTGATCTAACCTTGTATTTGTAGCATTCCAGATGATGACATAGATCACCGAGGAAGCAAAAAAAACACCGATCAAAAGTTTACGGAAGCCTGACATCTCTTTCACCAATCCGGGATAGGTATGCAGGAAATGGATACAAATTAGATGAAGGAACAATAGAAGAATGGCCAGCACTAGCACCCAGTCAATTATTGAAAAATCAGCAAGAATAAGATCCAGTAAAAAGAAGGTGCAGAAAAAGCTGAAGGATGTGATAACATATATTAAGCCAGTTTTTCCGCTTTCAATTAATTCCAGATGATATCCTGAAGTGACTATAATCCCTGATATGCCCGTAAAAAAAAGTGCAGAGAAGATGTAGAAAAAAAAGGACTGAGCATTGGGTGCTAGTTCCAGGTCAAGAAGGGGAATTTCGCTATTAGTTAACAGTGTTTGAGTTGATTGAATAAAGAATACAATGAGCAATACCTGGATCACGCCAAAAAGAATAGACAATAAAAACGACCTGGTTAATTTATTGCTCCATTCCGGAAGTTGAGTTAATCTCAGCAGGTTGTGGAGGGCAATGAACAGGAAAAAAATAAACAAGCTGTTCACAGCATAGTATGTGAGTTCCTCAATGGATCGTAATTCAATGCCGGAGGTGATCGAAAATATTATAGAAGACCAATGGCTTATAAAACCTCCATAAATAGTGAATAGCCATAACAGCGCCACAATAATAAATGCGATTGCATACTTGGCGCCGTTTTTATTTCTATACGCCCACAGGAATAAGGTGAAGAAAAACAGAAAAAATATGGCAATATGAAAGCTGAACCTGTACACCTCAACAGATGAATGAACGGTATCCTGAATGTCATAAGCTTGATTAGGATCTGCATAGACAGTACCCACTGAGTCACTGAATTGAGTACGCAATACTCTTTGCGTAGCACCAGGTGGGGTGGTTCCGAATAGGTTAAAGTAAATTGGATATCGATTATCAAGGATAGATTCGCCGGAAAGCTGCGAAGTGCGGTTCTCAGAAAATGGAAGGACTGATATTTGGTGTAACTTATCAGCTGTTACAACTGTGTACTCTTCTTCATTAAAATTGATTGTCCGTTGATTCAGAAACGCAACTACGTTACTAAAATTAACGATAGCGGTTGTATCGGAACGACTGTCAAAATTGTTGAAATAAGAAGGTGTGCTTACGTCAAAGCCAGTCCAAATCCATCTTTCGTTGTTATTGAAAACAGTTATTCCCCAAACATCATATTGCTGCAAACGTGTGTGAAGAGCCAGTTTCTCTGTTTCTGTTTGAACAGCATTGTTGACATCCCGGTAGATTTGATCGGACTTATACTGAAATTCCTCAGCAAGCTCGTAAAAAAAATTGACTCCCTGGTCGAGAGATTGCGCGATTTTTTGGTCTAAGTCTGCTCGAGTGTCGGAAGAACCGGAGATGTTGGAAGCCTCAAAAAAACTATATGCAACAAGTAGAATTACAAGTACGGTAAGCGAAATGCCAGTTGAATATTTGGCTAACCAAGACAAACGGTAAACATTTAGTTTAAAGTTAATATGGGAAGATGAGGTGCGACCTCAGTCTAAAAACTACAGTCCTGAGCTACTCAGAATCTTCTACTTCGGTAATCTCTGCATCGTTCCACATCCGTTCAATACCATAATACTGTCTTTTTTCCTCACTAAAAATGTGAACAACAACATTTACATAGTCCAAAATAATCCATCTTCTAGCGTCAAGTCCTTCTTTTTTCCAAACATTTTCCCCCAGTTTTTCCTTTACATTTTCAATGACGCTATTTGCCAAGGCGCGGATTTGTGTCTCGGAGTTCCCGTGGCAGACAACAAAATAATCTGTTAATGTTGTAAGGGAACTAACGTCCAGAATTTTAATATCTCTCGCTTTCTTTTCAAGTAAACCCTCTGTAATGGTATCTATTAAAAGTTGAGAATCTGCTGTTTTGCTTGGTGAATCAGTGTGAAATTGTGATTCGGCAATATCCATTTTTTTTGTCATAGGCGGTTAATTAATATTTAAGGATTCATAGTCTGATCCGATGACCAGAGTTACATCAAGGTAAAATTCAGAGGCTTGTTCCCTGAGTACCTGTTGTCGTGAAATACCCAAGGCATCTGCAACACGATATGCATTTTCCATCTGCCCGTTTCGTGAAATGACAAAGGTATTTGAAACATCAAAATGATCGTAATTTCCAGTTTCAACTACGTCAAAACCGTACTCTCTCAGTCTATCTGTAAACCGTGTTGCTATCCCATTAATTCCGCAACCGTTTAAAACTTCAAGTTGAATAACTTGACTAATGAGAGCCGGATCTTTTTGGACACGATCTGTTGCAATTCTCGGGTACAAAATACGAGAAAACAGGGCAACAAGTAATATTAATAGCAGAACACCAAGAAAACCAATAACCGAATTCAGAAAGAGGTGATTCGTTGATTCTTCCTTTGTAACGTTGCCCATCTATCAGTTTAATACCAAGGTCTCATCATTCTATTGAATGGAGAATAAGCTCCGTTACCATAGTACCCGGGACGTTGTGAGAATTGAAAAGAGATACTGGCATTGTCAGTTAGTTGGTAATCGATTCGAGCTTGATCGACAATAATTTGTGTGCCAAGACTATTACTGTTGTTCGTCATAAAACTGTTGCCAAACGGAGAGTGGAGAAGAGAAATATCAAGCTGTGCATTTAAGCGGTCACTTACATCAAAAAACATGTGATTTGTGTAAGCATTGATATTTTGCATCTGTCCGCCAATGCTGCTGAAGGACATGGAATAAGAATGACTCATCGTCATATTCAGCATGTTCATCCAATTACCGGGACCACCCGTGTGTTGTGAGCTTGAGAGAGTAGTTGTATAGTTTTCTGGTTGATAGGAAAGATCCTCACGCAATTGGGCATTTGCCGCAACAGCGGTTATTAAGAAAATAATCGTAAGTGCGCTTAAAATTTTCTTCATAGTTATAACTTTCTTATAAAACGGTATACCACTGTAAATAATTATACATAATTGTACGAAGTAAGTAAATAGATATTGTTTGTTTTATTATCCATTTTAAAAAAAAGGCTAAAATTGTACCACAATTCCTGGGAACAAATATATTACCCTTGTAAGAAGATTAAAAAACCGCTATATTTTTTGGCTTCCTTAAAGTTGAAAACTCAAATACATAATCCCTACTGTTTTGAAAATGAAATTGACAGATTTCAAATTTGAAATCGATGATTTTAATGTGCCAGAAGAACCAAAAGATCCAAGAGATGAATCAAGGCTCATGGTCTTGAATCGAGAGGATGAATCTATAAAGCATGAAACATTTAAAGATATTCATAAATATTTCAACAAGGGGGATGTTATTGTCTACAATAACACAAAAGTTTTTCCTGCTAAGTTAAAAGGGAAAAAAGAAAAAACCGATGCAGATATTGAAGTATTTCTTTTGAGAGAGCTTATGCCCGAGAATATGCTTTGGGATGTATTGGTTGAGCCGGCTCGTAAAATCCGCATTGGTAATAAACTCTACTTTGGTGAAGATTTAATGGCCGAAGTAATTGACAACACAACTTCACGCGGGAGAACAATTCGGTTTCTCTATGAAGGTCCCAACGAAGATCTTTATGACCGATTGGATGAGATTGGTGATATGCCGCTTCCTCCTTATATAGACAGAGAGCCAAAAGAGAGTGATAAAGAAAGGTATCAAACAATCTTTGCTAAGGAGCGGGGAGCTGTTGCGGCACCAACAGCAGGTATGCACTTTACACCGGAATTGGTTGAAAAGCTTGAGAAGAAGGGCGTAGAGTTTCTCCCTGTGACTCTTCATATAGGTTGGGGAACATTTCGACCCGTTGAAGTGGAGGATCTGACTAAGCATCGAATGGATTCTGAAAACTACTATATCTCCAAAGAAACTTCAGATAGAATTAACGAGGCACTTTCCAGTAAGAAAAATAAAGTGTATGCTTGTGGAACCTCTGCTGTAAGAGTGATTGAAACCAGTGTTATGGCAAGTGGCATGTCTAAGCCCGGAACAGGTTGGACTGATAAATTCATTTATCCCGATTACGAGTTTAAAATTACTGAAGGAATTATTACAAACTTTCACAGACCCGAATCGACCTTACTGATGCTGGCCGCAGCGTTTGGTGGTTTCGAATTCATTAAAAAAGCTTACAAAGAAGCTGTTGCTGAGGATTATCGGTTTTTCTCATTCGGGGATGCAATGCTGATACAATAAAACTGTGGCAAAACAACAACTTGCACTTATTATTCCGGCTGCCGGAAAAGGAGAAAGGCTCGGTGCCGAAATTCCAAAACCGTATATAAAAATTGCCGGTAAATCAATTCTAGAATATACTCTATTGAAATTCAAAGAGGTTTCTGGCTTAGGTGAGGTTATTGTTTCAACATCAGAACAGTATATTGATGAAACACGGGAACTTATTTCCCGTGTTTATCCTGGTTTAAACTACTCTGTTGTAGAGGGGGGGCAAGAAAGGCAGGATTCTATTAGAAATGCATTAGAGCAAATCTCTGATAAAACCGGACTCATTGCCGTTCACGACGCTGTTCGCCCCTTTGTCAACAAGGAAGATATTGAAAACTGTATTGAAGAAGCTTCCCGTTCAGGTGGTGCCGTCTTGGCAATTCCTGCCCGGGACACCATCAAGATAGCTCGCCCTAATCTTGAAATTGAATCGACTCCAAATCGCCAGAAATTATGGCAGGCTCAAACCCCACAAATTTTTTGGGCTGCATTGCTCAGAGAGGCATATCAATACGCAGCTGAGCATGATTTTTTGGGATCGGATGATTCATCTCTGGTAGAGAAGATTGGTGGAAAAGTGGTGCTTGTAGAAGGATCCGGTAAAAATTTCAAGATTACCCATCCGAATGATTTAGATATGGCCCGCTATTTCATCGGGGAGGGAGTACAGTGAGTTTTCGGGTCGGCCTGGGGTACGATGTGCACCCTTTTGAGGAAAATCGAAAACTGATCCTCGGGGGTATAGAAATACCATTCGAAAAAGGCCTTAAGGGACACTCTGATGCTGATGTATTACTGCACGCTATAACAGATGCGATTTTAGGTGCGGCATCTTTGGGAGATATTGGTCGTCATTTCCCGGATACTGATCCTGCATTTAAAAATGCCGACAGTACACAACTGTTAAAGGCTAGTTACAAGCTGGTTCAAGAAAAAGGCTATAGCATAACTAACATAGACTCAACAGTTGTGGCAGAGAAGCCTAAGCTCAGTAAATTCATTCCCAAGATACAAAGCCATATTGGCGAAACTTTAAATTGCGATGTGAACCAGATTTCTGTGAAAGCCACCACAAATGAGAAAATGGGTTTTGTAGGGCGTGAAGAAGGAATCGCTGTTCACGCAGTTGTACTTTTAAAAAGAGGGTAGTGATGGAGGCGTACGTTCAACAAGCTGTTGAGTGGATACAAACCTTGTCACCTCTCTATATTTATGTAATCTTTACACTTGTAGCCTATCTTGAAAATATTATACCCCCAATTCCGGGTGATCTTCTTGTGGCGTTTGGCGGATATCTTGCCGCTGAGCAGATTATCAATTTTGTACCCGTGCTGATGCTAACGACCGTTGCCTCTGTTTTTGGTTTTATGAGCATGTATGCCATTGGATTATATTTTGGAGACAGGATTGAGCAGAAGAGAAACCGATTTTGGTTGATGAGATTTATAGATGTAAAGTATTTCGATAAAATTGACCGATGGATGAACAAGTGGGGGCAGGGAGTCATTCTCGCTAACCGTTTTTTAGCCGGTACTCGCTCTGCAATTTCACTGACATCCGGTATGACCAAGACAAAAGTTTATGCTACGATCATAAATTCGTTTATAAGTTCATTATTGTGGAATTTCATATTGTTAATATTCGGCTGGGTTGTTCATGAGAATTGGCAGATTATTGGGCATTATTTAAACGTATATGGCTGGATTGTATTAATTATGATCGCCATTCTGGTTGTGGCTCGGGTTTTTTATAAAAGATTCCAGAAAAAGAAGAGCAATTAAGTAAAAAAAAGTGATCAATTTTGTTGACTAATGTTGGAGATGTTCTTATACTTCAGGTCTTTCGCTTGCGGGAAAATTATGCCTTCAAGCTAATTTGAAAATCGGGTGGATTGATAAGTTTTACTTGTCTGCTTCTGCTCTAAGAGTTTTTTGAAATTTTGGACATTGCCAGTGTAGCTCAGTGGTAGAGCAGCGGTTTTGTAAACCGCCGGTCATCGGTTCAAATCCGGTCACTGGCTCTCTCTAAATAATTATTTTTAATTGGATAGCGAGGGGGGATACCAAAGTGGCCAACTGGGGCAGACTGTAAATCTGTTGTCGTGAGACTTCGGAGGTTCGAATCCTCCTCCCCCCACAACAACTGCGGGCGTAGCTCAATTGGTAGAGCGTCACCCTTCCAAGGTGAATGTTGCCAGTTCGACTCTGGTCGCCCGCTCACTGAAATCAGCCGATATAGCTCAGGGGTAGAGCACTTCCATGGTAAGGAAGGGGTCGTCGGTTCAATTCCGACTATCGGCTCTTCAGGGCGAACGTTCTAAAGTAAATAAAACCATACATAAATATTTAAACCATGGCAAAAGAGACATTTGAACGTACCAAGCCGCATGTGAATATTGGTACGATTGGTCACGTAGATCACGGTAAGACAACGCTAACGGCGGCGATTACGACGGTAATGGCCAAGCACTA
>Ga0102943_1001635_pt1 | contig 13752 bp, 13 predicted proteins | sample SalPonC_black_MG_FD_78174 | JGI IMG/M metagenome (GOLD analysis project Ga0102943, IMG submission 78174) | Salt pond soil microbial communities from South San Francisco under conditions of wetland restoration - Salt Pond MetaG... | ecosystem: Environmental > Aquatic > Marine > Intertidal zone >...
ACATTTTTATTCTATGACATCGAAACATCCGGCCTGAATCCGGCCTTTGACCAGGTGCTGACCTTTGCGTGTATTCGTACGGACCTGTCTTTAAATGAGATCGGCAGGGAAGATATTGTCATCCGCCTCAGGGATGATATTGTACCCTCTCCAGGAGCGTTTCTTACGCACAGGCTTGATTCTAAAATACTTGAGACTGGTATCAGTGAATACCATGCAGCCTTGAAAATTCATTCTCTCTTGAATACGCCGCACACCATTAGCATCGGGTACAATTCCCTTGGATTTGATGACGAATTTTTACGTTTCCTTTTTTATCGTAATTTGCTGGATCCGTATTCGCATCAATTTGCCAAAGGATGTGGCCGGATGGATATGCTGCCGGTGACATTGATATATTATCTTTTCTGCCACCAGGCACTTTCCTGGCCTGTGCTTGAAAATGGGCAATCGACCATGAGGCTTGATCTTTTAACCCTGCAAAACAAGTTTAAGACGTCGGGGAGGGCCCATGAAGCCATGAGTGATGTTGAATCTGTTGTCGGTCTTACAAAGAGATTTTCAAACTACAGCAGAATATGGTCGTATGTCCAGGGCTTTTTTGACAAGAATGCTGATCTTAAACGCATGAACAGTCTTAACTCTTCAAAACTGGCTATCGCATACGGAATGGATCTTGCTCTTATGGTATCAGTCTCATTTGGAGCAGATTGCAACTATATGGCCCCAGTGGTTTATGTGGGTGGCTCTGTTCCTTATAAAAATCAAAGCCTTTGGATTCGTCTGGATAAGGAAGGGCTGTTTGACCAGATAGATGAGACCCTTGGGATATATGATCTTATTACAATACGAAAAAAACCGGGCGACCAGTTGTTTATTTTGCCTGTTCTGGATCGTTTTTGGGAGAAACTTTCACCTGCATCGCGTACCGTGTGTATACGGAATCTGGATTTTATCAAGCAGAACATGTCCGTTTTTGATAAAACGGTCAACTTCCACCAAAACTTTAAATATCCCCAGGTGCCTGATATAGATCTTGATGCAGATTTGTATCAAGGTGGGTTCTTTTCATTTCAGGATAAAAAAGAGATCGCGATTTTTCATAAAACAGAAGAAAAAAAGAGATATCAGATTACCCAAAGCTTTCAAAGCAACAGGGTACGGATGTTGGCCCAAAGAATCCTTGTGCGAAATTTCAATGAAAACCCGGAATCTGCCCCTGAGTTCCAGGCGCATTTAAAACGGATTTTAGGAAATGATCCGGAAAAATCTATCAAAGGATATAAGGAAGATGAGAAATTGACCTGCGCCAAGGCGCTTGAGGCGCTTGAAAAGATTGAAGCAGAAAAAATACAGTCCTTTGATTCCAGCCGGAAAGATCTTTTAACGTGGCTTAAATTTCACATTCAAAGTCAATCAACCTTTTTTGCTGATGCGTTTTAATTCTTCTATCTGAGCAGTGTGGATGAACCGGTTTAGCAGCTCTTGATTTTTCTTGGTGATATTGATGATCTTCAGGCCGATCAATGTGTGGGTTTCTGAATAATTCATGTTGATTCGTACAACCTGAATTCTAACGGGAAAGGTGCCTATCGCCCCAGGTTGAGTTCGGTCCACTAAAGCAAGCCCCATGATCATTTCGGTACCGACTTTTAATATGGATAAGGGGGTGTTGCGCTTTTTTTTTCTTTCAAGGATGACAAGCGCTAAACCTGAAAAAGAGATATCTTTTATTTTGAAATCACCTGGGGTCCGGTATTCTTGTTTGTTATAAATGATCTTGGCCTTTACCGTATACCTGCTGGTCATTGGAAGTCTGAACGCGGAACGTATATTGGTTTCGGTGGCCGGTAAATTGTATTGCACCACAAGTGCTTTTACCGCGAGGCCGCCGGCCATGGGATAGTTGCTAATCACCTGGATCGGTCTGCAGCGAATCCCGATTCGTAACCGGCGTTGATTCATATCAACAACCGTTGTCAGGTGAAGCTGTTCAAAATGTGTATCTAAGGATATGGGAGGGTTTGGCTGGGCAAGGGTGATGGTCTGTTTTTTAAAATCAGCATCATAGATAATGGAAGATTTTGAAATGGGAAAATCGGTATTTATATTAAATACGAGATTTACGCCCACCGAAGGGAAAAATATCTTTTTGACGTCAAAATTCATGCCCTATAATCCAATCAGGCAGTGATGACCCAACGTTGGTGGGGTCATATACTGCCTGATTGATATGCTGTGTAATAGAAATTATTTTACAGCGTCTTTAAGTGCTTTGCCGGGTACAAATTTGGGCACATTTCTAGCCGGGATATTGATTTCTTTTCCTGTCTGGGGGTTTCTGCCTTTTCTTTCTTTTCTTTCAGCGGTTTTGAATGTACCAAAACCTACCAGAGTAACAGAGTCATTTGCAGCCAGTGCATCAGTGATTGTATCAATCATGCAGTCAACAGCTGTCTGAGCATCTTTTTTACTGCTGAGAACTTCTGACACTTTGTTAATTAAATCACCTTTATTCATCGTGCTCACTCCTTTTTTTGGGGGGTTGTTAGGAAATATTATAAGTTAAAAATATTATTTAGTGAAAATATTTTTCATTCAGCTTTTGGAGGTACGTTACGTCGTTGAGCCTGGCCTGTCAAGTTTTTATTACGTTTTATTAAAAATTCGTTGCCACTTTTTTGGGGACAGCATAGAATGTTTGTAAATAGGAGGGAAAAATGGATGTATCGCTTGTCAACCCTTTCATTGAAGGGACTTTACATATTCTTGACACCACTGCACTAGTAAAAGTAAAACCAGGGCCGCCTTTTTTAAAAGAAAATACCGTTCATAATGGTGATATTTCAGGTTTTTTGACAGTCGAGGGGGATTTGGAAGCAACGGTTGCGATTTCTTTTACTGAAAAAAGTATATTAGGCATTGTGTCTGCCATGTTTGGCGAGGAAATGACCGAAATTAATGAAGAAATCACCGATGCTGTGGGGGAAATAAGCAATATGGTTGCCGGACATGTGACAACAAAAATTGGAGAACTGGACAAAAAAGTAAAAGTCAAATTCGTAAAAGTTGTGGCAGGTCGAAATAAAGAAATTTTACATACCGAATCCGGTAGTCATGTTGTCGCTATTCCCTTCCATACAACCAAGGGCAAGGTGTTGCTTGAAGTCTGTTATTCGGATCAAAGCGCATGATTAGCTACTCTTTTAAAACGGCCCTAAAACCATGAAGAACACGAAGTTTAGTACTATGATATCTTCGTGAACTTCATGGCCTTCCTGCTAAGGGCCATGGCTTTAGATAGTCAATGCTTATGGCATTGGTTTTGACATGTTTTCATGCAAACAGCAGTGACTCTTTGAAATATCACACCAGGCGCAGATTCGCGTTGTGCCAGGCAAATACGCCGCCTGCCTGTGATTTTATATTGGTAAATCCCTGATCTTTGAGAAAACCGGCTGCAATATTGGACCGGTATCCGCTGCCGCATTGCAGAATAATCTCCTGGTCTTTGTCTGCTTTGGGCATTTTATGATCTAAAATATCGGTTAAAGGAAAATGAACGGCGTGTTCAATATGACCGCTATTCCACTCTGCCATGGTACGGACATCCAGAATTAGAGGACCATCCGGACCCTTCTTTTTGTGAAGCTGCAAGGGGGAAATTTGGGCCAGCTGATCCAGAGGCCTGCCACTCATGAGCCATTCATTTATACCGCCGGAAAGATATCCCAGGACTATATCATAGCCAATACGGTGAAGTTCGGTGAGCATCCGGTCGTAGGCGTCCCGGTTTTCCACCACCAATAGCAGTTCCGTGCCTGGGTCAATGACCATACCCACCCAGTTGGCCAATTGTTTTTCAAACCCGATGTTGATGCTGCCGGGAATGTGGAATCCACCATATGCGGCACTGTCCCGGGTGTCCATGACCAGCGTGTTTTCCTCTTCCATCAATTTTTCGAACTGGTCAGGTGTCAGTCGTTTGTCCAGGGTGCAGGCATCAAGCAGGTCTGCACCTTTTCTGTTGGTGGAAATGATATATGAAAAGCTTTTGGGCCGGGCCGGAAAAGCAGACATAATGTTTTCTTTAAATGCGTCAAAAGAATCAAACCGCAGCATGGGGTTGGCGCTGCGTTCATATCCCAGTGTGGAACTTTTTTTTGAACTCATGCCCCTGCCGCACAGTGATCCTTCTCCATGGGCGGGATAGACTTCAAGGTGGTCGGGATAAGCTGCTAGGGTTTTGTACAGGCTGTTGTAAAGGTTTTCAACCTGTTCGTCCAGGATCTCGGAGCCGGGAAGGTCGGGCCGTCCAATATCCCCCACAAACAGCAGGTCACCGGTTAGAATCATTTCCGGTTTGTCGGAACGTCCTGTGTCCGTGACGACCAGGGAAATGGAATTGGGTGTGTGACCCGGTGTGTGCAGCACTTCCACCTTTGCCGCCCCAAGGGTGAAAACATCGCCCTGTTCAATACCCTTGTGGGCATAATTGATTTCCACACTGTCATTAATATATATATCGGCACCCGTAGCTGCGCTTAATTCCTGATCGCCTGAAATATGGTCTGCATGAAGATGTGTGTTGACAATATGGGTGATGCGCATACCTTCCTGGTAAGCAATATCCAGATAGTCCTGAATGTCCCTTTTGGGATCCACGACCATCATTTGTTGGGCTGCGGGGCAGCCAATGCAATAGGACTGGCACCCAAGGCCCTTTACTGAAATCTGGTTAAAATACATGTCACAGACCTCCTTTTGAAGTGAATGGTTTTGTAAATCAAGTGACACATTAATGTCGCAGGAAAGCCCGGAAGAAAATAGCAACTTCCGGGCCTGGTACTAAATTTGAGTTGCGTGGCTTAGTAAAGGCTTCTGTGACAGAACCACCAGTCATATCCCTCGTATTGCTTCAGCCGTTGTTCTGCATCCTTTTGTGACTTTGGCGGCGGAATAATGACCCGGTCTTTCAGCAGTTCATTTTCGGGCCAGTTGGCAGGCATGGCCACCCCATTCTCATCTGATGTGATCAACGCTTTTGTGGCCCGGACAATCTCATCCATATTCCGCCCTATTTCCTGGGGATAGTAAAGAATCAGGCGCAGTTTGCTTTCAGGATCAACCACAAATACCGCTCTTACCGTATTGGAACCCTTACCCGGATGCAGCATGCCCAACTTGTTTGCCACCGAGTCGTTGGCGGCAATCACGGGGAAAGTAATTTCTATATCAAGTTTTTCTTTGATCCATTCAACCCACTTAATATGGCTGAAAACCTGGTCCACTGACATACCGATCAATTCTACCCCCATCTCTTCAAACTGGGCAATACGGTTCTGAAATCCTGCAAATTCTGTGGTGCACACCGGTGTGAAGTCCGCCGGATGGCTGAAAAGAATAAACCATTTCCCTTTCATGTCTTTGGGCAGGCTCATGGGGCCATGGGTCGTGTCCACGTTCATTTCCGGAAATTCGTCACCAAGAAGGGGCAAGTTTGTGGTTTTTTGTTCCATGATTTTTTCTCCTTTTTTGATTATGAGATTGAAATTTTATTTAGCTATTCTGACCTGATAATTGATTTAAATGCGTTTGCATTTATTTGATTTTATCATAGCAGATCCCGTGCCAAAAAGATTTTTTTTTAAATTTGCCCAACTTCGGCGTTGAAAAAAAACTTTTAACCCTCAAAATATGTTGTATATTCATCCAGTTAAAAATTGTTTCCGCCTTGACTTTGAACAAATTCCCTATAAACTGGATTATCGAGTGAGACACGTATAATGCATTTGTGTATCATATTTTGTTTCGTTTTGAATATTATTTCCATGGCCCTTACGGTTTTCAGTCGGGCTCGACTATAACAAATTGATATACCAGTGAATGATGGGTTCCCCCCAGAAAATGTAGAGAATAGCGCCCAGAGAAAGAAACGGGCCAAAGGGAATCTTTGCCTGTCTAATTTGGGATTTTCCTGCCGGTACCATGGCAGCCATTCCGCCAAGGGTACCGAAGATTGAACCTGTGAACAATGTGAAAAAGACCCCTTTCACGCCTGTGGCTGCGCCAATCATGGCTAAAAGTTTGATATCTCCCCCCCCCATGCCTTGGTGCTTGCGAATATAATAATAGAAAAGGGCCACGAGATACAAAATGCCGCCGCCTGTCAGAATGCCCACAACTACAGAGAGAAAGCGCATTTGAGGTACAAAAAGACAGGATGTGGAAAAAATGATAATTCCGGGAAGGGATAACTTGTCCGGGATAATTTGGTGATCCAGATCAATAAAAGAGATGGCAATGAGTACAGCGCCGAATATAAAATAGAAAAATGCGGCCGGCGTCAGGCCGAATTTTAAAAAAAGTCCCAGGGCTAATAATCCTGTGATCAGTTCGACCAAAGGGTAGCGTATGGAAATGGGTGCTTTGCAGAATCCGCATTTCCCCCTGAGCAAAAGAAAGCTTATTATCGGCAGATTGAAGTAAAATGGAATCACATGCTTGCAGGCCGGGCAGTGAGACGGGGGGGACACAATGGACTGACCTTCCGGCATCCGGCAGATCACCACGTTGAGAAAACTGCCGATACAGGCACCAAAAACAAAGGATATAACAGCAATAAACATAGATAGTGGGAACATAGCACTCCTTATACTCGATCATCAAGTTTATGTTCATTTATCCAACGTCCGCCTTGAATTTGAACAAATGTCCTGAAAATTTGATGATCAAGTTATATAATTAAGCTAACTATCCAATGATAAAAATATTTTTTCAAGGATATTGTAAAAATATTTTTCTGTTATATTGTTAAGTAAAATTTAAAGTGCAGGTACACCAAGCCCGTATGTGAGGGCCAACCCGAAAAACCACAGACGGTCCAGTGGATTCCGGTCTGGTCCTGTTTTTTTATGAAAGGGTCTGATACTCTTTCACCATGTGCCGGGGGTATACCCGGCAGAAGAATGCAGGCGCGGCCCATGGACGTTATATAATCAAGGAGCATAAATGGCAGAAGCAGATATAGATGATCTGATTGAAATAATCGAAAAAGAAGGTAATGTCGAAGAAATCCCAGAGGCGATTCCCATGATGCCGGTCAGGGATGTGGTGGTCTTTACAGACATGCTGCTTCCCTTGTTTGTCGGACGGGAAAAGTCCATTAAGGCCATTGAAGAGTGTGTGGAATTTGACCGGTATGTTTTTTTATCGGTCCAAAAAGATTCAGAAATGGAAAAGCCGGGGCCGTCGGATGTCTATGATATCGGGACCATTGCCCGGGTCCAGAAGATGATTAAAATGCCTGACGGTAGGATCAAAGCACTGGTCCAGGGTATTTCCAAGGCAAAACTTATAGAATTTGTTCAAAAACGTTCTTTTTTTAAGGTCAGGGTGGAAGCGATTTCCGATGTCGAACCTGAGTCTCTTGATATCGAAATTGAAGCGCTGATGCGTAACGTAAAGGAGAACAGCGAAAAACTTTTAGCACTTAAGGGTGAATTTTCAGGTGATGTGGGCGATCTTTTATCCCATATTGATTCCCCTGGTAAACTTGCGGATCTGGTGGCCTCCAACCTCAACCTTAAGGTGGAGGATGCCCAGGCCATTCTGGAAACAACGGATACCGTTGTCCGTTTAACCCGGGTCAATGATCTTTTAGCCCGGGAGCTGGATTTGTCAACGGTTCAGGCTAAAATTCAGACCCATGTTAAAGACGAAATTTCAAAAAATCAGAGGGATTATTACCTTCGTGAGCAGGTCAAGGCCATCCACAGAGAGCTTGGGGAAAACGATGATAAGCTTGCCGAGATCGTTGAATTCAAGCAAAAAATAAAAAAGTGCAAGCTGCCGGAATCGTGTGAAAAAGAGGCTTTAAAACAGTTGACTCGTCTGGAGCAGATGCATTTTGATTCTTCCGAAGCATCTGTGGTCAGAACCTATCTGGATTGTATTGTTGAGTTGCCCTGGAGCAAAACCACTAAGGACGTCTTAGACATAAAAAAAGCCCAGGAGGTTTTAGAACAGAACCATTATGGTCTGGACAAGGCCAAGGAACGAATCCTTGAATACCTAAGCGTACGTAAGCTCAATCCAAAGAAAAAGGGCCAGATTATCTGCTTTGTCGGACCTCCGGGGGTGGGTAAAACTTCCCTTGGCCGGGCCATTGCCAAAGCTATGAAACGCAAGTTTCACCGGGTTTCTTTGGGTGGTATTCGTGATGAGGCCGAGATCAGAGGGCATCGCAGAACATATATTGGTGCCATGCCTGGAAGAATTTTACAGGGGCTTCGTCAATGCGGCACTAAAAATCCGGTTTTTATGCTGGATGAAATTGACAAACTGGGAAATGATTTCAGAGGAGATCCGTCATCAGCACTTTTAGAGGCATTGGATCCTGAACAAAATTTTGAATTTTCGGACCATTATCTGAATATGCCCTTTGATTTGTCTGATGTGTTGTTTGTTCTAACAGCAAATATGGCCGACACCATTCCTTCGGCCCTGCTTGACAGGATGGAGTTGATCCATCTTACGGGATATACCCGTCAGGAAAAGGTGGTTATTGCAAAACAGCATCTTTTGCCAAGAAAGCTCAAGGATAACGGTCTGACCCGTCGTGCCATTCATTTCAGCCCCAATGCCATAGAGTCCATTGTTTCAGAATATACCCTGGAGGCAGGTCTTCGGGGGCTTGAACGAAAACTGGATTCGGTGTGCAGAAAAATTGCCCGCCAAATAGCGGAAGGTCAAAAGGGGCGGTTTGCCGTCACCTGCCAGAATTTAACCAAATACCTCGGTCCGCCTCAATATATTAACGAAATGGATCAGGAGGAAAGCCAGGTTGGTTTGGCCACGGGGCTTGCATGGACCGAAGTGGGTGGCGAGCATTTGTATATTGAAACGTCGTTGTCTCCGGGTAAAGGAGAGTTGCAGCTCACAGGACAGATTGGTGAGGTCATGCAGGAATCTGCAAGGGCCGCATTGACCTACACCAAGGCCAATCAGGACGCCCTGGGGATAAATAAGGATGCCTTTGACTCCAACGACATTCATATCCATGTCCCCGCCGGTGCCATTCCCAAGGATGGTCCTTCGGCCGGTATTGCCATTGCCACAGCCCTGGTGTCGGCCTTCACCGGCAAACGGGTGAATAACAAGGTCGGCATGACCGGTGAAATCTCTTTGCGGGGCCGGGTGCTGCCCATAGGCGGCCTTAAGGAGAAGGCATTAGGGGCTTTAAGGGCCGGCATTAAGACAGTGATCATTCCGGAGAAAAATAAAAAAGATCTCCATGATATCCCAAAATCTGTGAAATCCAAGCTGACATTCATCTGTGTGAAGGATGTCAGGGAGGTTCTGGATATCGCTCTGGAAGCGGAATAACAATGTACCTTTTTGCCCTGAGCACAGCAGAGCAGGGCGCAAGTATGGCTCTGTTTGAAGACAACCACCTTGTTTTTGAGTCCAGTCTGTTCAGTCGGCAGACCCATTCAAAAGGGCTTTTGCCTATGATTGAGCAGGCTGTTGGAAGCAGGGATGGAATGACCATTAACCGGATAGACGGATTCATTGCAGCCAGGGGGCCCGGCAGTTTTACCGGGCTTCGTATCGGCATCAGCATGGTTAAGGGGCTGTCCAGGGCTGTATCAAAGCCCTGTGCAGGGGTTTCCAGTCTTGACGGTATTGCGTTCAGATTCTGTTATTCACAAAAGCCTGTGTGCGTGATGATGGATGCCAAACGCAAAGAAGTGTATTCTGCCGTATATCAGTTCCACCATGGTAAGCTTATTCAAAAAGGTCCGGAAATGGTATGTTCGCCGGAAACGGCCATTGATCGAGCGGGTTCCAATGCTCTGTTTGTCGGGTCAGGATCAAAGGTATACCGGGATAAGATCTGCAGCCAGACCCATGACACGGCTGTGATTTCTACCCCATCCATGGATGGGGTCAGTGCCTGCGCACTGGTGGTTTCTGCGATGTCTGATAACGGTGTGTTTGATTTTGAGAATTACCCCCTGAATCCGGTTTATCTTAGAAAATCCGATGCGCAGATCCATTTCAACAGGTTGTTACAGAATAAATAATTTTTCCAACGAAGAAGACGGGTAAAAAGACAAGCCATGTTGGTAAATTTTATTGTTTCCATGGTCCTAACAGGGTGTCGAAGGGGAAAACAGGTCCTTGACAATATATTGATATGTTTGATATAAATATTAGGTTATGGTTATTTAATGCTACTATTAGGTAGAGGGTATGGATAATTCGAAATGGCCGGCAAAGGCAGTGCTTCCCATTGCCATGCCAGGCGTCAAATACGTTGTTGCAGCCATCCTTGTTACGGGTATGTTGTTTTATTTTGGATACCTGAAGATGGGGGGACTTGCGCTGCTGATAACGTTGTTTATTACCTGGTTTTTCAGAGACCCTGAACGTAGGGTGCCGGAAGGCCGGGATCTTCTGGTCTCTCCGGCAGACGGGAAGGTGATTGTTGTAGAACACAATGCCCAGTGTGAATATATGGATGACCCCTGCCAGAAGGTCAGCATTTTCATGAATGTATTCAATGTTCATGTTAACCGTATCCCTTTTAGTGGTATGATTGAAAAGGTTCAATATCATCCGGGTACATTTGTAAACGCATCTTTTGATAAAGCCAGTGTTCATAATGAACGCAATGCGCTGGTAATAAGAACGGACAATGGCAGTCGTTATGTGTGTGTGCAGATCGCAGGGTTTATTGCACGGCGTATTGTCAATTGCGTTAAAATTCGTGAGCATGTCCACAAAGGGGATCGGTATGGTATGATTCAGTTTGGATCCCGTCTGGATCTTTATCTGCCCATGGGCTTTGAAATCCTTGTTAGCCCTGGTGATAAAACAAGTGCCGGAAGCAGTGTTATCGGTCGGATGTGCTAATTAAAAAAAGACAAGGCGCTAATGCGCTGTAATTAAAAACTATGGAGTAGATTTTAAATTTTGGACCAGATACCTGTAACAAAACAAGGCTTTGCGACCTTGAAAAAAGAACTGGAAAGATTAAAAACCGTGGATCGTCCTGAGATAATCAAAGCCATTGAAGTGGCCAGGGCCCATGGAGACCTGTCTGAGAATGCTGAATACCATGCTGCAAAAGAGCGCCAGTCTTTTATTGAAGGCAGGATCGGGGAGCTTTCCTATAAGATCGGAAACGCCAAAGTAATTGATCCTGATTCTGTGGCCAAGGACGTGGTCCGGTTTGCCAGCCGTGTTCTTGTGGAGAATTTGGATACCGAAGAAGAACAGGAATACATGATTGTCGGTGAGGATGAGGCTGATATTAAAAAAGGCAAAATTTCTGTCTCTTCTCCCCTTGGTTCGGCCCTGATTGGAAAAAGGCTGGGCGAAGAGGCCATTCTCCAGGCACCGGGCGGAAAACGGATTTATGAAGTTGTTAATATTCTTTGATTTATTGTTTCTTAATCTGACTTTTTTTGAGTTCCCTCGATATCATAGTGAAATTTTAGAAAGGAAAGTGCTGTGGCACGTGTAACTATCGAAGATTGTTTGAAAAATGTAGATAATCGCTTCACGCTTGTGCATCTGGCAGCCAAACGGGTTCGCCAGGTTCGGGAAGGGGCTGATTTCCTTGTACCATCTTATAAAAATGAGGATGTTGTAACCGTTTTGCGTGAAATTGCCGCTAATCGGATCGTTGTTAAGAAAGATCCTGAGTTTGAGGCTGAATAGTCTGGTTTGGCTAAAGGGCTGACAAAGCGTCTGATGCATCTGCTTGGCAAGGCGGTTCACGATTGGCGGATGATCGAAAATAATGACCGGATACTGGTGGGGGTATCCGGCGGAAAAGACAGCCTGGCCCTTTTTCACCTGCTTGTTTCTTTAAAAAAAAAAGCCCCTGTCGCATTTGAACTTGTTCCTGTTTATATTGATCCTGGATTTGATAATTCTTTTGTCGAAAAGCTGGATTCTTATATCAATGAAAGATATCGGGGAGAGCATCCGGGACTGGTGGTGGAAGAAACCAATTACGGACAACTTGCCCACGCTGATGAAAATAAAGGCAACCCCTGCTTTTTATGCAGCAGATTGCGACGTAAACGCTTGTTTGAACTTGCCCGGGCGCATGGCTGTAAAAAAATTGCCCTGGGTCACAATAAAGATGATTTGATTGAGACATTGTTCATTAATATTTTTTACGCCGGCAAAATAGGAACAATGAAGCCCAATCAGTCATTTTTCAGTGGCACCTTTGATATTATCAGGCCTTTGTCCTATGTTGAGAAACATGAGATAAACCGTTTTGCAAAAATTTGTAACCTGCCCGAATTTGTTAACACATGCCCCAGCGCCGGGTACACTAAAAGGCAGGATGTTGCAGATATGCTCGAAAGGATGTACCGGCAGAATAAACATATAAAAGGGAATATATTCAGGGCAATGGGTAACATCGCCGCTGATTATCTTTTAACGTAAAGATGTCATTGATGATTGATACACAGAATCAGCCGGATTTTCGAAATATACCCATTGATAAAGTCGGTATTAAGGGACTTAAATACCCGGTGATTGTCCGGGATAAAGCCAAGGGCTCCCAGTCCACAGTGGCTGAAATCAACATGTATGTGGATTTACCCCATCAGTGCAAAGGCACCCATATGAGCCGATTTGTGGAACTGCTGCATAACGTTAATACGCCGGTGGCTCTTGATTCTCTGACCAGCATTCTGGAAGATATGAAGACCTCGCTTGGGGCGAAGTCTGCACATATTGAAATATCTTTTCCCTATTTTATCGAAAAAATATCTCCTTGCACCCAATCCAAAGGGTTGATGGATTATAATTGCACGATTGTTGGCTCTTCCAATGGCCGGAAAAAAGCAGACATCGTGTTAAAAGTGGCGGTGCCTGTTACCTCGGTATGTCCCTGCTCCAAGGAAATTTCAGACTATGGCGCCCACAATCAGCGGGGAGAGGTGCTTGTTGCGGCGCGATTTCATAAATTTATCTGGATTGAAGAAATTGTCGATCTGGTTGAACAGGCTGCATCGTGTGATATTTATTCCGTGCTGAAACGTGCAGATGAAAAATATGTCACGGAAAAAGCGTACAATAATCCAAAATTTGTCGAAGACATTGTAAGGGATGTAGCCAAGGCACTTATCGAAGATTCCAACATCACCTGGTTTTCCGTGAGTGCAGAGAATTTTGAATCCATTCACAATCACAGCGCGTATGCATATATTGAGCATTCAAGAGCTTAAAGGTAAAAGCCTACTGGCCTTTGAAACTTTTTCTTTGAGCATACGCCTGATGGCGTCATATCCGGTGCGGGATTGATTCAACATGATCACAAAGGGATAAAGCCGGTTGTCTCTTCCACGGATAAAGCCTGCACGGCTTCTGACATCCGATAGCGTACCGGTTTTATAAAATTCATTCCCATTCTTTCTTAAAAATTCATACCATGGCATAAATGCAATAAGAATCTCCCTCATCTGGGCAGGCGTCACTTGGTTGCGCCTGGACAGGCCGGAGCCCTCAACAATCGCGACGCCCCTTAAACCTATCGTTTCTTCTGCAAATTTATTTAGGACCGCAGCTCCTTTTTCAAGGGTTGCCGGCGGACCGTAAGTGCAGGCACCCATGCTTAGCATGAGCTGATTGGCAATGAAGTTATTTGAAAATTCCAGCAACTTTTTCACAATGTCTGCCAGACTATAGCCGGATGTGTATACAATGCAGTTTTTATCA
>Ga0102943_1001636_pt1 | contig 13745 bp, 12 predicted proteins | sample SalPonC_black_MG_FD_78174 | JGI IMG/M metagenome (GOLD analysis project Ga0102943, IMG submission 78174) | Salt pond soil microbial communities from South San Francisco under conditions of wetland restoration - Salt Pond MetaG... | ecosystem: Environmental > Aquatic > Marine > Intertidal zone >...
AAGCAGATATCAACATAAGTATCACTGCAATTAACCCCGGCACAAACAAATTCACGCTTTTCAATTCGGGATTATACATCATCCGAATTTCGGGTGAGAGGCCCGCTTGCTCGATTGAAATTGCAGGATTCAAATCATCACTAAAATCCTGGACAAGACTTGAAGTATACGCTTGTAAAAGCCTTGCGAGATTGGGATCGGTGGCATCTGTCACCATCTGAATTTTCGCTGATGATTGCCGGACCATTTTCTGTTCAAAATTATTTTCAAAAATGAGCACTGCTTTTACATCTCCCTGTTGAAAGAGGGGTTCAACTTCATTATAAGCACCGAGATAGTGAGTGATATCGAACGATGGATTTGACTCAATTTTCTGGATCAACTCCGCCGTCATACTGTCGTTTGCAAGATCCAGAATCGCTATCTCCGCATTTTGAATCTCATTTCGAATCGCAAATCCAAACAGAATCATCATAATCACCGGCATTCCAAAAAGCACCAACAGCGTACGCTTGTCCCGATAAATCTGTTTGAACTCTTTTTTTACAAATCCTTTAAATGCGTTCATTGTTTAATTGACTCTATTTATTAATTTGAGGAGAATCCCCCTTCGAAGGGGGCGCAGGGGGATGATCCTCTACCCACAGTTCAATTACCCGTTGGACATTTCGAATATCATTCAGAACTTCCTCATCTGTGAATCTCAAAACGGTAAACCCAACATCTTCAAGTTCTTTTTGTCTGTTCTTGTCCAATTCCCATTGTTTAGCCCATTCGTGACTAAAACCATCGACTTCAACAATCAACATCAATTCCTTACTCATGAAATCGAGAATGTAGTTCAATACGGTTCTTTGGCGAAGAAATGTAAGCTCATGAATCTGACCGCCTCTCAGCACTTCATTCCACAACTTTACTTCTGCCTTAGTTGATTCTTTCCTTAATCTTCTGGCAATTTGTTTCAAGCTTTTATTATAGTAGAAATTGGCTTTCTTCATCTGCTTATTTAGATCTAGGATCGATATACGTTTGGGAGTTTATCATCCCCCTTAATCCCCCTTCGAAGGGGGAACTTATACTGCTATTTTTTTATCCATCACTATTCTCAGCACCTCGTGCTAACTCAATAAATACCTCTTCGATAGATTTTGCTGAGAAGGATCTCTTCAATTCAACCGGTGAATCAAGTGCTTCGATTTTGCCATCGACCATGATCGAAACCCGATCGCAATATTCAGCCTCATCCATATAATGAGTGGTTACAAACACGGTTACGCCATCTTCTGATGCTTTGTAGATCATCTCCCAAAATTGTCTTCGGGTGATTGGATCTACCCCACCGGTCGGTTCATCTAAAAACACAATTTTTGGTTCGTGTAGAAGAGCGATTGAGAATGCCAATTTCTGCTTCCATCCCAATGGAAGTGATCCCACTCGGCTGTCCATTTCATTTTTCAAATCAACTTTTTCAAGTATTTCACCGTATTTATCATGTAGAATGTCTCGAGATAATCCATACACACCACCGTAGAAACGGATATTTTCTTTAACTGTCAGGTCATCATACAGCGAAAATCGCTGGCTCATATACCCGATCTTTCTCTTAATGGCTTCGGATTCTGAATAAATATCATGACCGGCAACAGATCCCTCCCCGGATGTGGGTGAAAGAAGTCCCGTCAGCATCTTAATGGCTGTCGTCTTTCCTGCTCCATTGGCTCCGAGGAAACCAAAGATCTCTCCTCGCCGGACCTCAAAAGAAATCTGGTTGACCGCTGTAAAATCACCGAATTTTTTCGTTAGATCCCTGGTTTGAATGGCAACATCAGGCATGACTCTCCTCCTGTTCCATCAACTCCATAAATGTATCTTCGATATTTGATTCAATTTTCTGAATCTTCGCATCTTCTATTTCATGACTATTCAGATAGTTTAGAATTTCTTCAGTATCTGGATACTCACGTTGATCGGCATAGTGAACGGATTCTCCAAATGGTTGAACTGATTTGACATGCTGATATTCACGCAGTACTTGGATCAAACGAAACCGATGCCTGGAACTAATTCCATAAAGAGTGGACGAAAATGATTGTGCAATCTTATCGGGTGTACTGATTTTCAGGATCTTTCCATTCTGCATCAGGGCAACACGGTCACATTGATCGGCCTCATCCATATAGGGTGTGGATGCCAAAATTGTGATTCCCTGGTGTTTGAGAAGGTGAAGCATCTCCCAAAACTCTTTTCTTGAGACAGCATCTACACCTGTTGTAGGTTCATCCAAAATGAGTAATTCCGGTTTATGGATCAGAGCACAACTGAGGGCCAGTTTCTGTTTCATTCCACCCGAAAGAGCACCGGCCAATCGGTTTTTGAAAGGCTCCAATTGCTGATAAATAGGTTTTACTATATCGTAATTCTCTTCAAGTGTGGTTCCAAAAACCGATGCAAAAAATCGGATATTCTCTTCTACACTTAGATCCTGGTAGAGTGAAAACCGTCCCGGCATATAGCCTAAAATCGGGCGGATTTTTCTGTAGTCATCCACCACATCCATTCCAAGGACGTGAGCTTCTCCTGAATCCGGAACCAGTAAAGTAGTAAGTATTCTGAATAAAGTGGTTTTCCCGGCTCCATCAGGTCCAATCAGTCCAAACAGTTCTCCTTTTTCAACCTCAAATGAGATCTCCTGCAGAGCTTTTACATCTTCATAAGATTTGCTGACTTCTGTTATTTCTACGACGTTATTCATTTATTTCTAAATTTTACTACTATCACATTTTCAAGAGTTCCCTCTTTGAAGGGGGCGCAGGGGGATGGCTTTCAATCCAATGTTCAATCACTCTACTTACATTCTCCAAATCATTAAAAATTTCTTCATTCAAAAACCTTAATACTGTAAATCCAAAGTCTCCAATTCTCTTTGTCTTTCTGTATCCTTATACCACTGATTTTCTGACTCATGGCTCTCACCATCTACTTCTATAATCAGCTTCAACTCCTTACACATGAAATCTGCAATTAAGTTCAAGACAGGTCTTTGCCTTAAGAATTGATATCCATTCATTTTCTTTGCTCGTAATAACTTTGTCCATAGTCGTATTTCAGCCGGTGTTGAATTTTTTCTTAGCTTTCGAGCAATTTCTTTAAGCCCTTTGATATAACCTAAATGATTGAATTTTTTAGTCATAACATAATTGGTTGCTTTGGGCCATTCCCCTTAATCAACTTTGTTGATTCCTTCCCCATTCGAAGAGTGAAATCTTCATTTCACTCACTTTGATAGGTCTTTTCCAATTCATCGACTGTTTCTCTGACAAATTCTTCAATCGCCTGATCAATTTGTTGTAATATCTTTTTGAAAGTGGTCCAGTTCATTTCGTTCTCCTTTGTGTTTAATTTCTGAATACAAAACCTGTCAGCGTCCGATGGTCCTGACAGCGTTGAATTCCTGGCGCTGACATGTCTGTTTTTATTTCTATTCATTATTTGACGCATCCGTTGCAAATCTAACCTCACCGGGCATACCGATTTTCAGTTTTCCGTCCGGATTATCCACACGAACTTTCACGGCATAAACCTGGGTTACTCTTTCCTCCTTGGTTTGAATCATTCGTGGAGTGAATTCCGCTTCAGATGCAATCCAGCTTACGCGTCCTTGTGTACTTTGGTTATCTGTTTTATTCTCATCGAATATTACATCAACGGTTTCACCAAGTTGAATGGCTGGCAGTTGTGCACCTGATATGTAGATACGCAGCATCATCTCATCGAGATTGGCAATGCTATACAAAGGCTTTCCCTGTGAGACCAGTTCATGTTCCTCCGCAAATTTATTCAACACCGTTCCGTTGACCGGATTTGTAATACTTGCCCGCTTAATTTGATCGTTGATTTGAGCAATCTTTGTTTCCATGCGTCTCACTTCTGCTAAAACCGAACTTTTCTCCACTTCCACTGATTCAATCTGTCTTTCTAATGTCTCAACTCGCCCCTCTGCAGAATCAAGTTGCTGCTGTGTAGCCGCATTATCCTGCTTAAGCGATTCAAAACGGTTTAATTCTTTACTTGCTGTCTCCAACTGAGATTCCAATACTGCCTTCTGAGCATTCAGTTTATTAATATTTGTTTCAATTGAGTTGATGGAAGCATTAACCTCCTCTTTTTGAAGCTGAAGCTGAGTGGTATCAATCAGTGCAACTTGCACTCCCTCCTCAAGCCTCTGCCCTTCTTCAAGGTCAAAATTGAGCAGGCGTCCGTTTGTTTCAGATGAAATTATAACCTCATCCGCCTCGAACTGACCAAATGCATCTGAACCGTTTTCGTCCGAGCAAGAAGCTGTTACCAATAACCCTAAAAGTATGATCGGCCATATTATTCGTTCCATGTCCATCCTTGTTCTGTTTCGTAATTAATAATTGCCTGTATTCTCTGAATTTTTCGAAGTTCAAGTTGTCTCTGAGCCCGGACAAATTCATTCAATTCCGTGATATACTCCGTAACCGTAGCACTCCCCTCTTCAACGAGGTTTTTCTTTTCCTCTGCCACTTGATTCCGTAATTCCACAATCTCTTCATCCCGCTCAATTTGTTCCTCGAGACCCCTAATTTCCTGGGTGAGCCGACGCATCGCAGAATTCTGTTGTCGTTCAAAAAGTGTTCGATCTTGAGTAATATTCTTTTGCTGCAAACGTAGCGCATCTGTTTTTTTGGATGCATTCCGTGCCGTTTTCAGGCTCCACCTGGCCTGTATTCCTACAATCCAATTAAACTGGAGGTCATCCTCAAACAGGTTGAATCCGGGCCGTCCATAAAACGGTCGGGCAAATAGGGAGACTTGCGGAAATTTGCCGGCATTTGCCAGGTCTTTCTGAGTTTCAAACAACTCATCCCTGGCAGCTAATAGATCCAATTCCGGCCGGTTTATAATCGGGCCCGGATTTCGCCAATTTTTTTTCTCCGGCAAAATCAATGTGGGGATCATTGGAGATTCTCCTCCCAAAATTTCATTGAGTACCTCATAACCCGCAACTATATCGTATCCTATTTCTGATAATTGCTGTTTTCTATTCAGAATTTCTGCCCGAAGTGTCGCTTCTTCCCCCGGCAATAATACTCCGTTTTTAACCTGACTTTGAACAATCTCAAGCTGTTCTTCCATATCCGAAACAGCTAAAACAAAAATATCTCGCTGTTTCTCAAGAATTAATATTCCAAAATAGATCTGATCTACCTGTTCCTTTAGTCTCAACAAATCCGAATTCAGCGAGGCTTCTGTGATTTCACCAGAATCATCTTCAATCTGTTTTGATGCTCGAGTTCTCCCCCCATCAAAAATTGGCTGAGTGACATTGAGCGACAGATTGTAGTGGTCTTTACTGAAGGCGGGAATATCAAAACCGGGAGAATCAAACGGGAACTCTACAACTTCAGATTGGTAACTTGCACTGGCGTTCAGTTCAACATCCGGGTACCATCCCGATTTGGCTATTCGTTCATTCAGGTCCGCGATCTGTCGGCTTGTGCGGATTTTATCTGTTACGGGATTTTCCGTGTATAATATCTCATAAGCGTCCTCAAGGCTCAACGTATCTCGGGGTGATTGAGCAAGTAGCTGAGTACCGAACATCAGAGAAATGATTAAAAGTAATAACCGTTTCATGTCTGCACCCCGCTGAATATTACTTTTGGTATCAATTCCTTTCGTTCTGCCAGGAATGCATCGAACTCATCATCGTTTAAAGAAAAAAGTGTTTGAACGAGTGTCCGGGCAATCACAGGCATCAGACAAAGTGAGACAATATTGATTAAAAAATGAGTCGGCTTCATCGGCATAATCCTCCCCTTCTCTATTTCAGTTTCTAATTGTTCAGCAAATTCTTTTGGGATCTGGATATTCTGAGAGTTTATAAACTCTTTGAACCGCTTCGGATGCTGGTTCATCTCGTGCAGCACGAACGACGGTAGGTATGGATTCTTTCTGAAGGTGTTGTAATAGAACTCCACCACACTTTTGACTTTAACTTCCAGCTCATCATCTGAAGCAAGTATAGCTATCAGTTGTGGAAAAACTTTCTTCACGCTGGATTGGAACACTTCAAGAAAAAGCTTCTCTTTGCTGCGATAATAGTAATGAAGCATCGACTTGTTAATATCGGCTTCATCAGCAATTTCCTGCATTCTTGCACCGGCAAATCCCTTCTCCTGGAATACCCGCTGAGCCGCTAAAAATATCTGTTCTTCTGTCTGTTTCTCTAAAGGCATCTCTATTTGTCTGATTAAATCAGAAGTAATTTATAATGGTTAACCAATTAATTCAACCATATGGTTGAACTATATAGTTACACCGGACAGTTATTTATTATCGTATTAATTTTATTCAATATAAGCCTGTTATAGGTATGCTGACCTCTTATGGAAAAAGATGCTAAATAAAATATTTTCTCTCTTCCTGGGATATCTTTTGAGAGTGCAGAACTTGAACATGACGGGATATTTCAATTACGGATGGTAATTTCCATGAGGTGCCAATTAAGATTCAAAATGGTGAATTTCATATTTCATGACATACTCTTTACTCTCAAATGATAATTTCAATAAGTCCATGAAAACAGGATGGTTTTAGAAATATACCCTAAGTATCCCAGTGCCTTGCAACTACTTGTTTGTGAGTAATATCTCCATACATCATTGAAAAATTGTGTTTTAAAATGGAGAAGATTACACGAAGATTTATTATATAACAGCTCAATAACCAAGGCATCAATTAATTCCAGTTTTAGTTCTATTAATGGGTAGGGGTGTAGTGATATCAATAGTTTTGTGTATGCTATTTACGGCTGGAGTGCATTCACAGTCACCAGAATTCAGGCATTTAACCATTAATGACGGCCTCTCTCAAAATGCTGTTTTCGCCATTACACAGGATCATAAAGGGTTCATGTGGTTTGGCACGAAAGACGGGCTGAATCGGTACGATGGGCAAACTTTTAAAGTGTTTCAGCACGACCCGTACGACTCAACCAGCATTATCGGAAATTTTATTCAAGTACTTCATACCGATCAGAAAGGATGGATATGGGTGGGAACCCTGGAAAATGGCCTCAGTTATTATCAACCTGAAAAGGATAGATTTTTTAATCTTCTGCACCTAAATCAGAACTCTTCTAATCCTATTCAAGACCAAATAAGGAGTATAGCGGACGATAAGGATGGAAATATCTGGATAGGAACAAGGACGAACGGATTATACAGAATTAAACGGGATGATGAGACCGGAGTTCCCCAAGCCATCAAACATTATAATCAACAACACGGACTGTCCAGCAATTACATCTATGAAATATTTACTGATGACGATGGCGAGATCTGGATTGGGTCTGATAAAAATATCAGCAAGTATGAACCGGAGACTGATTCATTCCTGAATTTTGAGATTGAGTTTGATGTAGCCAATCAGAGAGATTACCTCCTTTATTACGCCATCGATGCGATACATCCGGGCCCAAATAACAAGTTGTGGTTGGGAACATCTGAGGGATTGGTACTTTTCGATAAATCAACAGGCGAAGTTGAAAAATTCTCTTACTGGGAATATTCCAATAGAAGCCAATACAACAGGATTCGTAAGATAACAGAGGATACTCATGGAAATTTGTGGTTAGCCACACCCTCAGAACTCACGATTTTTAATCCAGTTACTAATGAATATACTTCATACAAGAGTGATCCTTCCAATTCAGCTTCCATCAGCTACCATAGCATCACCTCTCTGTTTAAAAGCAGAAACGGACTGATTTGGATTGGAACAGCCGGAATGGGAATCGATATTTATGACCCAAAATCAAACCGCTTTCCAACATTTACTGGAATTGATTTATTAACTGACCTGAGTAGTTTTAGTATTCGCGAGATCCTGGAGGATCAACGCGGGAATATTTGGATGGTAACAAATCAACTTTACCGATGGAATCGCGATCAAAAAACTCTCAAAAATGTAAATGATCTGTTCATTCCTGATGGATTTCCAACCAACTACATTGTTGAAATATGGGAACTTGCAGAAGCCCAGGATGGCACAATATGGGCAGCCACTACACAGGGTTTGATAGGGTATGATCCAAACACAGATCAAGTTTCTCATTTTGAATATTCACAAGAAGATGACAATGGACTGCCACAGCGGGAAGCGTATGGTGTTTCGGTAGATACCGATGGTATAATTTTTGTCATGACCGAGAATTATCTGTCCCAACTGATAGATACTGAAACCGGTACATTCAAAAACTACAGGCACAATCCGAATGAGTCGATTCGCGAGCAAATCCGTCCAGTTCTTGTTGAGGAAAAATCGGGTAATTTCTGGATCGGAACCTCTTCCGGGTTGTTATATTTTGATAAATCAACCGAATCATTTCTGGAATTTGAGCACGACTCTGCTGACCCGAACAGCCTGAGCCATAACCTGGTAAAAAGTATTCTTCCCGACCCCAAATACCCTGATCGTATCCTATGGATCGGTACCTCGGGAGGGTTGAATAAGATGGATATCCAATCAAAAGAATTTACCCATTATACAACTGCTAACGGATTACCGAATAATGTAATCTACGCAATTTTACCTGATGACAGCGGTCACCTTTGGGTGAGTACCAATCGTGGGCTCTCCAAATTTCACCCTGAAGAGATGAATTTTCGCAATTATGATGTACACGACGGACTGCAAAGCAACGAGTTTAATACAGGCGCATATTTCAGATCCTCTTCCGGTGAACTCTACTTTGGTGGGATTAGTGGTTTGAACTATTTCTATCCCGATCGAGTCACAGACAATCCGAATCCACCCGAAATTGCGCTTAGCGGCTTTGAGATTGATGGTCGTCAGATAACCTTTCAGGAATCAGAAGGAATATTAGACTCCCCACTGCCCTTGGCTCAAAAGATTCAGGTAAGTCACAATGATGATGTACTGGCATTCCAGTTTGCAGCACTGGACTTTTCTGCTCCAGAAAAAAATCAGTATGCATATAAACTCGAGGGTTTAAGCAAAAATTGGATAGAGTCCGGAAATTACGCCTCTGCCGTTTTTACTAATATACCACATGGCGAGTATACACTTCGAATCAAAGCATCAAATAATGACGGCGTTTGGAATGATACGGGAATCGGTATTGGACTGGTAGTAACTCCTCCCTGGTGGCACACATGGTGGGCTTATTTCATTTATGTGTGTCTGTTTTTTGGTGCCGGTTATTCGCTGCGAAGATATGAGCTCAATCGTTATAATCTAAAAAATCAACTGGAGCTGGAACGGGTACAGACAGAATCTCTTCGAAAGTTAGATCATTTGAAATCAGAGTTTTTTGCCAATATATCCCACGAGTTTAGAACACCCCTGTCGCTGATCCTCGGGCAGATCGAAAATGTGCTGACATCAGATATCGACCGGAAAGATAAGCGAAAACTGGAGATAGCTACGCAAAATGCCAACCGGCTCTTAACACTCATCACCCAGCTGCTTGATCTCTCCAAATTGGAGTCCGGTAAAATGAAAATGAATAATGAGCAGCATAACATTGTCAGCTTTTTAAAGAGCCTTCTATACTCGTTTGAGACCCTGGCTGAGTCGAAAGAGATCCGCCTTTTGTTTAAATCCGATTCAGATTGGCTTCCAGTAGTATTTGATTCGGAAAAGATGGAACGTGTTTTTTTAAACCTGATTACAAATGCATTCAAGTTTACACCTGCGGGAGGTGAAATTGGGATTGAAGTCAACCAAATTAACAGTGATTATATTGAAATTCGGGTGAAAGATACCGGGATAGGCATTCCGGCGGACCACATAAATAATATTTTTGACCGTTTTTACCAGGCAGACAGTTCATCAACCCGGCCCTATGAGGGAACCGGTATCGGGCTTGCACTTGTCAATGAATTTGTAAAACTGCATAACGGTGATATAGAAGTTCACAGCCGGTTCGAAAATGAGACACAAAATAACCAGACAGGGACAGAATTTATCATTTGTCTTCCCATGGGCCAAATTGATCAAGATCAAATATTTGAGAATGATCATTTCCGGGTTTCTCATCGTGTAATTGAGTCAGATGTTCCAAAATCTGTGTCTAAGCTTGTGGACCTGAATCTCATCTCATCCAACCTCGATAAAGAGATTCTTCTGATTGTTGAGGACAATGCAGAAGTAAGGGAATTTATCCGGGAGCAGCTTGAGGAGGATTACAGGATATTAGAAGCCGAAAATGGAGTGCAGGGACTTGAACTGTCTCAAAAAGAGATTCCGAACCTGATCATATCAGATTTAATGATGCCCGAAATGGATGGATACGATTTCTGCAAGCAGATCCGAAATGATGAAAAAACGAGCCATATTCCAATCATTATGCTAACAGCAAAGGCAGGGCTTGAAAACAAATTGAAAGGCCTTGAAACAGGGATTGATGCCTATCTCACAAAACCCTTCAAGGTAAAAGAGTTGCAGGTTCGGATTCGAAAACTCATACAACAAAGAAAGCAGTTACAGGATCAGTTTTCTGAATCCGGTTTAATTCAGACCACCAATGTAACCGATGATTCCATCGAAAAAGTATTCCTTGAAAAAGCGATCTCAGTTGTAGAAAGCAATTTCAGTAATGATCAGTTTAAAGTGAATCAATTTGCGGGGAGTTTGAATATGAGTCCGTCGCAGTTGAATCGAAAACTCCAGGCTCTTGTCGATCAATCTGCCGTCCAGTTTATAATATCAGTTCGCCTACAATATGCAGCCAAGCTGTTAAGACTTAAAAATAAAACTATTGCAGAAATTTCGTACGAGGTTGGTTATAACGATCAGGCTTATTTTACACGCGTATTCAAAAAACAGTTTGGTGTAAGCCCATCGGAATTCAGGAAGGATTAGTAATCTCATCCTATCAAAATGTACGATAAAACACGATTCATAATTTATCTTCTGTTATCAGCTTTGCTCGTTTTATTAAGTTGCGGCAACCAGCAAAATGATTCATTCAACTTTACCGGGGAATGGACAATCGAAGCTTACCAACTCTATTCCGAAGTTGAAGGTGAAGTCTTAAATGATCAAACTTATAAGGATGCGGGGTTCTTTCGATTCATGAATAATGGGTCCGGAACGGCTACGATTCAAATACCGGGAATCTCACTTCCTCAGAACAATCCAATTTCATGGAGTTACCATCAAGAAAGTGATCAGTTTACAATTGACTACAACACTGGCCAGGATCCATTTATTTATCATGTTTCTCTGCAATCAAAGGATTGTGTTCAATTACTTAATGATCGAGCAACCCAATCCGATGATAGTACTTCTTTGCTTCGAACAATCATTGAGATTTCAAAAAAGAGCTGATCACTTCGGCGATTAGTCTTCCATGGGAAAATAATTTCAAAAGCACTATCGAAAGCCCATGTAGTGCTTTTTCTCCCTGCATTTTCAAAAAAAGTCCAAATATTTAGACGAAAAGTACAAGATTTTTCTCCGTGTCTATCCCATCTTCAACTCAATAAATTTGGACGAAGCCGAAAATCCATCTCAAAGAGTAGGCATGATAATAAAAGACGGTGTTATGAAAGTTTCTATGTTTGGTAAAAGGGTAATTCAACTTGTGATTTGTGCAATTCTTATGGTTGGAATGAACACAAATTTAAAGGCACAAGACGATTCTGAAAATGAACCGATGCTATTGAGTATAACTGAATTCACAGTAAAAATGGGTCATAATCTTGCTTTCCAGGAAGGTGTGAAATCTTGGAAAGAATGTTACCTGGAAAATGATGGGGAATGGACCTGGAATATGTGGTACAGAATGAATGGTAAAGGTACGGTTTATTACCTGACCTCCTATTCCAGTAGCTGGGCAGAGTTTTCAGCAGATGATCCTGCGGGTATGGCTTGTTATCGGCAGGCTGCTGAACTAATCATGCCGGCTGTAGAAAAAGTTGAAGATCACTTCACCTGGACAAAACCGGAATGGAGTATGACTCCCGGTGAATCACAAAATACCGTCGTTGAAGTTGCCTTCTTTCGGGTGAAGAACTGGAGTTTATTCAATTCTTTGGCTTCCGAAGTAATGGGGATAATCGAAGAAGCCCAAGGCAGCAAAAGGTCATTGTGGTATGAGTCGCATGGCGGCGGACCGGATGGATTCCATTACATGAACGTGTTTCCATATGAAAACATGGAAGCCCTGGATGATCCTTATGAAAGTGCATGGGCCATTGTTGCTGAAGCAGAAGGAGAAGATACTCGCGATGAACTCCTGGAGGATTACAGGAACTCTGTAGAAAATTCCTGGATGTATATTATGAGACTCAATGAAGATATGAGCCACTCTGGCGGGGACGAATAAATAGCATAAAACAAATCAAGAGGAATAACAGCCCCGCTTTGTTTTGGTTAGCGGGGCTTTTTTATTTTCGCTTTGTTTGATTTGATATTTTCATGAATTCAAAAAACTCATTTGCTAACCCCATAGCTTTTTTCTTCCTTGTAGTGCCCTCGGGAATCAGTACCGGATTTATTACGGTAACTCTCCCCTACATTCTTACACAAAACGGGTTCTCGGTAGGTGAAGCTGCAACTATTACTGCCGTTGCACTGTCATCAAACTTGTGGCGATTTCTGTGGGCTCCCATTGTGGATCTTACACTATCATTACATAAATGGTACCTGATTGGAGTATCACTCACAGCCCTTTCGTTGTTTTCAATCTACCTTATACCTTTTGATACTGAATTTAAATTGCTCTTAACCTTTACTGTTTTCATATCCCAGGTTGCCGCCTCATTTGCTAATGCTCCGGTTGGTGGATTCATGGCTAAAACAGTGAAAGAGGATCAAAAAGGACGAGCTGCCGGTTGGTATCAAGCCGGTAATCTTGGAGGTACCGGTTTCGGTGGCGGAGCAGGTATTTGGCTTGCATCTCATTTTTCATCAAACATATCGCTTTTAGTACTTTCAGTTTCCATGTTATTTTGCGCTTTTACATTATCCTATTTACCACAAGTTGTAGCCCAAAAAACAGAATTAAAAAAACGGTTCACATTGATCTTTGTTGACCTAAAAGCTCTGTTCAGATCTAAATTGGCTATCTATAGTATTGCCTTGTTTATCACTCCCGTTGGGGTTGGAGCAGCTTCCGGACTTTGGTCATCCGTTGCATTTAATTGGGAGGTAAATGCTGATAATATTGCATTAATAGTCGGTGTTTTCAGCGCTTTTGCCAGTGTTATCGGTTGTATTATTGGAGGTTGGATTGCAGACCGTTTTGGAAGATGGACTGCCTATTTTGGTGCGGGTTGCTTTATGGCTCTCATTTCATTTATCATGTACCTTGCTCCAAATTCACCGATTGTTTTTAATATCTCGGTTCTGGTTTATGCGGTTTCAATAGGTGTGGCATATGCAGCTTTTTCCGCGGTTGTTCTTCATGCAATCGGTAAGGGAATGGCTGCCACGAAATATGCCCTTCTTTCCTCCTTTGGAAATATCTCACCGGTTTATATGACGGCTTTGAATGGCTGGGTTTATGACGGATATGGTATTAAAACAATGCTTTTAGCTGAGACTGTTTTAGGAATCGCTTTTGTGATCATTTTTAACGGTATTCTTAAGAATAATGATATTCGATAACCGGTAATAAATCCACAGATTTCAAAGTGATTGATTAATATCAATTCAATGAAAAGCTATGAGATGGTACTAAAAGAGAT
>Ga0102943_1001638_pt1 | contig 13742 bp, 10 predicted proteins | sample SalPonC_black_MG_FD_78174 | JGI IMG/M metagenome (GOLD analysis project Ga0102943, IMG submission 78174) | Salt pond soil microbial communities from South San Francisco under conditions of wetland restoration - Salt Pond MetaG... | ecosystem: Environmental > Aquatic > Marine > Intertidal zone >...
ATCCGGTGTGTTCCCCAACTCGAGCAGCGATTATGACCGGCAAGGATCCGGTTAGGGTGGGCATCACTGATTGGATTCCCGGCATGTCGATCGATCGGGCTGTAGATCCGCAACTCATGCCACCTGAGGATATCCACAACCTACCCCTGGAAGAGGTGACTTTAGCCGAAGTGTTTAAAAATCATGGATATAAAACTTTTTTTGCCGGGAAATGGCATTTGGGAGAAACAGAGGAATACTGGCCTGAAAACCAGGGTTTTGATATAAATATTGGAGGTCATCACAGAGGTTCTCCACCCGGAGGATATTATTCACCCTATGAAAACCCGCGACTGAAAGATGGGCCGGAGGGAGAATATCTTACGGATCGATTGGCTGATGAGTCGGTTCGGTTTATAGAAAGTGTAGAGGAGCATCCATTCTTTGTTTTTTTGTCGTTCTATACGGTACACACACCAATACAGGGAGCTGAAGAATTTAATGAGATCTACAAAAACAAAAAATCAAAGTTGCCCAACGAAGGCGAACCCCGCAAACGTATGGAAGGGCTGGGTGAGACACGGCTAAATCAAACGAATGATAAGTATGCTGCTATGGTTCGTTCTCTGGATAAAAATGTGGGTAAAATATTGAATAAGCTGGAAACACTGCATCTATTGGAAAAAACCATCATCGTTTTTACTTCGGATAATGGGGGACTTACAACATTGAAAAATATCGGGCCTACAGCTGTTAGTCCACTTAGAGCAGGAAAAGGTTGGGCTTATGAGGGAGGAATTAGGGTTCCCTTAATTATTAAAGGTCCCAATTTACCGGAAGGTAAGGTATCAAGGCAACCTGTTACAAGCATGGATTATTATCCCACTCTTCTGGATTTGGCTGGTCTGCCAATGCAAGAAGATCAACATATAGATGGTGAAAGTATTGTGCCTTATTTAAAAGACCCAAACAGAATAGATGAGAGAACGCTGGTGTGGCATTATCCTCATTATCATGGGTCTACCTGGAGGCCGGGATCTGCTATCCGGCAAGGTAAATGGAAATTGATTGAGTTTTATGAAGATAATTCTGTTGAGCTGTATAATCTGAGTAAAGACATTGAGGAACAGAAAAATATAGCAAAACAATATCCGGAAAAAGCGTCGCAACTTCGGGAAGAATTGCATAATTATATCGAAGCAACGGGAGGTAAATATCCTCAGGCTCTTAATGATTAACACCAAATTTATCCTTTTTGTTGGCTGCGATATTCGGTGGGTGACATACCCATAATTTTATGGAACAGCCGAGAAAAATAATGAGAGTCTGTATATCCTAAAGTACCTGCAATCTCATAAATATTTAGAGTTGTGAGATCCAAATACTGACAGGCTTTTTGCATTTTTAGGTGGATGAAATAATCGATGGGCGAATAACCGGTTTCTTTTTTAAAAAGAGAAGAGAAATAGGAAACCGAATAATGGACATGTTTGGCCAGTTCCTGTAGTGAGAGTGGCCGATGGAGATTTTGATTCATAAAAGATATAGAATCTTCTACTAAGTCTATTCCTGCGTTATTGTTTTGCAGCCTTCCGGAGCTGACAGAAAAGCAGAGATCGCCTAAATAATGCCATAAACAGGTATTTGCATATCCAAGATTGTCGCTACTGTATCCGCGTTCAAGAACACCGTACATTTCATCAAAGACTTTAATTCGATGTCTCGTCTGAGGAATAATACGATGAGCCTCAGGCCCGGATGAGTGGAAAGCCTCTGTAAATGTTTTGGCTTTGGTCCCGGCAAAGTGTATCCAGTAGATACTCCATGGACTCGTAGAATCAGCACCATAGCGGTGTGGTTCCCCTGCCGGCAGTATAAATAACGAATTGGGCTCTACCTCTACCCTTCTATACCCGAGCTCATACCAGCCCTTTCCATCCACACAATGGATCAGAACATATTCATCGATACTCTCATTACGCTCACGATAATGATACCTGGCGTTGGGAAAGTATCCAATATGTGTAAGATATAGGGTTTTTAGTAATGAATTTTGTCTGAGGTTGTCACTCACTTTTTGAGGAAGAACAATCATTTTTTGGCCGGCAAACCCTCGGCCTTTTCTGGGTTCGGTTGAACGATGGCTGATATTATGCTCCATTAGAAAAACAAAAAACTGACGGGATATTTTTTAAATCTAATTACGAATAGAATCAATGCATATTCATTTAAAAAAGCAATATAGTCCATTGTTTTCATAATAAAGTCTATTGAAATGAGCCGAATGTATCAATAGAATAATATTGGAGAAAGGTCAGGTACCACCATTTTTGAGGATGCTATTTATTGAATAATGGCTCTCGGTAATTAGCAGCGCATAGATCTTTGCAATCAAAGGATAGGATTGATAGGAAAGGGAATATATTTTGTCCAAATTCTTTATTACAATGATAATCGTATTAATTAAAGAGACCATCGTAAAAATCACTCGTCCGATCGCTGTATTTGCGGTCAGAGGGTGTAGGAAATCTCAATGTATCCATTGAATATCGGAAAGAATAAACGATCACGTGGATATGTTAAATTGATCATTAAATTACCTGTTGTATGGTAAATAATAGAAACAGATCTGACAGCTTACCAACGCCTCGAGCAGTCGGAGTTGTCAGTGTCTTCGTGAATACAACGCTGTCAGGTTCTGCGGACGCAGACAGGTTGCTAAAAAAGACAACCGTACAACGCCTATTAAAATTCTAAAATCACATCAGATATTATGAAAAATGTATCTCTTCTGGGTACCGGCTTAATAGCAAATTTTTACACACAGTCACTTCATGGACAGCGTAGTAAAGATAGAGTCGTGAATGTATATTCGCGCACCGAAGAACGCTCCAAAAGATTTGCTGAGGAATGGGACATTCCCAATTGGACCACTGACATGGATAAGGCGATTGAAGATCCCGAAGCTGAAGTAGTACTCATTGCGCTGCCCAATTTTTTGCATAAAGAAGCGGCTATAAAAGCGGCTAAAGCGGGAAAAGCCGTACTCTGCACAAAACCACTTGCCATGAATGGTCAGGAAGCGAAAGAGATCCTTGAGGCTGTTGAAGAGGCAGGCGTATTTCATGGGTATTTGGAGGATTTAGTTTACACGCCTAAAACATTGAAAGCCTTGAAATCAGCACGGGACGGAGCGCTTGGGAAAATTTTGTGGGCACGTTCCAGGGAGGCTCATCCCGGTCCGCACAGCGATTGGTTTTGGAATCCTGAAAAATCGGGAGGTGGAGCCATCATTGACATCGGGTGCCACTGTATTGAGATTTCACGGAGTTTCATTGGCAAGGATATCCGTCCTGTGGAGGTGATGTGCTGGGCAGAAACCCAGGTAAAACCGATTGAAGCTGAGGATAATGCCCTTGGCTGGGTGCGCTATGCCAATGGTGCCATCGGACAGTTTGAGGTTAGCTGGTCGTTTCGCGGCGGCATGGACCTTCGTGATGAAGTGTCTGGCACGGAAGGTTCACTGAGGCTTGATCATTTCCTGCGTACGGGGTTCGAGATGTACGTTTCCGGCGGGCAGGAAGGGTATGTAGCTGAGAAGGCAGAGAGCGACAGCGGCTGGTTGTTTCCGGTTGGAGACGAAGTCCACAGCTTGGGATATAACGATATGTTTACCGATATGTTCAACTCAATGGAGAATGGTGAATCGCCACGTGAATCTTTTTATGACGGGTATGTGGTCAACGCCATCATGGATGCCTGCTACCTCTCGGCAGAAACCCGGCAATGGGAGCCGGTGGAGCTGGAGATCTGGCGTGGCAGAGAGGATGTTGAAGAGGAATCGGCCCTGATCGATTACAACGAGCAGTTTTACCTGATTAAGGAAGAGAAGCTTCCTGACGGACGAAAAAAGGTTATTCTGAAAGATAAATCGACCGGAGAGATATCCCAGAAAGTCGTGAAGTAAATAGAAAAAAGAAGAAACAGTACACCATAATAAGATGCTCTTAGATTCTAAAAATATTGTAATCATAGGCGGTACCAGTGGGATGGGGCTCTCAGCGGCTCAAGCATTTACGCGGAATGGAGCAAACATCGTAGTAGTGGGAGTGGATGAAGAAACCTGTGTGAATGCCCGTGAAGTACTTCCCCGAGATGCGGTAATTATAAAGAGTGATGCTACCAACGAAGACACAGCTCGGAATGCAATAGAAAGTTGCATCAAAAACTTTGGGGGTTTTGACGGACTTTATCATGTAGCCGGTGGAAGCGGCCGGAGGATGGGGGATGGACCGCTACATGAAATGACATTGAAAGGCTGGAACGAAACATTCGAGCTCAATCTCACTTCCCTGATGCTTTCCAATCGAGCGGCCGTACGGGCTTTCCGGGATCAAGATACAGGTGGAACCATACTGAATATGGGCTCTGTTCTCGGAATTTCACCATCCCCGGAATATTTCGTAACCCATGCTTATGCTGCTGCCAAGGCATCAATCATTGGGTATACACGATCCATTGCTTCCTATTACGCCCGGGATAATATCCGCGTGAACGTTATCGCACCTGGGCTGGTAGAAACGCCAATGGCTGAGCGGGCAGCCCAAGACCCGAAAATCATGAAGTTTATCAAAACCAAGCAGCCCTTGCAGGGCGGACGTATTGCCCAACCGGAAGATTTGGATGGAGCCGCATGTTATTTTATGTCAGATCAGTCACGTTTTACGACCGGCCAGGTGCTGGCTGTTGATGGAGGATGGAGTATTAGTGAAGGACAATTCATGGGATAAAGTATGACAGAGAAAAGATGTGCCATCGGAATAGACCTGGGAGCCACCAATATTAAAGGCGTGCTGATGGATAATAAGGGAAATATTTTGAAAAAGAGAGAGAGAGAAACGAATGCTCAAACCCAATCAAGACAAGAGTCGGGCGAGGTCTGGAAAAATGCCATTTATGAAATGGTTCAAAAGTTTATGGATCAAACTGAACAACAGGTTGATTCTATTGGTCTCACAGCACCGGGTATTCCCGATTCCGAAAATACCCGTATTGCCTACATGCCGGGGCGTTTGGAGGGGCTCGAACTGTACAATTGGTCTCAATATTTGATTAAGCATCAATTGCCGGTAACAGTTCTGAATGATGCCCAGGCGGCTCTCATGGCGGAATCCAAATTCGGCTCGGCAAAAGAAGCTGAAAATATCGTTATGCTGACCCTCGGAACCGGAGTGGGCGGGGGCGTCATGATCAAAGGCGAATTGTACCAGGGTAATATTCAGCGGGCCGGGCATTTGGGTCACATCACTGTAAATTCGGAAGGAATCCCAGATATCACCGGCACTCCTGGCAGCCTGGAGGATGCCATCGGAGATGCCACCGTCAAGCAAAGATCCCATGGTCGATTTCAGTCAACCAGGCAACTGGTGGACGCTCATAAAGAAGGAGATTACTTTGCTACCTATTTATGGCTAAAGTCTGTGCGTGATCTCTCCGTGGGTATCTCATCACTTATCAATGCATTTTCTCCGGATCTGGTTGTTCTTGGAGGAGGCATTACCCGGGCAGGAGAGTACCTTTTTGCTCCTCTGGAGCAATTTCTGGGATTGTACGAATGGAGACCGAGTGGACGAAAAACACAAATCAAAAAAGCGACGTTTGGTCCTTTTGCCGGTGCTGTAGGGGCTGCAGCTTTTTCTCTATCCAAAATTAAGTAACAATTTTTTAATTATAAGCTATTAGATGGATCCGATTAATCAATATATCGAAAAGAGTAAGCAGATTATTAAAACCGTAGAAAATCAGAAGGAGGAGATTCAAAAAGCGGCTAGATGGTTTTCAGATACTATTCTGAATGGCCGGATGGTTCATGTTTTTGGATCGGGCCACAGTCGCATTATGGTGGAAGAGATGTGGCCGCGGTACGGTTCCTTTCCGGGGTTTAATCCTATCGTGGAACTGTCGTTGTCGTTTCATAACCTGGTTGTGGGAGCCAATGGCCAGCGGCAGGCGATGTTCCTTGAAAATGTGCCGGGACTGGCAGGCAGAATTCTCAGAAATTTTGATTTGAGTGAACAGGATTCCGCACTGGTGATATCATCAAGCGGAACCAGTGTTGTTTCGGTTGAGATGGCCGAGCTCTTTCAACAACGAAATATTAAGGTCGTTGCCATAACCACCAAAGCCAGTGCCAATACCGGCCCAAGCAAACGAGAGGATGGAAAAAAATTGCACGATTTTGCAGACTTGGTTCTCGATACCGGGGCTCCGAAAGGTGATGCAATGGTCAGGATTCCGAATCTAGACACACCGGTAGCGCCCGGGTCAACAGTTGGCGGTGCATTACTGGTAAATTGTATCAAGGCAGAGGTCGCCCGAAATCTTACTGAAGCGGGACACCCGCCAAAAGTTCTGACCGGCGGGAGTGTTGTAGGGGAGGAAAGATCGCGAGAGTTATTTGAAAGTGCCTACGATGATCACGCACACCGCCTTGCTAAGCTCTATGAAAATGTAGGGACAAAACGTTGATTGTCCACTTACTAGCGAAATTATCACAGATTAATAGACAACGATGAACATTCTAAACTACGGAAACATACCTGTAATGGCGGAGGTCGATATATTGGTAATTGGCGGCGGGTCGGCGGGAAGTCTGGCTGCTCTGGCTGCCGCCGGGAATGGTAACCACAGTGTGATGCTCATTGAGCGCTACGGATACCTTGGGGGCACATCCACACAGATGCTGGACACTTTTTATGGTTTTTTTACGCCGGGTGATGCTCCCAAGAAAATTGTTTCCGGAATTCCGGATCGAATTGTGAGCGCACTGGATGAGACCGATGATGTTTTTTTACGGCCCAATACATATGGGGCCGGTACCGGTGTCACATATAATCCTGAGCGGTTGAAATGGGTTTGGGATATGCAGATGATTAAGGCCGGGGTTAATGTTCACCTGCATACGATACTGGTTGATGTGGAGAAATCAACCGGGGATGAGACCGTCTGCGTGGTGTGGCACAAAAGCGGATTTCACAAGATCAGGGCCCGGCGGGTTATCGATTGTTCTGGAGATGCAGATTTTTGCCATATGGCAGAATTCCCTTACGAAATTGCAGGCGAAAAAGAACCGGCCCAAAGCATGACGACTACATTCCGTATGGCAAATGTAGATCTTGAAAAGTTCCGGGAAGCCGGCGGCAAGAAGATGATGAAGGAAAAAATGGAAGCGTCTGTTGAACAAGGAAAACATCTATTGCCTCGCAAGAATGGATCAGCACATGAGATGGTTCAGACCGGCTGTATTTCTACAGTGGCTGTGAAAGTTTCGGATATGATGCCTCTGCAACTGGGCGATCTGACTGAGGCAGAGATTGAGGGGCGTAAACAGGCTTTCGTTTATGAAAAATTTTTCCGCGAAGAAGTGCCCGGCTATGAAGATGCCAAAATTATTGGGATCTCCCATCATATCGGTGTTCGGGAAACACGAAGGGTTTATGGCGAGTACAGGCTTACCAGGGAGGATTGCATGGCACGGAAGATGACGGATGAAACGGTACTGCTCTGCGGAGCTCCCCTCGAAGATCACCGGAAAGGAACAGATGGTGAAGAGGAAACCCGCTGGGAGTACATTCCTGATGGTGGAGTGTATGGAGTACCATATCGCACACTGATACCAAAAGGAAGTCAAAATACCTGGGTGGCGGGCCGCTGCTTTTCCGCTACCCACGATGCACATGCCTCATGCCGATCAATGGCACAAACCATGAGCATGGGTCAGGCTGCCGGAACCGCAGCAGCTTTATCTCTCGATACCGGTTCCGGTGCAAATAGCATCGATATTCAACAGCTAAGAAAACGCCTGGAAGAGATAGGCGCAATTCTGGAGATGCCCCGGCAGGTAGCTGATATCAGCAGGTATGGATGGAAAAATAACCGGGTGTAACAATGAGCTTTGCACGAACCGTACTTGGAGATATTTCCACTGATGAGATGGGACTCACGTATTCCCACGAGCACATTATCATTGAAGAAAGTTATCCCACCCTTGAAAATGAACTGTTACTGCTGAATGATGTAGATAAAATAACGGAGGAGCTTACGCGGTTCTACCGGCTTGGAGGTCGCACAATGGTTGATACGATGCCTGCGAACGCAGGCCGCAATATTCAAAAACTGGCCGAAGTATCACAGCGTTCCGGGGTGCAGATTATAGCCCCAACCGGAATACATCTTGAAAAGTATTATCTACCTAACCATTGGCGATATCATTACAGCGAAGATCAACTTACGCAACTCTTTGTGGATGATATCACCAAAGGGATCGATAAACACGACTACGGCGGGCCGATTGTAGAACGAAGCAGCCACAAAGCCGGAATGATTAAACTGGCCACTGGAGATGAGGCGATAACTTCTCATCAGGAAAAGATTTTTCGGGCCGTCGTTGAAGCTCACAAGCAAACAGGTGCACCTATCCTAACACATACCAATTATGGCCGTAGAGCACTCGATCAGGTTATATTGTTTGATAAACTGGGTGCGGATCTTTCTCATGTTGTACTTTCACACGTTGACAGGCATAAAGATATCGATTATAACCGGGAGGTCCTGCAAAGCGGAGTAAGAGTGGAATATGACAGTGCGTTCCGATGGGGAAAAAAGGGAGAGGAGAACTGGACGTACAAGCTTTTAAAGCATTTGCTGCCGGAATATTCTGATCAGATCACCATGGGAATGGATGCCGCCAAGCACAGCTACTGGAAATCATATGGCGGAGATCCGGGCCTTGATTTCCTGCTGACCACTTTTCGGGACGATCTGGAAGAGATGGGACTCGAAGAGTATTACGACAAAATTTTTTATGATAATCCTGCTCGTTTATATTCATTCAACTCAGCTTATTCACCAATAACTTAAGGAATAAAACGTCCATTTCGTGAATAGTTCGGGTTTAAATCACAACACATATCGGTAACACTATGAGATCGATCACTCGAAAAGAGTTTTTGAAAACAACCGCCATGAGCAGTCTTGGACTACTACCTCTACAACTAACCAGTACTTTTGTAACTGGAAATAAGGATAAGGTGACCGTTGGAGCACATCCCTGGGTGTATGCCGCTAAGCTTCCCAACTATGATATTACACCCAAGCTTGAGCAAATTTTTGCCGATATGAGTTATGCCGGAATGTCCGGGCTGGAGTTGATGCATCACCCGCTCAGAAGTTCCGGGTCCACCGAGAGAATCGGGGAATTAAAAGAGAAACATGATCTGCCGGTCATCGGAACCTCCTACGGTGCTGATATGTGGGATCGGGAAAAACATTCAGAAATATTGGAGGATGCCGAAACCATCATTACCAATCTTGCCAATGTCGGCGGACGTACTCTCGGCACCTCAGTTGGCAATACCGGCGAAAAGAAAGCGGACGAACAGCTCGATGCCCAAGCTGAGCTTCTGCAAAAATTGATCAGTATTTGCGAAGATAACGGGGTGGTTTTAAACCTGCACAACCACACTTACGAGGTAGAAGACAACCTGCACGATCTGAAAGGTACGCTTGAACGTATTCCGGATCTCAAACTGGGTCCCGATCTCAATTGGCTGATCCGCGGAGGTGTTGATCCGGTAGAATTTATCAATCGGTATGGAGATCAAATCCTGTTTTTACATATTCGGGATCAGTACAAGAACGGGCTCTGGACAGAGTACTTGGGGCAGGGCAGTACCGATTTTGAAGCAATAACTGAGGCTCTTAAAAAGAAAGATTTCTCGGGCGATGCAATCATTGAACTGGCTCATGAAGGAGATTTTGAACCAACCATGTCTTTGCGTGAAAGCCTGAAGAAAAGTCGGGAGTTTGTCTGCAAGACGATGGGATATTAATGATGCCGAATTAATCAAAAAAATGAAAAATGTGGTTGTCTTAATCGAATCGTTAAAATTCGCATATGATTTCAACATAAAAATGGAACAATCAAGAAATTATCACAGCAAATAACATTGTAATCCTGAATTAAGTAGCAGCTTTATCTACTAGTATGTTTTTTTTAAGAATTTTCTACGCTCTAATACTGCTTCTTTTGTCTTATGGGATGACCAGGGATTATGCCGATACAGAACAACAGCAAAAACCCAATATCATCTTCATTTTGGCAGATGACTTAGGCGTTTCGGATGTAAATAGTTTCGATGAATTAGGACGAACCTATTACGAAACACCCAACATTGATAAACTGGCAAGGGAAGGCATGAAATTTATGCAGGCCTATACGAATGCCGCAAATTGTGCTCCAACCAGAGCAGCTATGTTAAGCGGTCAGTATTACCCGAATCAACCTATCTATCATGTAGGAAGACCCGGTGCCGGCAGGGTAGAATCCGGTGAAATGATCTCTGCAGAAAATGCAGATGAGCTTCCTCTTGAAAAAATTACAGATGCAGAAATATTGAAACGAGCTGGATATAAAACTGCACTTATTGGCAAATGGCATATTGGAGTACCCCCTGAATATGGACCTCAGCAACAAGGGTATGATGTCAATATTGGCGGAACAGGTGAGGGAAATCCAACAGCATGGGAGGGAGGTTATTTTCAACCCAACAATAATTCTGAGATTAGTGATGCTAACGAAGGTGAATATCTAACCGATTATCTTACCCGAAAAGCTGTTGAATTCATTTCAGAAAATAGAAACGGCCTATTTTATCTAAATATGGCCTACTACACTCCCCACTTGCCACTTCATGCACCGGATTCACTTGTTCAAAAATATGAGCAAAAACAACCGGATCGGGGGCATGATAACCCGACGTACGCAGCCATGATTGAGTTATTAGATACCAATGTGGGGAAAATTGTGAATGCAGTTGATGGTTTAGGTATCGCCGAAAACACGCTCATCATTTTTTATTCGGATAACGGTGGCTTGGGTGGTTACGAATTTTTGGGGATTGAGGGAGAGAATGTTTACATACAAGGAGTAACTGACAACTCTCCATTAAAAAGTGGCAAGACTACATATTATGAGGGAGGTATTCGTTCCCCTTTTATAGCCCGATGGCCCGGAAGGATTGAGCCTGGATCAACTTCCAAAGAGCCTGTTATTGGGATAGATTTTTATCCTACATATTTAGAATTGGCCGGACTTTCTGAGCCGGAAAATTACGAACTGGATGGAGTAAGCATCGTACCTTTATTTAACAATCCAGATGCAGATTTAACTCGTGAAGCTATGTTTTGGCACTTTCCCGGATATCCGAATTCGCGGTGGCGTACAGGGCCCGTAAGCGTTGTCAGATCGGGTCCATGGAAATTAATGAAGTTTTATGCAACTGATCAAATAGAGCTTTATAATCTCAGTGATGATCCGTACGAAGAAAATAATTTAGCCGAACAAATGCCTGATCAAATAAAAATGATGAAACGTAAGCTTGAGATTTGGCTTGCGGAAACGGATGCACCATTTCCATCATGGCCACAGGAAAAGAATAATCAAAGATGATCTTTATGGTTTTTATAAGTTTAAGAGTCTTTTGTGTAAAATTATTGATTATTTCAACCCCTTTAATTCTATTATTTAGTGGATGTACAATTAATAAACAGAACAACTCCGAGTTCACTGATAAACCCAACATTCTACTCATCCTCGTCGATGACATGGGATATGGTGATCTCAAAAGCTATAACCCGCAATCCAAGATTGCCACTCCCAACCTCGATAGACTGGCAAATGAAGGAATGCGTTTTACGGATGCTCATGCACCCGGCGCGGTTTGTCATCCCTCTCGGTATGGGTTGTTGACAGGCCGTTACCCATTCCGAACGAATACAAACGTATGGCCGGAACAGCCTGTGATAGAGGAAGATCGAATGACAATTGCCTCCATGCTACAGTCGGAAGGTTATCATACGGCAATGGTTGGGAAATGGCATTTAGGGTTTGATGAATCGGAAGCCATTCAGGCTAGCCAGGAAAATGCGGAGGAAACCGGAAATAATACAAGGGCGGCCTATCGAACCTATGAGGAGGGACAGGTTTTATCCGGTGGACCCGTAGATCGTGGTTTCGATTCTTTTTTTGGAATTCGGGCTTCAACGGATATTCCGCCCTATTTCTATATTCGGAATGATCGTGTGGTTCAACCACCTTCAGATTCGATTGGAAATAATTACAGCGGCGGCATCTGGACCGATATTCAAGGGGCCTTTTGGCGGGAAGGAGGTGTTTCTCCGGACCTCGATCTTGCAGATGTTCTTCCCCGGTTCACTGAAGAGTCGATTCAAGTGATTAAAAATCACAGTTCTTCCAACCCCGAACAACAACTGTTCCTGTATGTAGCGTATCCGGCTCCACATACGCCATGGCTGCCTTCTGAGGAGTTTGAAGGAACAAGCGGTGCCGGTATGTATGGAGATTTTATGGCGATGGTTGATTCGGAAATCGGAGAAATTCTTTCTGCATTAGATCAGCAAGGTATGACTAATGAAACCTTAGTGATTTTTACCAGCGACAATGGACCTGTCTGGTATGATAAAGACAAAGAGCATTTCAATCACGATTCCCAAGGTGGACTGCGTGGTATGAAAGGAGATGCTTTCGAAGCCGGGCACCGCATGCCGTTTATAGTTCGATGGCCCGGAGTTGTTGAGCAAGGAACGGTATCTCATCAGACAATCTCTTTCACGGATCTGATGGCTACTTTTGCTGATGTTCTTGACACGGAACTTCCGGATAGCACAGGAGAGGATAGTTTCAGTCTGTATTCAGTTCTTGCAGGTGATCATCCTGGAGAAGAGTCGATTCGGCCTCCGGTTGTTAGTGTAACAAGCCGTGGAGTTCGAACCATCCAGGATGGCCAATGGAAGCTGATTGAATCACTTGGTTCAGGTGGCTTCACAGATCCTGTTTCTTTAGAGCCGGAACCCGGCGGACCGGAAGGTCAACTCTATAACCTTGAGGATGATTTGGATGAAACGAATAATTTATGGCTGGATTATCCCGATGTGGTTAATCGATTACAGAGCATACTTGAAGATTATGACAGGAATGGCCGCAGTCGTCCTTAATTAATTATTTTGATCTTACTACGTGAATTTTAAATTGTTAGAGGGCTTTGCAAAACCCTTTTGGTCATCCTGAATTTAATTCAGGATCTCCGTTATTAGGTCTTCAGCGGGGTTTGGAGATTCCGGATCAAGTCCGGAATGACGGAGTCACTGGGTTTTGCAAAGCCTCCTGTTAATTAAGGCAGAGAAGAAAATGTGATTTCATTTAGCACTTATTCCAATTGAAATGGTCCCTTAATTAGTTAGGACTTATAATGTGTCCCATGATAAATATGTATGTAGAATTTGAAAAAAATATACAGTATAAACACTTCTACTGGTTTATTACTCTTCTTTTACTCATCCCAATTGTTTCAATTGCAAAAAGTTCAACAGAGGTACAGGATCGACCAAACTTTGTATTATTGGTCTCTGAAGACAACTCCGTCCATTATATGGACCATTTTTCCCCCGGTGGTGCCAAAACACCAAATATTGAGACACTTGCTGAAGCAGGAATCACATTCGACCGTGCTTTTTCCAATTCACCCGTTTGCTCTGTGGCGAGAAGTACGGTAATGAATGGTGTATATGCTCCTCGAACTGCGACACATCACCACCGGGCAATTGAAAAAGTTACCATGCCTGAGGGTTGGGAAATGTTTCCCCATTACTTGAGAGAGCAGGGCTATTTTACGATTGTAAATGGC
>Ga0102943_1001641_pt1 | contig 13728 bp, 8 predicted proteins | sample SalPonC_black_MG_FD_78174 | JGI IMG/M metagenome (GOLD analysis project Ga0102943, IMG submission 78174) | Salt pond soil microbial communities from South San Francisco under conditions of wetland restoration - Salt Pond MetaG... | ecosystem: Environmental > Aquatic > Marine > Intertidal zone >...
AAAGAGAAAAGAAAGAGATAATACTATATGTGCTATTTATTAACGAATCAGAAAATAAGCCTGTAAATATCATTCCGGAGAATGTTAAGGTGTATGGAATAGATCATGTTGGCAGCTCAGAGCAAATGCATACATATATGCCTAAAAGATATTTGAAGAAAATGCAAAATAGACAAAATTTGGCATTGGCTTTATCTGCCTTTGGTAAAGCAATGGAAGACATTGACGCAGGCACTTCTACAACTACGGCTTATGGTTCAGCCTATGGTTCAGACGGTACCTCATATAATTTTTATGGTAGCACAACAACATCTGATGAAAGTGAAAAAAGAGCTGCCCAAGCTGAAAATCAAAGAGAACTAAGTCATGAAGCAAGACAAGCAGCGCTATACAGAAATAACGTAAAAGAAGGTTTACTCATGAAGACTACATTATTTCCAGGTTCTCACATTGGAGGAAATATTATCATAAAGTATAAATCATATGATAAATATCGTATAGAAATCCCGGTCGGTAATGATGTTCATAAAATTGATTTTCAACTTATCAAAATATAGTAGATAAAACTTTATTAGAGAAAATGGACGACGCAACAGGAAATATTTATTTCCTATATGTCCAGTTAGGCTCACCTACGTCACAAAAAGATTATGATATGTGGTCAGGCTATTTGAACGAATCCGAGACTACTGCGATATCTGCTTTTGCACTCATTTGGGGTGCGAAAGAAGGAGATATAGTTTGGGAAGGATATTCATCTGCTAAGGTAACCACTGATGAATTTACTTATACAAAAGAAAGTGACTTTGATAGAACCCAAAAGGTAGCCGAGTCACTTATGGAAAGTGTTTACACCACTCGTACCTATATTAAACCTGCAGGACTAAACCGACCTAATAGGCAGTAGTTTTTGAGTTAGGTAAAAAACCTAAATTAATGTATGAATGTCGGTTTTATCCATGTTATGTAAGCTTCCCCATTTTTCAGCCCATTACTGCAGAGCTAAGATAGATTCCCTCCAATTATCAAACAACTCCTTTAGAATGTAATCTTCTTGAGAATTATCTTTTTCTGAAAGCACAAAGAAGCGATCAGTATTCGGATAATTTATTTGGCCAGCAGTGTCCCACGATGAAAAGGAAAGGAAATACTTAGAGTTGTTAAAACTAAATCCATGAATACCTGGAATCCTTTTGTAAGGAAATAGACTAATAGTCACATGATTCTCATCTAGAATTTCTCTATTATTTTTTACAAAAGATTTAATAAGGTTGATATTGTGGTCAACACTTGGAGACCAACTATTATTGATTGAATCACTTTCTTTTGCAAAAATAGAGTCAATATGAAATAAATTGATATTGATATTATTAAGAAAATCTGATTCTAACCAGCTTTTCAAATGAGGCTCAACTGAGAATAAGGTGTATCCTAAGATATCTATTGAAAGTGTATCTTTATAATTACTCCTAGACTTAAAATGTTCATAAACAAATTTATAAATTTCATTTGTTCCATTAATAATTTCGAAAGATGAAGTTTGTTCTCCAGAAAATCTTGTTTTTTCCCACTCTTTCTCAATTTCATGATGGTCTATCGGGTAGATTATCTCGGCATTACGGTGGTTTTTATTTAGTTTTTCATCTCTAATAAAAGCTTTCGTTAATTGCTGTTTATTATCCCAATCCCCACCCATTAATACACCACCATAAACAGACGAATGTGTCATTTTTCTGTAAAATGGAAAACAAACAACACCAACAGGTTCATTTGGATTAAAGTACTGAAGAAGCAAATGATCGCCTTTAAATACAGCTTGAATTTTATAAAATACGTCTTTTCCCTTTTTATTTACTGAATTCAATTTTCCAATTAGCACTTCATCATTAGTATGAATAAAATTTATTTTGTGATATCTCCAAACCTCTTCATCATAAAGCCCGGTTTTGTGATAAAAATGTAAAACCGGAGGTATTTGGTCGATCGATTCGTCGGTTTTGAGTCTTAAAAATGGATTCATAATACATTTTCTAGCTTCTAAAAAACATTGATCAATGTTGTCTTTATTTTCCATATCTCTGGTTATTATCCAAGGTATGAGCTTATTTGAATACTCACTATCGGTATAATATCCATACATAAATTTTCCTCTTTTAGACTTGATAAGTACCATAACCCCATTTGATGAAGCATTCTCGTTGGTAAGATACCAAGAGCCATGAAATTCATCTCCGTTCATCTCAAGATCTCCCTGCCATTTCCAGCCTTTTGAATTATCTGAATTTTTAATAATCAATTTTCCTCTAGATACAGATAGTTTGACTCTCTCAGTTTCCCAATCTTCAGGATCACTACTGGCTTCGTCAATATTTAACCAGTAAGAGTTCCATGACTTATCAAACTTTAATTTTGATTGTTTTTTGATCTCTCTATTCCGGATGTAATCTTCGGTAAGAATTGTCAAAATTATCGTTACTGGAATGAGAATTAATGGGTACCAATACACTATAAATGGATCGGATTCGATGATATCAGTAGTAGCACCAAGAATATCTATTTTGGATGTTGAGTCGCTGCCTGTAGAATCTTGGACTTGAAAAAAAACCAAATAAATAGTATCGAAAATTGGATTATTCATTTCTCATTGTTTACTAATTAAAGCTTGTATAAGAAAAAAGCTAAGTGATTTGTTCTTTAACCATAGCATATCGTTAAGGTTAAATTTACTTTTATCCATTTGCTTTTTTATGTGACTAGTAAATAGCTTGAATTGAACCTTGAAATAAAAGTAAATATTAATTTAGATTGTGAACTTAACCTCTAGATAGTTATGAGTTTAAGTAGTTATTATAAATTCTAACCGAGTCCGTCTTGAAACGCTTTTTACAAATATTCGATGATTTGTAGTAAGTTTTTCTCTTTCATAAATTCTTTAGATGTGACAATTTAAATTTATTTTTAAGAATCAAAAAAAAACAGACATCATCACAATCTAATTTGGATCTAGCTCGCGAATTTTGCCCACTTTCCCTCGCCCAAACATGACATTTAAGCTAAGTCTGGCGCGGAGTTTTTTTTATCCCTTCTTCACCCTGTAAATAATGATTTTCCGATTGAAGATGATATACAGCATCTAAAATAAACTTTATTAAATCAATTGCGTTTTTGATATCATCATCAAAATTACTCTTTATGCATAAATATGAGATAACCCATACAGTCTCTGAGCCTTATCAAAAGCTCAATTAGTACAGATTACATACAAGAGTTTTTTAGATTCTCCCCGTCGAATAAATTAGAATATAAAACGGTTTCAATATCCCCGAATTCAGATTGAATATTACTCTTTGCTTTCAAATTGATAATAAAAACACATAACGGTCCTGCAAATAACCGGCACCGCTGTTTGATCTGTTGATAAACGTTGACTCCCAATGCTACTACAGAATTTCAAAAAAGCAAAGCAGAGTCCGGTTGATTCGCTTTTTTCTGTGCTTTATAAATAATCGCAACTTCCCGTCACTGTCTCACTGACAGTGACGTAGTGATATATATCGCCAACTTATTTAATCAGCGTAAGTTTTTTAGTGCTTACAAACTCTCCCGCCTGAATACGATAGATATAGAAACCACTGGCAAGCCCGGAAGCGTCGAAAGTAGCCGTGTAACGTCCGGCTGATTGTCTTTTATCTATAAGAGTTGCCACTCTTTGTCCAAGCATGTTAAAAACATTCAATTGCACATCTGCTGCCTGAGGTAAAGCGTAGCTAATTTGTGTGGTAGGGTTGAATGGGTTAGGGTAGTTTTGTTGGAGGATAAACTTCGTTGGGTTATCGCTTAATTCGTTTGAGACTGCAGCGCCAATATTGAATGTGAATACCTGACTCCAATCTGATGAACCGCCTTTATTAGTAGCCTTAACCCTCCAGTAATATGTAGCTCCGCTGTTCAGCTTTTCAGATGGTACTAAAGCCGTTGATGTGACTGTAGAGTCTAGAGTAATGATCGAAAAATCGCTCTCTTCAGATAATTGAAGCTTATACTGATCTGCTCGTTCTGCCTGATTCCAACTAAATTCTGGCAACAATGTGTTTACACTTGAATTATTTAGTGGTGCCGAGAGTGCGGTTATCGCCGGTGCTTCTTCAATCGTCGTAAAGCTCCATACCTCACTCCAGTCGCCATTTTGACTCTCATTTACAGCTCGAACTCTCCAATAGTACATTGAAGTAGTTTCTTGAGAAAAATCGATATTCAAGTTAGCTACACCTTCCTTGATTTCAGAATCAGAGACTTGTAGAGTAAATGGATCTGTATTCAAGAATAATGAGTTGTCTTCAGTTGTAGAAACTGATATGTAATAATAACCGGGAGTGAAGGTCGGTAACGAATAATTTTCAAAATCGGGACTATCACCCAGGTTTCGTGACGATAATAATGAATTATCTGGTCCATATAATTTGATATTATAGAATCCAAACTCGTCAGATGAGTTAAAGTTGAAGTAAGTCGTAGAGTTAATCTCCTTTACATTAAACTTGTACCAGATAATGTCAGAAACTTCGCCCAGCTGACCTGCAAATGCTTCTCCAAGGTGCCCTTCAAGCGCATTTGGTTTGGTATCATTATCATCTGGATTTCCTTCGTTTAAGTAACCGAATTTTGATCTGACTGTATCAACAACAAACGTTGAAAATTCACTGTTGTTTGATACTTCTAATTCATAGTTTTTTGAAGTAGAATCACTGATCCATGAGAACTCTACTATATTATTGACACTGCTATCAGGTGCAGGTGATAATAGCTCTACTTTGGTGAGTGGTAGTAACTCAGTCGTAAACCTCCATGCATCGCTCCACTCGCTTTCCCCACCTTCATTTGAGGCTTTCACACGCCAGTAATACGACGTGTCATTTTCAAGTGTCTTGTCTACAACAAAAGACGTATCTGTCAGTGTAGAGTCGAGAGTAATAACAGAGAAGTCTGACGCAGAAGATAGCTGAAGCTGGTAGTCTACTGCCCGCTCAGCTCTGTTCCATTTCAAAGTGGGTGTCGTGGCAACTGAGCTTACTTGGTCGGCTGGGGAGCCCAATACAACCATGGCAGGTGCTTGTTCTTTTGTGGTGAAGCTCCACACCTCACTCCATTCGCTCGCCCCTCCTTCATTTTCAGCTCTGACCCGCCAGTAGTACAGAGTCGAATTGTCTAACATTGCATTTACAGTCAACGAAGAGCCTGCAGTTTGCGAGCTGTCAACTACCAAAGTTTCAAATCCACTGTCCGAAGACAGTTGAAGAGTATATGAGTCTGCTCCGTCAAGTGTCTGCCAGTCAAAGGTTGGTTGCACATCTAAATCAGTAGCACCATCACTTGGGGACGTTAAATCTACAACCATCGGATTTGCTACAATCGTTGTGAAACTCCATGCATCGCTCCACTCGCTTTCCCCACCTTCATTGGAGGCTTTCACGCGCCAGAAGTACGTTGCCTCGTTTTCCAGCGATGCGTCTACCGTGAGGGATGTATCGGTTAGGGAAGAATCCAATACAGTTGCCGAAAAGTCGGAAGAGGACGACAGCTGAAGCCGGTAGCCCAACGCACGCTCTGCGCTGTACCATTTAATCGTGGGTGTCGTGGCTACTGAGCTTTCTTGGTTAGTTGGAGAGTCTAATGCCACTAAATTTGGGGCTTCTTCAATTGTTTTAAAGCTCCAAACATCGCTCCAGTCTCCTGGCCCAGCTTCATTCTCACCCCGGACCCGCCAGTAATACTGAGTTGAGTTGTCCAATAAGGTGTCTATTGTAAGTGAAGATTCTGCTACTTGAGAGCTGTCAACTACCAAAGTTTCAAAGCTGTTGTCCGAAGCCAGTTGGAGTGTATATGACTCCGCCCCGTCTAGCGCTTCCCAACCAAAGGTAGGTTGTACATCTAAATCCGTAGCACCATTACTGGGAGACGTTAAATCAACCACCATCGGGTTTGCTACTATCGTTGTAAAACTCCAGGTATCGCTCCACTGACTTTCTCCACCCTCATTGGAGGCTTTAACGCGCCAGTAGTACGTTGCCTCGTTTTCCAGTGATGTGTCTACCGTGAGGGATGTATCGGTTAAGGAAGTATCCAATGCAGTTGCTGAAAAGTCGGAAGAGGACGACAGCTGAAGCCGGTAGTCCGACGCACCCTCTGCGCTGTACCATTTCAAAGCGGGTGTCGTAGCTACTGAACTTTCTTGGTTAGTTGGAGAGTCTAATATAACCACATCTGGGGCTTCTAAAATCGTTGTAAAATTCCATATGGATGACCATTCACCTTTATAATCTTTTTCATCATTAATTCCTCTTACTCTCCAACTATGAGTAAGCTTGCCTTTTAATTCATTTGATACTGTATAATTTGTTGGGGTTAATATTGTATCGATGACTAAGGGATCAAAACCTTCAAATACTTGTAATTGATAGCTCGTTGCTAGAGTATCTTTTTTCCATTTAAAAGAGGGTGTCAATGATACATTAGACAATTGATTTTCTGGCGATGTCAAACCAATTATTGATGGTTTACCTGGGCAAGTTCCCCATAAAGGAACATTTAATGGATCAAGGCCACTATCTCTCAAAAATGATGTGGGAATTGAAGGGATGTTTTGGACACACCACTCAGTTAAGTCTTGGTTGAAGGATTCAGCTTTCAAAAACATAAAGCTCATATAAGTTACTGACGAAACATCCCACCCACTTATATCTTGATTAAAATTAATTGCTCCATTAAACATACTACTCATATTGGTCACTGAAGAGACATCCCACCCACTTATATCCTGATTGAAATTATCGCTCTCTCGGAACATTTCACTCATGTCAGTAACTGAAGAGACATCCCAACCACTTATATCTGGATCGAAACTATTTGAACCGAAAAACATTTCTTCCATATCAACTACAGAAGAGACATCCCAAGCGCCGATATTCTTATCGAAACTATTAATTTTGTGAGCATTTTCAACCTTAAACATGAAACTCATATCAGTAACTGAAGACACATTCCAACCGCCAATGTCTTGATTGAAAGCTAAAGCATTATCAAACATAGCGCTCATATTGGTCACTGAAGAGACATCCCACCCACTTATATCCTGATTGAAATTATCACTCTCTCGGAACATATGACTCATGTCAGTAACAGAAGAGACATCCCACCCACTTATATCCTGATTGAAATTATCAACTCCATAAAACATCCAACTCATGTCAGTAACAGAAGAAACATCCCACCCACTTATATCCTGATTGAAATTAATTGCTCCATTAAACATATGACTCATATTTGTAACTGAAGAGACATCCCAACCACTTATATCTTGATTGAAATTTCTACTGTAACGGAACATAGCTTCCATACTAGTAACTGATGAAACGTCCCATTCGCTTATATTTTGATTAAAACTAGAAGCATTTGTAAACATAATATTCATATTAGTCACGGATGATACATCCCAACTACTAATATCTTCGTTAAAATCAAATTCATGATGGAACATCCAACTCATATCTTCTACTCCAGATGTACATGTAGAAGCTGCGTTTTCAACTGTTATCTGTTCTTTAGTTCTTTTGGTATACTCTGTACCAAATAGTGTAGCGCTATCACCCACTTCAGCATTTTCACATTTTACCGTAACTCCATTTTCAGCCAAATAAAAATTACTTTGAGCGAAAGCAAGGTTAGACGTAAAAATGATTGGTAACATAAATATAAAGAAGACGCAGAAATTCAATGCCTTTAGTAGAGGTGAAACCATGATAAATAGATGTTTTATTTTGTAAGCACCCTTGTGCCAGTAGTTTAATTGCCACGATAATAGGTCTATACTTAAATAAATGAAAATCAAATGGCGAAAATTAATTAATTCAAATAGCTGCTCTTGTTATTCAGAAAAAGTTTATGAATTGACATGATGTTGGTGAAAACTATTCTTGTATCTACGTCACTATCTCCCTGAGTGAGGTTATGAGCAAGTTCGTAGCATATTTCTCACCTAAAGAGAAAGGCTCCAAACCTTCCTCCCAAAGCCCTTCAGGCCTGCTGACCATTCACAGCCTCAGCAAACTCTTCAGGTTCTTTGTATCCTTCGCGGTGGATCACTCGCGTGTACACGCCGGATGGCTGCAATGCGAAATGATTGATATCACTGTAGTATATCTCCAAGAAATCTTAGGTTGTGTTGTCTTAATCTAAATCAGTGATTCGTGACCCCATAATTACTACTGTAATAAATTTTCAATCCTCCAGTGACACGATGTAGTCATAAGTCTTGAGTTTCTTGAAAGAAACTTATAATGCAATAACCCGATCATGAATGCAGACAACTACCAGCCTTTAAACGTTCTCTCAGTCTTCAAAAGCCATCACTCAGAGAAACTCCCTTATAAAATCACGCCGTATCGCTTTATGATGCAGAGCGGCGAATCTTATAAAATTTCAAACATCCGACACTACCATCGAGACCGAATGCCAAATGGGAGGTATTTCAGGATTCTATTCGATACCAATACATTCACCTGGAGGTTGATTCAGAAGGTTCAAATGGGCAGCACTGTTGGGTTTAGTGAGGTGACAAAGAAGAAAATTTAAAAAAAACGGTAAGGGACCAACAGTATTTACACGGATAGAGAGCGATTTAAATCTTTAATTAAATACCAGAACGATGACTGAGAAAATCAAAATGACGAGAGACATTCACAATTTTGTACGTGGGGAGATGGATTGGGAAGGTGCCATCGATTTAATAGGCAGGGTATCAGAATCGGAGGAGTGGATTGATTATTTATTAATGGAAATGGGGCTGTATGAATATTTCAATTAGAAGAATTGAATTGTGAAATATCGAGATCTGTCTTTTTTTAAATGTCCCTAAAGCATTTTGCTAACTCTTTGTTGAAGGCATCCAAGTTAAAACACAGGATAATCACACTATTGGTTTATCTGCAAACAAATATACTTCTTAGGTATATATCTTGAATCTTGATCTTTCTTAACTTCTTTGCTGCATGTGTCACCCTAAAACACTACTCGGCTTGTACAAGTTATAAGCATCAAGTATTAGCTGACAAATGAAATTTATGAGATTAAACTAATTATGAAGAATTAATTCAAAAAAAATTAGAATTGTAATACTTTACTCGATAATAAAATACTACGAGCCTCATTTAGGTATCAATCATAAGAAAACATTCTTCAATGAGATTATCGAGACTACTACTTATTTTTGTCGGGATATCTATGTTCTCTGATGTTCATCAGATTCAGATCCAGTATATAACCTAACCACATCTTCAAAACCTTCTAAGATAGAAACGGAATCATCTGTCACATCAGAAATGGGGGTTTCATTCGAATTACATTCAATAACATAATCCATTCATAATGAAGTACTTATCATTCATAATTCTTATACCAATTCTTGGCATTCTAAACGGTTGCCAAATCAGTAAAGATGATATAACAGATTATAATTCAAAAGGTGAGACTCATAAAATTATTGAATTTGTAATAGATTTTGATTCCAGTATTAAAGAAAATAAGGACTTAATAAATTCTGATAATAAGCAATATGCGATAGCAGAATATGCAATTGATATCCTAGTAGATTCTAAAAAGAATGGTAGTGATGAGTTGAAGGAATTAGAAAAGCTCTTCTATAACTCTAATACAACATTAACAGTAAAAAGGTTAATTATAATCTTATTTAATGAGCATGATCGCCTTTTTACTAATTCGATATCAATTTGCGAGGATTATTTCGTTAAATATGATCCCAGTATCTTACCAGAAGTTGAAATGATGATCGCTCGTTATAGTGAGGTATTACTCTATAATCGTTGCTTTAACGTAGAAAGAATGTTGTATTATTTGAGTAATGAGGAAATGTATGCTAGGATAGATAATATTTCTCATGTTATAAATAATAATAATGCAAATGAAGAACTAAGATTATGGGCTCGTAATTTTCAAAAAGTTAAAGACAATATTATTAAAGAAGATAGAATAATAAATAAAATTGCAGATTTAGAAGTAGACAAAGAATTATTAGAGCGAAATATTCAATCAAATAATCAGGTTATTGACGAGAATAAACACTCTAAAATTACTGGTAATATAGTTCAAAAAATGTCTAGTAGTACTTATGAAATTATAACCGATTACGACTATGATCATGCCATTCTAAAAACAAGAACAACTGAATTTACAACAAAAGGAAGATTTTATATGTCGGTAAAAAGGTCAGGAACTTACCCCGTTGAATTAAAAAGTGGTTTTACTGAGGAATGGTCAGTTTATACTGAGGTAACTAAAGATGAGAGAGGTCAATACTACACTGCGGAAAGAGAAAATCGTGAATTAGAGAGAGATTATGAATTACTAATAAGCGAGATAAATAATGCCAAAAAAGATTTAGAAAACTTTAAAAGCCAATTGGGTAAAGATTATCGTGAAAAATCATAAATGAATAATATTAAACAAAATAGAAGTAAAATTCCTTCTATGATTATTTAGAACTGTTGGAACATAACTGTCAACCCTGTCTCGGTAGAAAAAATTTTTATTCGGTATTTTTATAATTACTTATTGCTGCTCAAAGTTCATGGAGCACCCGATACATAAATCTAAAATGAAAATAAACAACATGAAAATTTTAAAACTAAGTACTATTGCTGGCTTACTACTCTTTATGAGTTGCAACGCTGATAAAGGTTGTACCCTTGAATATGTAAAAAACAACTATTATTCACATGATTTAACTGGACTAGTAAAATCAGTGGAAGAAATTTCATTCAAAGCTGTTAAGAAAGTTGGGGGAATTGTTAAAGGTGAACGAGAAAGAGAATATTCTTTTGAGGACGATAGTCGCAAATATTTTAATAGAGATGGAAACGTGATTAATACATATGAATCTGAACCAGATGGAGTTTTTAGGCTTAGATCGACAGTTGAATATGGTATAAATGGAAACGAAATTGAAGTATTTAATTATATGCCAGATGGAAATCTTAGAGACACATCAATTTATAAATATGATGGAAACGTAATTGAAAAAACTTCATATGATGCAGATTGGAGATCAGGTGATATTTCTGATTTAAGGACTTATGAATGTGATGAAAATGTAATTGTAATAAAACTACTCAATTCCGATAGAAGTTTAAGATACAAAGAGGTTTACGAATATAACGATAAGGGTAATAGAACTGTAAGGAGATCTTTCACTTTTGATGGAAGCCTAGATGGTGAATTTACTTATAAACATGATGAAAATGGAAACGTAATTGAAGAGGTCAACAATTCAACTCAGAGGAAAGATGTACACGAATATAACGACAAAGGAGATATAATTTTAGAGAAAACATATAACAGCGAATATCATACTCATGAATATAAATATGAATATGAGTATGATAAAATAGGAAATTGGGTTCAGCAAATTAAGTTTAAAGATGGACAAGCAACATACGTCCTCGAACGTAAAATTGAGTATTTCAACGACATGGAAGGCTAAAACAAACGTCAACATTCTTGTATAAAAATAGCCTGACAAGAATTTGTTGGCCATAACATGGAGACGGGTTTTTTTTACACTCTCAAATACTTTTAGAGAACTATCTCCCTGTGACACTGGAAAATCATTCGGGGCGTACCCCACCGGTCTAATTTTTTCGAGATTGCAGGGCCATGATGATTGCCATGGCGTTTAAGCGGTAAAGCTTGAGATTAAAAATTAAGCCACAAACTTCGTTAGAGTCCGCTTGAATAGCTCTTCATGGAGCGGATGCAATTACTAATTATTTAGAGCTGATTAAATGTTTATTCCAATTCTAAACTATCACACCCTTCAGCGGAAATACAGCCTTTCATTCTTACGATTGTAGTATCCCCATCTACAAAATCTTTATCTATGTTCAATGAAAATGGACGATTTGCCCGCCTATAGTTAACAATAACATTTATGTTGTCATATCCTCCAGGCATGCCATCATCAAGAGTAAAAGTTTGTGTATCGCCTTCATCGATTTCAAGATTATTGAACTCATAATTAACGAGGCGAACGGCCGTAATTGGATAACCATCAGTATTTTGATTCAAGACCTTTAAAAATGGAAATTGGGGTTCTTCAACAATCTCTTCATCGACATCATCTTCATTGCTATTGACTGACGATTCGCAAGCAGTAAAAGCTGTAAGTAATCCTACAATGAAGAGAATATTCAACCACAGCCCTTTGAAATTTAATATTGTTAAATTAGTACCCATGATGTTATTTCGATGTCAATTTTCAATATATTTTGTCGCTGGATCTACAACGAATCTGAGCATAGCATTGCCGATAGTTGTTAAGTTAAATTATCGGCTAAGACTTCATTCTCTTCAGGCTAAATAGACTTCTGACTTGGCCGATACTATTCTAATTCACATTATCATGAATATTAATTCGCAACACAAACACAATATGCAATATCCCGTCACTGTCTCACTGACAGTGACGTAGTGAGATAGACTCCCACTTATTTTATCAGCGTAAGATTCTTAGTGCTTACAAACTCACCTGCCTGAATGCGATAGATGTAGAACCCGCTGGCAAGTCCTGAGGCGTCGAATGTGGCAGTGTAGCGCCCTGCTGACTGCTGTTCATCTACTAGCGTTGCCACTTTTTGGCCAAGCATATTAAATACGTTAAGCTGTACATTTGCTGCCTGAGGTAAAGCGTAGCTTATTTGCGTGGTTGGGTTGAAGGGGTTGGGGTAGTTTTGTTCGAGAGTAAACTTGCTTGGAAGAATATTTTTAGTTTCATCTGTTGAAGTTGACACTTGCTGAATTGTTACGACTGGCATATTTTCACCAGCTGCGACTACAACCTCTCCAGGCGTTGATAAATCAATCTCATTACCATTTTCCAGAATTAATTTTGCCGAATAACTATCCCAGGTTTGTTCATCCCACTTAATAGTTATATTACTTGAAGCGTTTGATCTAAACAGGTTAAAATTTTCTAAATCTGTAATTTCTGTACCGCGCTGGAGGTACTTGTCACCGAGCACAGAATTTGGACCAATCAAACCCACTATTGGGTTGTTTGGGGCTGCTGGTGGTGATGGTATATTTCTCAAGCTTTCATCACCTATTATAATCTGCTGCTGAAAACCTTTCCCCATGATACTAAATTCTACATTATCATCAGATTGACTATCAGCTAATAATTTCCTTGGATCTGATTGTGCTTTTTCAGCGTCCTGGATATAAGCGTGAATGGGTAAATTCACAGTTGCTGATTCAATGGTGGTTCCAATCCAATAGCCTTCGAAGGGATATACCTGATCTATTTCACTATATGAGTCATTTTGAAATTCTAAAGGTAACGTAAGCCAGCCTCTGTTAACCGCTTCTCTAAACCCGATACTTTCAGAAGTCAAAGTATTTGTGACCGACATACTATCAACATATACAGTTCGCATCAGTTGTGATGACACCATAGACCATCCTTGAGAAAGATCAAACTGTACATCTTCTTCTACAATTGGCCCCTTAAGCGTATCTGTTCCGGCCTCCAAAGCCCCAAGCCAATTCCCTTGCCCTGGGTTATAATCTGTAATCTGGGAGTAAGTATTATTACCCCATGAGAAACGATATGCATCAGCATCAAACTTACTTTCTGCATTAAGACTCTGAAACGGAGCCCCG
>Ga0102943_1001642_pt1 | contig 13721 bp, 13 predicted proteins | sample SalPonC_black_MG_FD_78174 | JGI IMG/M metagenome (GOLD analysis project Ga0102943, IMG submission 78174) | Salt pond soil microbial communities from South San Francisco under conditions of wetland restoration - Salt Pond MetaG... | ecosystem: Environmental > Aquatic > Marine > Intertidal zone >...
ATTTCACGCTGTCTGGCTTAAGAACGCCCAGAACGTCAGGTGGTTCGGATAATAGCGATTGCGTTCGGTTCCGCTGTGCTCAGCTAAAAGTTCCGGCGGCACCTCTGCGATGACCGGCTGCTGCAAAAACATCAGCCGACTGTTTTGATTTTAGTCCAAGCAGTTTTGAGATCCAAAAATCAAATCCGACAGGCTGTTAACCCGGATTGCTCACCAGAATTGCAGCAGAATTGGCTCAGGTCTAGAAACTAGCCGTGGCAAACGCAGCCATGTGGATACAGCTGGGTAAACAGCCAGCAAATGCGCATGGCAAGTTGCGTGCTGCTATTTTCTGGTCATGGACGATTATGCTAGATGAGTGGTGAGAGATTTGGGCTAGATGAGATACCAGGTGGATTTAACACATGTTGGACGAGATTGATCTTATCAGTTGTTCCAGGCCCAACAACGAGTTTTCGGCAATTTCGAATGCTCTTCGAGTAGCATTCTTTTGAGCAGTTGTTGGTCTAAAATCTTGACGGGTCCTGTGACCGGAGCTTAGTCCGGTGCGTTAGATTGAAAAGCAAGTATTTTATGGATAAAAAGTAGATAGTTGCGGCAAATTCAAGGTTTTTTGCTTATTACTTTTTTGTAAGCTGTTGGTTATCAAAGTGGTACCTGGGGCGGGGGTCGAACCCGCACTCCCGAGGGAACCGGATTTTGAATCCGGCGCGTCTGCCAATTCCGCCACCCAGGCCTAATGAAAGTTTTGCAAGTATTTGTCTTCTGTAATAAATCGCAAGCCAAAGGTGTTCTGGAATTGGCAGTCTGCCAATGAGGGTTGTCGGTCGCTGTGCTCCCTCGGTTCCGCCACCCAGGCCTGATAGAATAGTCTTTTGAGTATTTATCTTCTGCAGTAAAGCGCAAGCACAAGATGTTTGAAAATGTATGTATTTTATTCTTTAGAAAGGTCGCTTTCGCGCGCCACAGCTGGCTTTCCCTGCTTTTTAAAGCGTTCTCTCAGGCGTAAAGCGTTGAGGCGAATGAAGCCGCTGGCATCGTCGGGATTGTAATCGCTATTCACGCCTTCCATCGAGGCCACGTGTTCGTCGTACAGCGAAACGGGCGACTTGCGGCCCACAGTGATGACGTTGCCTTTATACAGCTTGAGACGGACGGTGCCATTGACCTTTTTCTGGCTGTCGTCAATCAGCGCTTGCAGGGCTTCGCGTTCCGGCGCATACCAAAATCCATAGTAAATGAGTTCAGCATATTTGGGAATCAGACCGTCGCGCAGATGTTGCAGGTCTCTATCCATCGTGAGGCTTTCAACTTGGCGGTGCGCTTGCAGCAAAATAGTGCCACCGGGTGTTTCGTAAACACCGCGACTCTTCATCCCGACAAACCGGTTTTCTACCAGGTCGACCCGACCGATCCCGTGTTTCCCTGCCACCGCATTGAGGTGTTTGAGCACGTGTGCAGGCTGCATGGCCTCGCCATTGACAGCCACACAGTCACCTCTTTCAAATTCGAGTTCAATGTATTCGGGGGTGTCGGGTGCGTCTTCCGGGGCTGTGGTCAATTTAAACATGGTTTTGTTTTCCGGGGTCGTTGGATCGAACCAGGGGTCTTCTAAAATGCCGGCTTCGTAGGAAATATGCAGGAGGTTGCGGTCCATGGAGTAGGGCTTCGAGGCGCTGGCTTCAACATTGATTTTGTTTGCTTTGCAATACGCGATCATTTCTGTGCGCCCGGGAAAGGCCTGGCGAAAGACCTGCATCCGCCAGGGAGAAATGACTTCGAGGTTGGGGGCCAGAGCGGCGTAGGTAAGCTCAAAGCGACACTGATCGTTCCCTTTTCCTGTGGCTCCGTGTGCGAGGCTGGTTGCCTGCTCTTTGTTGGCGATGTCGATTTGCGCCTTGGCGATCAATGGCCGTGCTATCGACGTGCCCAGATAGTACTGACCTTCGTAGATCGCGTTGGCGCGCATCATGGGGTAAATAAAATCAGCCGCGAATTCGTCGACCAGGTTTACAGTGTAGTGGGCAGTCGCACCGGTTGCCTTGGCTTTTTCCGACAAGCCGGTGAGTTCTTCTTCCTGACCCACATCGGCCGCGAAGGTGACGATTTCAGCGTCGTAGTGATGCTTTAACCAACGAACGAGGACGGACGTGTCGAGACCGCCAGAATATGCAAGGACGATTTTTTTCATGATAATGGTGTAAAGGGTTAGCAGACGTGCACAATAAAACAATTTTCTATCTTCACTCTTCAATCTTCAATTCTGCCAGGATAGCCTTTTGTGCATGGAGCCTGTTTTCAGCTTCATCAAAAATGATCGATTGTGGGCTATCGAGAACGGATTGGGTCACTTCCTGGCCCGGATGAGCGGGCAGACAGTGCATAAACACAGCCTCTGGTTTGGCGGCGGCCATAATTGCTTCATTTACCTGGTAAGGTTGCATCTTGGTGATGCGTGCCTGTTCTTCTGCTTCATCACCCATACTGACCCACACATCGGTGTAAATCACATCCGCATCTTTTGCCGCTTCCAGAGCGTCGGGTGTGTACTGGATGTCACGGGCATAGCCATCTGCTTTAAGCTGATCTTTGATCGCTTGCTTGGGGGCGAATTCTGGAGGGCCGGCCAGGACGATATCCATGCCCATGTGTGCACCTCCCAACACCCAAGAGTTCGCCATGTTGCAGGCGGTGTCACCGAAGAAGGCGAGCTTTTTGCCTTTGACCGAGCCAGCGAGGTCGCCACTGGTGGCCCATCGCTCGGCGAGAGTAAAGAGGTCGGCGTAAATTTGGCAAGGGTGCAAAAAGTTGCTCAGAGCATTGACAATAGGAATACTTCCGGTCGCCGCGAATTCTTCCAGAACGTCGTGCTCGTAACACCGAATGACCAGACCATATAAATACCGGGAGAGCACTTTTGCTGTGTCGGCAATGCTTTCCCCGCGGCTCAATTGCATGTTACTTTGATTGAGTAAAATGGCGTGACCCCCGAGTTCGTTGATACCGGCTTCAAAGGACACCCGGGTGCGCGTGCTGTTTTTGTAAAACAACATACCCCAGGATTCATTGCCGAGAGAAGCGGGCGTTGCTTTCCTGTCGGCTTTAAACTGCCGAGCGTTGGCAAAAATATTTTGAATTTGCGTGTGGTCGAAATCGGTCTCTTTCAAAAAGTGCTTCATGTTATAATCTAAAAAGATGAATATTTATTGTTGGCTAAAAACGGTTGATAGAATGTCGACAGCTGCTTTGAGTTCAGTGGCGGAGGCCGTGAGCGGTGGGAGTAAGCGTATAACCTGGCCGCCTGCGGGCACAGTGAGTAAGCCGGCTTCGCGAAGGTCGTTGACGATCGGGGTGGGATCGACGTGCAATGCCAGACCGACCATGTAGCCCATGCCTCTGACCTCTGCCAGCAGTTTGGGAAATGTTTTTTGCAGTGTGCGCAGGTCCTGGTGCCAGATCTTTGACTGCTGGCGGACGCGTTCCAGCAACTGGTCGTGCTCAATCACATCGAGTACCGCCAGAGCTGCAGCACATGCCATGGGGTTGCCGCCAAATGTTGAGCCGTGTGATCCCGGTTTGAATACATCTGTATACGGCTCACGAATCCAGACGGCACCGATGGGGAAGCCTCCGCCCAGGCCTTTTGCCATGCCGATGGCATCCGGTTGAATGGCGGCTTGTTCAAAGGCGAAAAAGTGCCCTGACCGACCAATCCCACATTGAACTTCGTCGATGAGGAGTAGGAGGTTGTGCTCATCACACAGGGTGCGTAGATCTTGCAGGAATTTTGTGTCTGCCGCATGGATGCCGCCTTCCCCTTGAATGCTCTCAATCAGGACGGCAGCGGTGGTCGTATCGATGGCTTGTTCAAAGCTGTCGATAGCATTCAGTCTGGCATGTTTAAAGCCGGGTAACATCGGTCGAAAGCCGCCTTGAATCTTTTCTTGCGGTGTGCAGGCCATACCCCCAAACGTTCTGCCATGAAAGGCATTTTCAGCGGTGATGATCGTGTATTGTTTACCTTCTGCTCCGGCTTGTTTTCGCCCGAAAAGCCGCGCAAACTTGATCAAGGCCTCATTGGCTTCGGCACCGCTGTTGCAAAAAAAGACTTTCCCTGTTCCGGCCTTATCGACGATCCTTTTCGCCAATAAGCCCTGTGGTGCATGTGCATATAGATTACTGCAATGTCCAAGGGTGGCCACTTGTTGTTGCACCTTGGCAACCCAGTCGGGGTGACAGTGCCCCAGCGCATTCACGGCGATGCCGGTGGTGAAGTCCAATAAACGTTTGCCCTTTTCATCCCATACATAAGCGCCGGCTCCTCTGGTCAACGTACAGGCCTGTTTTCCGTAGTTCTGCAGCACATATTTGGCATACAGATCAGCGGTTGCTTCTGCGGCTACGTTGGCGCCGATGGAGGGTGAGTGATTGAATGTAGATGACATGGCGATTTCGATTCGAGCCATACTAGCTGTGGACAATTTCCGTGCCGCTGCCTTTATCCGTGAAAATTTCTAACAGGATACTGTGTGGCTGGCGGCCGTCTACAAAGTGAACCCGGTGGACGCCGTTGTTGAGGGCGGCAATCGCACTATCGACTTTGGGTACCATGCCACTCGCAATGATTCCTCGTTGTTTAAGCCCATCCACTGCGTTGGATTTTAAGGTTGATATGAGGGATGCAGGATCGTGCGGATCTTCGAGGAGGCCGGGAACATCTGACATGTAAACGAGCCTTCTGGCTCTCAGCGCACATGCGACGGCGGATGCGGCGACATCGGCATTGGTGTTATACGGGTCATCGTTCTCATCTGCTGCCAGGGGGGAAATAATCGGCGTGTAACCGTCTGCAATGGCTTTTTTCAAAAGCTTGGATTTAACGTATTTTATTTTACCGACATAGCCCAGATCGACGGGGTTACCCTCGGCGTCGGTCGCTTCGAGTTGCTCGCACACAAAGACTTTATTGCCGTGCATGCCGAGCGGATTGCCACCTTTTGCTTGGATAAGTTCGCAGATATCCAGATTGACCGGACCGTTTAAGGTATGTTTGACGATTTGGATGGTTTCTTTGTCGGTCACCCGCAGGCCGTTGTTGAAAGTGGTTTCTTTGCCGGCTGCACTCATGGCGCGATTGATGGCTTTCCCGCCCCCATGAACCACGACAACGTGAATGCCAACTGCTGCCAAAAACGCGATATCGGTCGCCACCCGGCTACGCACTTCAGGATCCGGGTCGTCCATAAAGCTGCCACCATATTTGACAACAAATGTCGCACCTCTGAACCTTTGGATGTAAGGAAGTGCTTCGAGAAGAACCTTGGCCTTGGTAGTGATATCGATCATGGTTATTCAGACTTTGTAGTTGAGCGTATGTGCATCGGTCGCATCATTCGGATTTATTGAAATCAACGTAGGCTTCGGACAGGTCGGAGCTAATAAGTTGATAAGCGCATGTGCCTAGATGAAGGTTTAACGTGATGCTGAATTCGGTGTTACTGACGATGGTTTTCCACGTTGCCAAATTTTCATGCACCGGCGTACCCGCCCGGAGGACCGGACAATCGTTATACAAAAGATCGATTTTGTTTTCTTGGAGTCCAATTCTTGCATAGCCTGCGGCATCCATAATGCGTCCCCAATTGGGATCGTTTCCATACCAGGACGTTTTCACCAGGAGTGAATTTCCAATTGCGCGTGCCACTTTTTCAGCAGCTGCAGATGTGGGGGCTTGTTGAATATTAACGGTGACCCTTTTCGTCACTTTTTCGCCATCACCGACAATCTTTTTTGCCAGACACCGGCAAACAGTATCGAGTGCTTGTTGAAAAAGATGAGCAAGCTCGCTGTCTTCATCTGCGATCTCGACTTGGCTGGTACCATTTGCCAGGCACAATACTGTGTCGTTCGTGCTCATATCGCCATCCACGGTAATCGCGTTAAATGAGGTATCGTTGGCCTTGGAGAGAAAATGTTGTAAGTGTTTTTTAGATACGTGGGCATTGGTTGCAATGTAGGCCAACATCGTCGCCATGTTGGGTTCAATCATACCGGCCCCTTTAGCCATACCTGCGAGGATAACGGTCTGCTGTTGCCACTCGAAAGAAACCGTGATGGTCTTCGGGCGCGTATCGGAAGTGAGGATGGCACGCGCGGCATTTTGGCTCTGTTCGGCGGTGGTCGCTTTTTGTTCACACGCCATTTGAATACCCCGTTGAATGTTGGCCATTGGCAATTGGCGCCCAATCCTACCCGTCGAGCATACGAACAGAGTGTCCGCTGCGACACCGCAGTATTCAGCCGTCATGTCCAACATCGCCTGCGCGTCTTGCAGGCCTTGTGCACCGGTGCAGGCATTGGCGTTACCGCTGTTGCTGATAATTCCGTGGAACGCAGTGCCCTTCGCCAAAATAGCCTGATCGATTTTTACCGGGGCAGCTTTCACATCGTTAGTGGTAAAGACACCTGCTGCGCTGCAGGGCGTTGCCGAAAAAATCAGGGCTACATCCAGGCGGGGATGGCCGTTTTCCCGCACATCGCAATGCACGCCCGCTGTGGCAAAACCGGGCACGTCGCTGATTCCGGGAGAATCCTCTATGATGGCCAATTGCATATTAAATCGGATAAAATATTGAGTTTAAAACAAGCCGGCTGCTTCGTCGAAACCGAACCACAGGTTCATGATTTGGACGGCTTGTCCGCTTGCACCCTTGAGGAGGTTGTCTTCGGCTGAAGTGATAACAAAGTTTTCTGTTCTTGCATCGTAGACCGCTGACATGTCTATCCGGTTGGTGCCTACCGTATCAGCAGTATCGGGAAATTGTCCAGATGGTAGGATGTGGACGAACCTGCGATCACCGTAAGCGTGCTGCCAGACCTGGTAGAGCCTGTCGATCGACTTCTCTTGCGCGGCAACCGTTATCGTTGTCGCGATGCCTCTTTTCATGGGTGAAAGGTGTGGGTTGAATTGGACGATAATCGGCTCCCCAGCTGCAGTTGAGAGTTGTTCTTCTATTTCTGAAAGATGGCGGTGTTGGGGCATGCCGTAAGCCATTGCGCTTTCATTGCGTTCGCAGTACAGGAATGTTTGCGCGACTTTTTTACCTGCACCACTTACACCGCTGCAGGAATTGATCACAATGTGTTCTTTGGCGATGATGCCCTGGTTGAGCAATGGATACAGTGGAGTGAGGATACTGGTCGGGTAACAACCAGGGCAGGCAATTAACGGACAGGATTGCCAGCCGCTTGTGTGGATTTCAGGAATTACGTAAGCAGATTTTTCCAGCAGTTGGACGTCTGGATGCGGTTGCCCATAAAACGTCGCGTATGTTGCCGCCGACTGCAGGCGATAGTCGGCACTGAGATCAATCACCCGCTTACCAGCTGCCACCAAGGGGCGCGCGTATTCGGATGCGACGCCATGTGGCAGTGCCAGAAAGACCAGATCTAAATCCGATTGCGCGAGTGCCTTGGGATCAGATGGACTGAATGCAGTCTCTTGGTCAATGAGCCCGGCATACTGTGGCATCACATCGACCAGTTTCTGCCCGGCGAGGGTTCGCGAGGTTACCCATTCGAGTCGGGCGTGTGGATGCCTTGCCAGCAAGCGGACTAATTCCTCGCCAGAATAGCCAGAAGCCCCAACTATGCCGACGCTAATGATGGCTGATGAGGGAGCCGAAGCTTGACTTGAAGTAGGCATGGATGTGGGCTCCTTGTGATTCACGGTGAAATATGTTGAATGCGTTTTTTTAAAGGTGCGGTGCGATTCGGCATGCCTGGCCACTATCCCTGAAATTAAAAAGCCCCCCAGATTAAGCAACCGTGGAGGGCAAATGTGAAAATTGAAAAGCTCTCGAAAGGATTGCGATTAACGTTTTGAGAACTGGAAACGTTTGCGAGCACCTGGCTGACCTGGTTTCTTACGTTCTTTCATCCGCGGATCGCGCGTAAGGAGGCCCGCCTTTTTTAAGGCTGGGCGAAAATCAGGATTCATTTTCTGTAGAGCGCGTGCAATGCCATGTGAAATCGCACATGCCTGACCTGTTGGTCCGCCACCTTCAACACGCACGCGAACATCCAAACTCTCTTTGGTCTCGGTAACCAGTAATGGGGTGATGGCAACTTTTGCCAATTGCTCGGTGTAACAATACGTCTCTAAATCTTTGTCGTTAACCACGACCTTGCCGCTGCCAGGACGAATCCGGATGCGAGCTGATGATGTCTTGCGTCTTCCAACAGCTGTAAATTCTTGTTCCGCTATAGCCATACTTGATCAATACTGGTTGTTTATAAAATGGGTTATCCTTTGAAAGATATCGGGTTTTGCGCTGCATGCGGATGCTCGCTGCCGGCGTAGACTTTGAGTTTTTTTATCATGTGACGCGCCAGACGATTTCTGGGAAGCATACCTTTTACTGCATTCTCAATTAGAAAAGCCGGATTTTTCGCACGAAAGTGGGCTGCATTGCGACGGTATTCATTGCCCACCCAACCGGTGTAGAACATATACTGTTTGTCCTCTTCTTTTTTACCAGTGAGTTTGACTTTGTCCGCGTTGATGACGATTACATAATCACCCGTGTCTACATGTGGTGTGTAGGTTGGCTTATGGCGACCACGCAGAATTCTAGATATTTTAACTGCAAGACGACCGAGGACGGCTTCATTGGCATCAATTACATACCACTGTTTTTCGGTGTCTCCTGCTGTTTTGGCTAATGTCGTTTTCATGTCTTGAGAAAAACGGCAAAAGTATCGTTGGGAGAAGGCATGTCAATATGAATTTGACAAAAAAAACCGCACCCCAAAAGGTGCGGTTTCTCGAAATTTAATAGATGAGTCGAAGCAATTACTTCGAGAAGCTCAAAGTGCTGCCGAACCACAAATTGTGTTCTTGGCCATTATAGAGGCTTTGTGAACCATCATTGTTTGCGGAGTAGCGACCACCAACTGAAGCACTTGCAGTTTCACTCAATGCGTAAACAATGTCAGCACTTATACCACCATAAGAATAACCGTTTTCTTGGCCGATACCCGCGCTGGTAAACAGTGCATCGTTCTGGTTAGCACCGAGGTTGTCTGTCTGCACAAATCCCCAATACGCTCCGATGTCCAATGATGCATTGACATCGATAAACTCAGCAAGGTCGAAGCTGTGACCAACGGAAAGCTCGAGGACCGACTGTTCCAGGTCAAAGTCATAGTAGTAATATAAGGCAGGGCTCAAAGGCATATCAGCAGCGAGGCCAACATAGGCTTCACGTGTACGGTCAATACCCCATTCGCCAACACCTGCCACAACGGTGTTCGAATCTGGATACATATAGTAGGTGAAACCTACGTCCAGGACTAATGGCAAGTCTTGCACCAACTCATTTAATCCGAGCGCGTATCCCGCGTAGAAATCCACTTCCGTGTCATTCAAGCCATCGGAGTTGTTGCTGATTTCATGAGAACTCCAGACACCAACATAGGCGTCTCCACCTAATACACCGTAGCCGAATTCAACACCGGGCTGAAAAGAGTGGCCGGCATAGTTTTGACCACGAAAGATGTATTCACTCTCGTAATCGAAACTGCCACTGATGGACAGGTCTTCAACAATATTTGCGCTAGCAGAAGCAACTCCTGCAAACGCCATCGCAGCGATTAATTTTTTCATAATTTGTCTAGTTTTTGTTACTTTGTTTGGTTTGCATTAAGCTAGATTTCTAGCTTGTATTCGACCTTGTGCAGTTTTTGATCGAAAAATCAAGCATAATTTTTGTAGTTAAATTTCACGTAATAGGATATGGGGATATAAGTTTGTAAGTAGATAGGCAGTTATATGTGATGGATTTCTCAAATTTAAAGCTACAACCGATTTCCTTGCAAATGGTGTTTGCCGGAGCCGTCATGGGGTTTATGGGGATTGGGCTCGGAGCCTTCGGGGCGCATGGACTGAGTGATGTCCTGGCCGCATTCGGGCACCAGCCAACATGGCAAACAGCCGTTTTATACCAATTTATACATGCTTTGGCATTGGTCATGGTTGCCGTTTGGCCCAGTATTTTGCAGACCAGGTCGCGGTTGTGGACATGGGTTCTATGGAGTTGGGTGTTCGGCGTGTTGTTGTTCAGCGGGTCACTATATACGCTGTCTTTAGGCGGTCCGCAGTGGTTGGGGCCGGTCACTCCGATCGGGGGTTTACTCCTGATGGTAGGTTGGGGGTGCGTCGCAGTGTGGGGGTTGGGCTGTGGCGTGCTGCGATCGTCGGACAAACGTGTCGAGCGTATTTAAACCGTAACCTGCGCGCGAGCTGCTCTGGTTAGGGCTCTGGAAAATGATATTGAAAGCTGCTTTAGGTTTTGGCATCCTCTCCTGAATTGCGGCGTCGGTTGGTCCGCACCGATCCACTTATCGAACTCACAAACTAAAATGTATGGAAAAGACTTCTCAGCTCGAACAAATCAAAAAAATGACGACGGTTGTCGCGGATACCGGGGACTTCGAATCGATGAAGGCTTACCAGCCGCAAGATGCAACCACCAACCCATCGCTCATTTACAAGGCCGTGCAAATGGAAGCCTATCAACCCCTGTTGTCTAAAGCATTGGCCGCAGTGGATGGCGGTTTAACGGGGGCTGCTAAGGTGGAGGCCGTGATCGACCAACTTTTGGTACTGTTCGGCAAGGAAATTTTAGAGATTGTTCCGGGGCGTGTTTCGACTGAAGTCGATGCGCGGTTATCGTTTGATACGGCCGCCACGGTTGCCAAAGCAAAAACGATCATTACCCTGTATGAAGCAGCTGGGGTTGCGAAAGAGCGTGTATTGATTAAGATCGCATCTACCTGGGAGGGAATTCGAGCAGCGGAGTTATTGAAAAAAGACGCAATCCGTTGTAATCTGACATTGTTGTTTTCGCATTGCCAGGCGATTGCTTGCGCGGAGGCTGGAGTGCAGTTGATTTCGCCGTTCGTGGGTCGCATAATGGATTGGCACAAGGCAAAGACCGGTAATGCGTACGAGGCAGCAGAGGATCCAGGCGTGCTTTCGGTAAAAGCGATTTACAATTATTATAAAAAGTTTGCGTACACCACAGAGGTCATGGGAGCCAGCTTCCGCAACACAGGCGAAATTCTCGAGTTGGCCGGTTGTGATTTACTGACGATTAGCCCGAAGCTTCTGGGTGAACTGGCAGACAGTCACGCAGCGGTTGAGCAAAAGCTTTCAGTCGAATCAGCAAGGAGCGCGGACATTGAAAAAATTACCCTCGATGAAAAGGCGTTCCGTTGGATGCTCAACGAAGACGCCATGGCAACGGAAAAATTGGCTGAGGGTATTCGCTCGTTTGCAGCGGACAGCGTAAAGTTGGAAGAGGTGATTGCGAAGCAGATAGACTGTTGAGCAGCCCGGTAGGCGATCTTACACCACATGCCCTTGAGCCCATTTAATGATGAACACGCCAACATTTTTGACCAGGTGTGCAACAAAGCATGGAATCAATGAGTGACTTGGGTTCCACTTGTTGAACCTAGCCACATAAAACCAGAGCGAGTTCACGAATAAAATACCAGTGGTAAAAAACGCTTTGAGCGAAAAATCGAGGGAGAATTCACCGCTCCAAATTTGCCATGCGGGTATGCCTTCATCGAAGCGCAGGTGCCAAAGGTGAGGGTGCAGCAGCGCGAATAGTAAAGAAAATCCCACGATGCTGCCGACAAGCGCAGCTTTACCTCTGTTTTCACAGACCAAAAAACCGCGAAAAATAAGTTCCTCAATAAAAGCTGCCGCGATCATCGATAATAGAAATATCCGCGTGATGTCGGATTGTTCTGCGGAAATGCCCAGGGCGTATTCACCAGCCGTTTCCAGTCCGAGCAGGAGCAGTGCGCCAATTACCGCGATCCAGACAGCAAGCGGCTTGCATCGAGTAGCTCCTGGAAATCCGTTTGGCTGAGGGTCACCACTGTCATTGCGCTTAAAATCATCCCACCATATTTTTACCAGGTAAAGACTGATTGCAAAATAAGCGACAATCATGAGAGGGTCCTCTTGGCGCAGATTTGCCGCTTTTTCAGCTGATGCCGTCGCCTCGGGGTGGACGGCTGTTGCAGTTGTTTGGCTGGTTGCAGCGCTTTTTGCAGTGGATGTATTCGCTGCATCTTGTGGAGACGCGAGTGGCTGGCTGCTCGTGGAGAGGTCAGCTTCGATTGGCAGGCTGTCTTGACTCATCGTGAAAATTGCGCTCTGTTGTAGTGGATACGTTTATTTGGACATCTAGACTCATGCTGGCAACCCAAGAATCGAAAAGAAAAGAAGCAATGTTACATCCGCACGTGCTGGCGGATGTTGTGCGCCCCCAGTTGGACGCTTTAACCGCTTTTATGGAGCAGCAAGTGATTACTTTTGAGGACGAGGTTCAGGATTTGGTGCGCTACTGTCTCAAAAATCAAGGCAAACGTATCCGTCCTATGTTGTTGTTTTTCAGCGGTTGGACTGAACCTGCACAGGATTTTACCGATTTGGTGCGGGCGGCTGCTGTAGTGGAGTTGGTGCATTTGGCAACCCTGGTCCACGATGACATACTCGACGACGCGACATTGCGGCATAATTTAGACACAGTGAGTGCGAAATACGGGTGCAGTGTCGCAGTGCTTCTGGGCGACGCGTTGTTTTCTCAAGCGTTGAACCTGGCGACCGATTTTCCAACCGTCGATGTCTGTCGGGCCGTCTCATTTTCAACCCGGCGGGTGTGTGCAGGGGAGATTAAGCAGACCTTCGAACGCGGAAACTCAGATTTCCCCTTGGATGCGTATTTTAACGTGATCGATTTTAAAACAGCCGAACTCTTTAGAGTTTCCTGTTATTTGGGAGCAAAAATGGCTGGTTATGAGGATGCATTTGTTACCGCCTGCGCAGCATTTGGGCGTCATCTGGGAATGGCTTATCAGATTTTCGACGATATCGCGGACTTCCTGGGTGAAGAAGCAAAAATTGGCAAGACCTTAGGGACGGATCTGGAAAGTGGTAAATATACGCTGCCGATGTTATTGTTGTTGCAGACCTTGGACACAGCCGACCGTGATGCACTGATTGCGCGGATGCAGGCGAAAGAGGTGACAGTGAATGAAATTTGCGGATTGTTGAAACAGCACAAAATTCACGATGCAGTGATTGAGCACTTTTTCGCAGAACTCAAGGCTGCCGAACAGGCTCTGGAAGGATTTTCTAAACAAGCGCCGGTTCACCATCTATTGCAGTTGAGTAGATACGTTACCCATCTGGTCAGTAAGCTTTCCAGCTAAATACCCTGTGCTTGCACCGATCTTTACCCATAAGTGGATGTATGTTTTTTTATCGGGCTTCCGTTAGCGGAACGCCGCCGACCCTATGTGCGAATATTCGTGAGGTGGATTGGTTTTTGAACATGTAGTTGAGCATATGGACGCAAACGGTTATTCGATTGCGGTGACCCGGGCCCGTAAACCGGTGCCCCGAGGTCGCAGGGCCCGTAAAGCTACAGAAAGATCGTCTACTTTAGCCCCTCGGGCTTTCCAGAGATATACCGTCAGGAACTCGACACTGCTGGATGTGCAGGGAATGCGTTGCACACATGTTGATGACTTTATGGCTATGGTTAGATATTCAAGTGCTTGCAGGGTCTAACCCGAATCACCACTCATCGAGCATAATCGCCCACGACTGACAATAGCAGCACGCAACTTGCCATGCG
>Ga0102943_1001644_pt1 | contig 13716 bp, 9 predicted proteins | sample SalPonC_black_MG_FD_78174 | JGI IMG/M metagenome (GOLD analysis project Ga0102943, IMG submission 78174) | Salt pond soil microbial communities from South San Francisco under conditions of wetland restoration - Salt Pond MetaG... | ecosystem: Environmental > Aquatic > Marine > Intertidal zone >...
TATTTCTGGATTTATTGACCGCCAGGATGCCCATGACAGCCAGGGGCAGAATGCCGATGATAAGAAAAGCTGCTGTGAATTTAATGCCCATTTTCATATTTTTCAGTTTGATCACGCTGCACCTCTTTCAGATGGTTTGTTTGTGTTTCATTGTTTGAAAAACCACAATATCAAGATGCATGCCACAAAATGAAAATTTCAAAATTAATGTTGAAATTAAAACAATTACAGAGAGTTAAAAAGAGATACAGAAATAATGATCGGTATTTTTCTTTGGGAAACAGAGTGCATTTTTTTGTTTGACAACACTTTTTTTGGTTTTAAAAAAACAGGATCAGGATGGCAGCAATGGGATCTTCATGATCACGGCTTTTTGAGCTGATATTTCCGCATAAAATAATAGAGCCGGTTCTTGCTCAGATCAGACTGGGCTGCTGCCTGGTCAAGATCCCAGTTGTTGTGGGACAGGAGCATGGAAAAATAGTGCTTTTCGATTTTTTCAAGGGCCTTTTCCTTAAAAAGCTTGAATGCCTCCAGAGGGTGTCCGGCATCTTCCGCCAGGGGGGAATCTGTCTGCTGCAGCCCTTTTTTAACATGGGATACCCGGATCTTATCCGGCAGGTGCATGGGATATACCAGCGGAATCTCAGGATCACACAGCAGTGTTTTTTCAAGAACATTGATCAATTCCCTGATATTTCCGGGCCAGTCATGGGTTTCAAGAATGTCCAGGGTTTCGGGGAGCAGGGCCTTGCGGGGAATATGGTGCTTTTTGCATAATGCATCTGCATAATGCCGGGCAAGATCATGGACATCTCCTTTTCTGTCCCGCAGCGGCGGCAGTGTAAGGACAAAGGTTTTGATGCGGTACAGCAGATCCTGCCGGAAACTGCCTGCTGCAGCCATTTTTTCAAGATCCCTGTTGGTGGCAGCTACAAGCCTGAAGCTGCTGGTCAATTCCCGGGTGCTGCCCACGGGCCTGAATTTTTTTTCCTGCAGCACCCGCAGAAAAGTTTTCTGGGCAGCAAGGGGCAGTTCCCCGATTTCATCCAGAAAAAGGGTGCCCTTGTCCGCCATTTTGATCAGTCCGTCCGATGCCTTGTCCGCTCCTGTGAACGCCCCTTTCTGATGCCCGAAGAGCAGGCTTTCAATCAGGGTTTCCGGCATGGCTGCACAGTCAACAATGACATAAGGGGCATCACTGAACGAAGAATTGTCATGGACAGCCCTGGCAAACAACTCTTTTCCTGTTCCGCTTTCTCCCTGGATCAGCACACTGGCATGGCTGGGGGCACACTGGGCCAGCTGCTCCAGACATTTTTTGAGCCTGTAGCTTTTGCCGATGATGCCGGCGGGCTGAAACAAAAGTGTGGCCGATTTTTTGTGTTTTGCCTTGCGGTATTCCAGAGCCTGGTTGATCTGCAAAATCAGGGTCTGTTTGTAAAACGGTTTTTCAATATAATCCCAGGCACCGTTGTTGATGGCGATTTCCGCTCCCTGGCCGCTGCCCATGGCTGTAATGATAATGACCTGGGGTTCAGAGCGGTTCTGTTTGATGGCCGGCAGGGCATCCAGGCCGTTACCGTCCGGCAGGTTGACATCCAGAAACACCAGGTCCAGGGCCTGCTGATCAATGATACAAAGGCCCTCTTCCAGGGTGGCGGCAGTAAAAACCGTGTGGGAAAGCGCTTCCATCCGGGCGGTCAGAATTTCTCTGATATGCGCTTCGTCATCGATCACCAGAATGTGTGCCACAGGGTATTTTCTCCTTTTAAAACACAGGTGCTGCCTCAGATCCATTGATATTTTTGCAGGGGCGGGCTGTCCTGCCCTGCTTAAAAAATACATATCAGCAAATGGGTGCAATTTCAATCATGGGTTTTCCTCCAGGAAAAACCTGGCACTATTTTGTCTTTGACTGGTTCAGCAGCAATAAAATAAAGCATACCAAAACAAGCCTGAATCTGATATCGTAATTTGCTGAGATGGGGCCGGCAATAATGCAGCAAGGAGATTCTTATGAAAAATGACGGTAACATATCTCTGGGTTTTGACAATGAAGTCTATCCTGCAGGTACGCACATGTGTCTCATCTACAATGATGAAGCAGAACGCCGCAAAATTATCACCAGATTTCTGGAAGGAGGGCTGAAAACAGGAGAAAAAGTTGCCTATTTTGTGGACAGCATGCCTTTGACGGATGTGTATGCCTGGCTGGAAGAAATGGATATCGGCATACCGAAAAAAAAACTGAATGCCGCATTCACGGCAGCTGAAGCCCGGAAAACCTACTGCCCGGACAACACTTTTGTTCCTGACAGAATGCTGGCAACGCTGCGGGATTTTTACAGCCAGTCTGTGGATCAGGGCTATCCCCATTGCCGTGTCAGCGGCGAGATGGGGTGGGCCTTAAAAAACCTGCCCGGTTCCGACCGGATCATGGAATATGAATCACTGGTCAATGTGGTTGTTGCCACGCATCCGGTAACCGCTGTCTGCCAGTATGATGCCAACCGGTTTGACGGCGCCACCATACTCAAATGCCTTGAGGTGCATCCCTACATGATTGTCCGGGGGCAGGTGGTGCACAATCCCTATTACATGACACCGGAAGAGTTTCTGGGGCCGCTTCAAAAACAACCCAGAGAAGTGAAAAAATGACTGGGGCGTAAATATGCATGCAGACATAAAAATCATCGGCCAGCTCTCAACTGCGGAAAACATACTGCATGTTTTTCCCTCCCCCCGGAAAATAGGAGACTTTTCTACCCAGGCATTAAAAAAGGTTCCGGGTATCGCCAGAAATTCTATTTGTTTCAAGGACCTATCACAACCATCCGGTGATCTGGTCAAAGTGCCTTGTAAAGACTGCTGTATGGCTTCCCAGGTGCCTCTTTCAAAGGTCCAGCTGGTATGCGGGTTTGCCGGCAGACACAACCATAAAACCTATTATCTGAAAACAGCAGCCCATTTTTTTGGTTTTCTGATTATTGAAATACAAGATCCAGACCTGTTTTCTCCCTATGCCCCGTTTATCAGCAATTTTTCCAATTCTATCTCCGTTACCCTGGAAAACCTCTGGCAAAAAGAACAATTACAGACCAAAAATACGGTATTGAAACAGCACCGCCACAATCTTGAATCCCTGATAAAAAAAAGAACCCGACAGCTTGAAAAAAGTGAACACCTGCTGGACCTTACCCAGAAAATGGCAAAAATAGGGGGATGGGAATGGGATGTGGAAAAACAGACCATGGCCTGGACCGCTGAGACCTATCGCATCCATGGGCTTGATCCCGGCAATCATGAAAAGTGTTCGTCTGAAACCAGCCTGAAATGTTACGACCCGGCAGACCAGCCAGTCGTGTGGAAAGCTTTTCAGCAGTGTATAAAAGATAAAACCCCTTATGACATGCAGTTTCGTATCACAACATACCAAAACCGCAGGGTATGGATCCGCACCATGGGGTTGCCGGTTGTGGAAGGCACCCGGGTAACCAAGGTCATCGGCAATATCATGGATATATCTGATTACAAGAAACTGGAACAAGAAAGCATTGCCCTGACCAGACAACTCCAGCATGCCCAGAAAGCGGAAAGCCTGGGCCGCATGGCCGGTGCCATTGCGCACCATTTCAACAACCAGCTCAATGTGGTCATGGGCAATCTGGAAATGGCCCTGGAGGATTCCCCGGCTGATGCGGTGTATCATGATAATCTGACTGCAGCCATGCACGCAGCCGGCAAGTCTGCAGAAATCAGCGGGTTGATGTTAACCTATCTGGGACAGGGTGAGGGCGAAACCAGCAAACTGGAACTATCCAGATTCTGCCTGTCATATCTTCCCATACTGCGGCCCACCCTGCCAGGGGGCATTGTGCTGGAAACAGATTTCATGTCTGTGGGACCGGTTGTTCTGGCAAATGCAAACAATATGCAGATGATTTTGAGCCACTTGATTACCAATGCTGCAGAAGCCATCGGCGACAAGACCGGCCGGATCAAACTGGCCACAAGTATACTGTCGGTATCTGATATTCCCAAAGTTGTCACCGCCCCTATTGACTGGCAGCCCGGTGCAAAAATGTATGCCTGCGTGGAAGTATCAGATACAGGGTGCGGCATAGGCGACCAGGATATGGAAAAATTGTTTGATCCCTTTTTCACCACCAAATTCACGGGCCGGGGCCTGGGACTTTCAGTGGTATTGGGATGGGTAAAGTCCTGGGATGGGGCCCTTTGTGTAGAGAGCAAAAAAGATTGTGGTACGCGTGTACGCATCTTACTGCCGGTGCAGGAGAATATGGTTCCCCCCCCGTCTGCTGCAGTCAGTCTATGGCCTTCTGAAGCAAAAGGCGGTACGGTGCTGCTGGTGGATGATCAGGAGGCTGTGCGAAAAATTGGTGTGGGCATGCTCCAGCGGTTAGGGTTTTCCCCCCTGTCCGCTGTGGACGGCCCCGAGGCTGTGGCCTTGTTTCGCAGACACCAGGACAGTATCTGCTGTGTGATAACCGATCTTACCATGCCGGATATGGATGGATGGGAAACCCTGATGGCCCTGCGCAAAATCCAGCCGGATCTGCCCGTGATTCTGGCCTCCGGCCATGACCAGACCCAGGCAATGAACCAGGATCACCCGGAAAAATTCCAGGTTTTTTTACACAAACCATATGCATTGGTTCAATTGAAAAATGCCCTGCATAAGGCGTTACAGGATAAGACTTGAGAGCGTTTTATGCAGATATCGAAAATGGTAAAAGTATTTTTTGTATTCTGGCTGGTGATACCGGTTCTGGTGGTTGTGCCTGCCCGGGCAGCAGACCAGCCTTCAGGTGCCGGCAGGATCATCAAATCAGCCAGCGAGCTGGATTATCCGCCGTTTGCCCTGGTGCGCAGTGACGGCACAGCTGACGGGTTTTCCGTGGATCTGCTCAAAGAAGTGGTCCGGACCATGGGCATGCCCCTTGATATGACAACAGGGCCCTGGCATGACATCAAACAGCAGCTGGCCGACGGCAGGCTGGATGTGCTGCCTTTTGTTTCCTATTCTGAAAACCGGGACAGGCTGTTCGATTTTTCCGCCTCCTATATGCGGCTGCACGGTACGGTGTTTGTGCGCGAGGATGAAACCGGCATTACAAGTGAGGCGGATCTGCAGGACAAGGCCGTGATTGTGATGAAGGGTGACAATGCCCATGAATATGCCCTGCAGAACCGTTTGGCAGGCACATTGATTCTGACCGATACCTATGAAGATGCATTGATGCAGCTGTCATCCGGAAAACATGATGCCGTGCTCATGCTCCAGCTGGTGGGATTTCAGCTGCTCAAGAAACTGGGCATCACCAATGTGGTCAGTGTGAAATCCGTGCGGGAAACCAATTTAAAACCCATACCCGGACCATTGTCAGGGTATGAGCAGAAATTTTGTTTTGCGGTGCAGGAAGGGGACAAGGAACTGCTGGCAAAATTGAATGAAGGGCTGGCCATTGTGATTGCCAGCGGCATGTATAATACCCTGTACGATAAATGGTTCGGCCCCATTCTGCCCGGGCCTAAGGTCAGCTGGCAGCAGGTGGCCCGGTACCTGCTCGCCGTTCTGGTGCCTCTTGTTCTTATAATTGCCGGCCTGGGTATCTGGTTTCTGAAAAAAGAGGTGGCCCGTAAAACCAGGCACCTACAGCAGGAAATCCAGGAACGTAAACAGGCAGAGATGACCCTCCAGAAAAGTGAAACCAAATTCCGGACCCTGTTTGACGTGGCAGCCATTCCCATGTGTTATGTCTCCGATGAAGGGATAATGGTAAACTGCAACACCAAATTCACCCAGACCTTTGGCTACACCACCGCAGATATTCCCACCCTTGATGCCTGGTGGCAGACGGCCTATCCTGATCCGGCATACCGGCAGCAGGTGATCGATACCTGGGATGCAGCGGTGAAAAAAGTGCAGGGAACCCAAGACAGCATTGATCCCATTGAATACCTGGTGACCTGCAAAAACAGGGATACCAGGCGCGTTATCATTTCCGGCACCGCTTTTCCCGAGTATTTTCTGGCCACCTTTGTTGACATCACAGACCTGAAAAACACAGAAGAACAGCTGGAATCAACACTGGCTGATCTGGAGCGGTCCAATGCGGAACTGCAGCAGTTTGCCTATGTGGCCTCCCACGATCTCCAGGAACCGCTGCGGGCTGCGGTGGGGTTTTTGCAGCTGCTGCAGTCCCGGTACCGGGATCATCTGGATGAAAAAGGCACCCATTATATTGAACGGGCTGTCAATGCCGGGCATCGCATGCAGGGCTTGATCAATGATCTGCTGACCCTGTCCAGGGTCAATGCCCAGAATCTGGTGCCCAAAGAAACCGATATGACCCGGATTGTGGCAGAAGTGGTTCGGGATCTGCAGCCGGTTATAGTGGAAAAACAGGCGGCTGTAAATTATTCTGAGCTTCCGGTCCTGGTTGTTGACAACAACCAGGTGTTCAGTCTGCTGCAGAATCTGGTGACCAATGCATTGAAATATAATACAAGCCGGCATCCTGCTGTTGAGATCGGATGTCAGGAAGATGGGGATGTATACCGATTTTTTGTAAAAGATAACGGCATCGGTATTTCACCCCGGTTTCACGACAGAATTTTCATGATATTCCAGCGGCTGCACACCCGCAGGGAATACTCGGGAACCGGTATCGGCCTGGCCCTGTGCAGGAAGATCGTGGAGCGCCATAACGGCCGGATCTGGGTTGTGTCACAAAAAGGGCAGGGATCAGTATTTTATTTTACCCTGCCCAAAACCAAGGAGCTGATAAAATGACAGACATGGAGAATGTAAAACCGGCACAGGTTCTTCTGGTGGAAGATAACGAGGATGATGTGGAACTGACCATGGAGGCGTTAAAGGATTCCAGAGTGCGCACCTATGTGCATGTGGTGTATGACGGCATGGATGCCATGAAATTTTTGCGCCGCCAGGGGGAATATGCGGACAAGCCGCGGCCGGACCTGATACTTCTGGATTTAAACCTGCCAATGATGGACGGCAGGGAAGTGCTGCAGGAGATTCGAAATGACCCGGATCTCACAGACCTGCCCGTGGTGGTGTTAACCACCTCCCAGAGCGAAGAGGACATCTGCCGTTCCTATAAACTGCACGCCAACTGCTATATTGCCAAGCCGGTTGATTTTACGAAATTCTCTGAAATCATCAAACAGATTGAAGGATTCTGGCTGCAGCTGGTGAAACTGCCCCGCAAAGAAAGGTGAAAAAATGGAAACCATCCATGTTCTGGTAATTGAAGACAACCCTGATGATTTTTTTCTGTTGAAAGAGGCATTGGAAGATGCGGATGACATCCTGTTTAAAATCTTTCATTGTGACCATTTTGAAGATGCACTGTCTGTCGGGGGAAAAAATACGGTGGATGCGGCCATCATTGATCTGCAGCTTCCCGACAGTGTGGGTATGGACACTTTTTTGTCATTTCACCGGCAGTTTCCCTATATTCCCGCTGTCATCATGACCGGCAACAGGGACAAGGATCTGGCGGTGAAAGCGGTTCAGGCCGGTGCCCAGGATTATCTGTTTAAAGCGGAATTGTCTGCTGATGCCCTTGTCCGGACCATCCGCCATGCCATCGAACGACAGCGTCTCATGACGGATTTAAAGAAAACACAGGCAGCCCTCGAAGAATCCCTGGCTAGTGTCAGACAATTGAGCGGGCTTTTGCCCATCTGTTCCCATTGCAAAAAAATCCGGGATGACAAAGGGTATTGGAACCAGGTTGAGGCCTATATCCAGGAAAACTCCGAGGCACGCTTCAGCCATGGTATCTGCCAGGAATGTGCACAAAAATATTATCCGGATATAGACATATATGGTGATGAAAACAATTAAATCCAGCACCGCATAAACCCGGAAAAACAAAGAGGAAAAACAAAGAGGCCTTCCATGGAATCAGCCCATATAGAGCATGACCTGTTTCTTTTGATGATCCAGTTGTCCCAGCTCCAGGACCAGAACCTTGTCAAGTGGGTCTTTCTGGAATCTGTGGACGCGATACACCCGGATCTGGCAATTGCATTTTCAGACCCGAATTCCGCAGGACAAACGGTGGTCATGGTCATTGCCCATCAGGGTGTTCTGGATGAGGGTGTCCAGTTTATCCAGAAACCGTTTTCCATGAAAGATATTGCGGTCAAGGTTCAGAATGTACTGGAAAGTGTCGATGACGATGATTTTAATAACCATACTGAATTGATAAAAGAAAAGTGAAAATACATGCCCAAACGCAGTTATGCAGATTTAAAAAATCAGGTTCGCGACCTGGAACAGATTGCTTCAGAGTACGAAACGCTTAAAAAAGAACTGTCCGGTATCAGCACATTCCATGAAGATGTTGTCAAAGCAATGAGTGACGGCCTTGTACTGACAGATATCCAGGGAACGGTCACCTTTGTGAATCCCGGATTTGTGACAATGCTGGGGTACCGGCCCGAAGAGATCATCGGCCGGTTATGGCTGGACATCATTCCCCCTGCTCATTATGACATGGTGCAGGAAGCGGAAAGACGGCGGGCTGAAGGTAAAACAGACCGGTATGAGATGGTTCTGCAGCACAAAAGCGGTGAAAAACTGCCGGTTCTGATTGATGCCAGTCCCAGGTTTGACAAACACACCGGCGCATTCGTTGGTACCTTAGGGTTTGTCACCGACATCACCCAGCGCAGGCATACTGAAACAGCGCTCAAGGAAAACGTACTGCGGTATCAGCTTTTGTTTGAACAGTCTCCTCTTGGGGTGTTTCATTTCGACAATGACGGTACCATTATTGACTGTAATGACAATTTTGTGAATATTATCGGGTCATCCAGAAATGCGCTGGTGGGCCTGAACATGCTCACCCTGCCGGATAAAAAACTGGTCAGAGAGCTGCGCCAGGCGTTGAACGGCCATGCTGGTTTTTATGAAGGGATTTACCGCAGCATTACCGCAGAAAAATCCACTCCGGTGAAAGTATATGTGTCGCCTTTGCTGGATAAAGACGGTAAATCCTTCGGCTGTGTGGGTATTGTGGAGGACATTACCCACCAGAAACAGGCGGAAGATGCGGTGCGAAAAAATGCAGCCATGCACAGCAAAATGCTTGCCAATATCGGGGATGTGATTGTGATCATAGACCAGGACGGCATCAACCGCTACAAAAGCCCGAACATAGAAAAATGGTTCGGGTGGAAACCTGAGGAGGTGGTAGGAGAGGTTACCTGGAAAAATGTACACCCGGATGACCTGGCACCTGCCCAGCATTTATTTGCCGAAATCCTCCAAAAACCGGACGCTTCGGGTACCATTGAGTGCCGGTACAGGTGCAGTGACGGAACCTATAAGTGGATAGAATTCACTGGAACCAACCTTCTGCATGATTCGGACATCCAGGGCATTCTGGGTAATTATAAAGACATTACAGAGCGGAAAAAAACAGAAGCGGAAAAAGAAAACCTCCAGATACAGCTGATTCAGGCCCAGAAAATGGAATCCGTCGGCCGGCTGGCCGGCGGGGTTGCCCATGATTTCAACAACATGCTCACTGTGATCCTGGGTTATGCCCAGGCAGCCATGGATCAGACAGACCCCTCCGGACCGCTGCATAAAGATTTACAGGAGGTGCTCACTGCAGGCCGGCGGTCGGCGGATCTGACCAGACAGCTGCTTACTTTTGCCAGAAAAGAGATCATCGCGCCAAAGGTGCTGGACCTGAATGTCACTGTGGAAAGCATGCTCAGTATGCTGCGCCGGCTCATAGGAGAGGACATCGACCTGGCCTGGCACCCCGGCACAGATCTGGGAACGGTTAAGGCAGATCCTTCCCAGCTCGATCAAATTCTGGTGAACCTGTGTGTCAATGCCAAAGATGCCATTGCAGATGTGGGAAAAATCACCATTGAAACAGGGGCCGCATCCTTTGACCAGGCTTACTGCCAGGAACATCCAGGGGTTTCTCCGGGAGACTTTGTGATGCTGGCGGTGACAGATGATGGGCGCGGCATGGACAGACATGTTCTGGCAAACCTGTTTGAGCCGTTTTTCACCACCAAGGATGCGGGGGAAGGCACAGGCCTGGGGCTGGCTACAGTGTACGGCATTGTCCAGCAGAACAAGGGTTTTCTTACGGTTGACAGCACGCCGGAACAGGGCAGCACGTTTATGGTGTATCTGCCCCGGCATATGACAGACGAAGGTGTCCATGAAGCATCCCTTGCTTTGCAGGCACCGGAAGATACAGGTCATGAAACCATTCTTGTGGTGGAAGATGAACCTGCAATTTTACGAATGACCTGTATTATGCTGGAACGCCTGGAATATAATGTTTTGTCAGCCGGTTCACCGGATGCAGCGCTGGCCCTGACAAAAAACTACAAAAAACCCATTCATCTGCTTTTGACCGATGTGGTCATGCCGCAGATGAACGGCAGGGACCTGGCCGGAGAACTGAAAAATCTACATCCGGATATCAAGTTTTTATTCATGTCCGGTTATGCCGCAGATGTCATCTCCCTGCAGAACATTGAAGGCAGGGATGCCGGGTTCATCCAGAAACCGTTTTCCAAAAACGAACTTGCCGGTAAAGTGCGCAAGCTTTTAGAATCGGTAAGGTGAAAAGGATGAACCATGCATAAATTAAGGCAAAAGCCTTCTGTATGGGACCAGTTCCTGGGATTTCAACAATCGGTGGCACACCGGATTGCCTGGCCCTATTCCTTTGAAAAGGACAGCCTGGTACGGTGGCGGGCCAACATCCTGTCCTCTATTCTGATTGTGGGGCTTGCCACCGGTATTTTTGCCTTTGGCGCTGCAGCAACATTGATTGTCAAGAAAAATGCCTGGGGCCTTGCTTTTATTGACAGTCTGGGGTTTGTCCTCTGTCTGATTTTTCTGTTTGTCCACCGCATCCGTTATGAAATAAGGGCGGCGGTATCTCTTTTGATGTTTTATGTCATCGGCATGACCATCATTATATCGGTTGGTCCCCTGAGCGGCGGTCCGGCCTGGCTGTTTGCCTTTGCCGTCATCTCGGGGGTGCTCATGGGAAACACTGCCGCCGTTGCCGCAATTATAATGAATGCCCTGTCTTTGGCCGTCATCAGCATCCTGGTTTTAACGGACAGATGGGAACAAGATTTTGTTTTTTTTACCAGTCCCCAGGCCATGGCAGCTGCAGGAGTAAATTTTATTGTGCTGAATGCCATTACTGCAGTTTCCGTATCAACTCTGGTAAAAGGGCTGTTTCAGTTGTTCAGGAAAAAAGAGGAACTGGCGGAAGGTCTTGAAACCGAAAGAACACAGCTGATACAGACAAAACACCGCCTTGAGGCAGAAGTCAAAGAGCGCCAATCAGCGGAAAACCGGCTGCAGGAAAACCAGAAACTGCTTTCCCAGATTACAAAACATACCAGTGCTCTGGTTTCCATCCATGATGCTGACGGCAATTATATTTTTGCCAGCCCGTCCCACGAAAAATTGGGGTATACACCACACGAACTGATGGGAAAGTCAGGATTCACCATGGTGGCTGAAGCAGACATCCCTTATTTGGTGGGAAACTTTGAAAATGCGAAAATAAAAAAGTTATCCAGCGTATTTCTCAACTATCGGCTCAAGGATACACGAGGGGGTATCCATAATTATCAGGGATCTTTTGATGGGATAACCAACCCCAACGGCTCTCTGGAAAGAATTGTCTGTGTCGGTGAAGATATCACTGAACTCAGAAAAGCCCAGGCCGAAAAAATACAGGCCCTGACCCTGGCGGCGGAAGCACAGAAACTGGCGCTGGTGGGACAGGTGGCCGGAAAAATGGCCCATGATTTCAACAATATTCTGGGAGTGGTCATGGGCACGGCCGAACTGGCCATGCTGGACTGCCCCCATGAACAGACCAGAGAATCTTTGCAGCTGATTTTCGACCAGACCATCCGGGGGAAAAACCTCACCAGAAATCTGGTGGCCTTTGCCAAAGACCAGGAGCCGAAACAGGAATTTTTTGATATTGATGAGAAAATTGATCTGGTGCTGAACCTGTTGAAAAAGGATCTGGAAGGCATTGATATCAAAACAGAATATGCTGAAAATCTTCCTGCTCTGCTGGCTGACCCGGGTATGATTGAACATGCCCTGGTAAATATTTTCCAGAATGCTGTCCATGCCACCAGTCTGACCCCGCTGCCCAAAATTGTCATTCGGGCAGGTGTGCAGGAAAAATGGATTGTCCTGGAGATTGCAGATAACGGGTGCGGTATTTCGAAAACTTTTTTTGACAAGGTGTTCGAGCCCGCCTTTACCCTCAAGGGCAGCAAAGACAGCCAGGGCGCGTATGCCGCCGGCATCAAAGGCACAGGATACGGTATGGCCAATGTGAAACGCTATATCCGGCAGCATAACGGATCCGTGTCTATTGCATCTGAACTGCAGAAAGGAACAACAGTCACCATACACCTGCCGATCATCAAAAAGCAGTTGACACCTGATGAGATCACAGGCGCCGGCATTGAAACATTTATCACCAATAAACATATCCTGGTGGTGGAAGATGAGCCGGCCATTTCAGATATCCAGTCCAGGATCCTGTCCCGGGCACCTTGTCATCATACCGTGGATACCGCAGAAGACGGTCCGGCTGCCATGGATCTGCTGGCTGAAAACCAGTATGACCTCATCAGTCTGGATTATATCCTGCCGGAAAATTTCACCGGCATGGATATATACCGGCATATCCGGGAAAAAAACAAAACCGTTCCCATTTTGTTTATTTCCGGTAATATTGAGTTTCTGGAATCCATAAAGGAGCTGCAGCAGAAAGATTCATATATTGACCATGTGTCAAAACCATGTATGAATATGGATTATGTAAAAAAAATAAACCAATTGCTTTTGGATCAGATTTCCGGGGCTTGGCGGGGTAAGGGCCAAACACCGGAACTCCGGGCAGCATCTTTGGTTCAAGCGGGCCTGGAAAAAGAAAAAGCAGCGTTACCCGGAGGTGATGAACATATCCTGCTGGTGGATGATGAAAAAACCATTGTCCAGCTTCAAACCCAGATCCTTGAGGAACTGGGCTATACAATCACTTCATTTACAGACAGTCTCGAGGCCGTGGATAGGTTCCAGGCAGATCCTGAGAGGGTGGACCTGGTTATCACTGATATGGCCATGCCCCACATGACCGGGGCCAAACTGGCTGGAGAAATGATCGCCATCAGATCGGATATTCCCATTATCATGTGCACCGGGTTCAGCGACCGGATCAGCGAAGAAACAGCTAAATATGCCGGAATAAAACATCTTCTCATGAAACCGGTGGTGATGTCGGATCTGGCCTGTGCCGTGCGCAAGGTGCTGGATGAAGCCAAAAGACAAAAGATAAAGGATAAAGGATATACTGGAACATGACAGATAAAACTGTGGATGATTTCACCCGGGCACTGCTGGATGTGGACAGGCTGGCGGCAAAACAGATTTTACAAAAGCGCGGCCATGATACCGCTCCCATAAAATTTGCAGAAGATGTGGTGCTGCCGGCCCTTGAACGTATTGGGACCGGGTGGCAGGAGGGGACATTTGCATTGTCACAGGTGTACATGGCCGGCAGAATCTGTGAAGATCTCATTGACGAGATTCTGCCGCCGGAAGATCCTGACAGAAAAAACCAGCCCAGA
>Ga0102943_1001646_pt1 | contig 13702 bp, 13 predicted proteins | sample SalPonC_black_MG_FD_78174 | JGI IMG/M metagenome (GOLD analysis project Ga0102943, IMG submission 78174) | Salt pond soil microbial communities from South San Francisco under conditions of wetland restoration - Salt Pond MetaG... | ecosystem: Environmental > Aquatic > Marine > Intertidal zone >...
CGGCCATGCCGAGAAAGAGCGGAGCCGCCCACGGGCCGAGACCGGCCGCCACCTCCCGGTCGCTGTGGGCGGCTTGGAAGAACAGGAAGGCGATCGCGTAGATCATCGCCAGCGCGAAGCAGCGGTCCAGCGCCCGCAATCCCAGCGCCGGCCCGAAGAAGCGGTCAAGCCGTGCCAGCAGCCCGTCCAGCAGCCCCGCATAGGCCGTGCTCCACACGCCGCCATAGAGCCAGCGTCGAACGTCGGCGCGCCATTTCGGGCCGCTGAGGAAGGTCAGGAACACCCCGAAGAAGACCGGCAGCGACAGCAGGATCGCGTCGAACACCGGATCGACCGACAGGCCGACGCCGAGCAGCCCGACGGGCTCGCCCGTCGGCGCGAAGGCCGCCGATCCCGCCGCCTCGTCCATCCGCTCCTCCGCCAGCTCCGCCGCATCAGCGAGTCCAGACCAACCCGCTCCGCGCCGTCAACCGCGCCGCTTGCGCGCCCGCCACGCCTCGGGCACGCTTCCACGTCGCGTCCGCGGTCCGGGCGGCACGCCCGGGGGAGGAGCCCGATGCGCAAGTTCCTCGTCGTCGTCGACGAGAGCCCCGAATGCATGAACGCCATCCGCTTCGCCGCGCGCCGCGCGCAGAAGACGGGCGGCGGGCTGCAGATGCTCTTCATCCTGCGCCCCGAGGAGTTCCAGCACTGGATCGGCGTCGGCGACATCATGCGCCGCGAGGCCCGCGAGGCCGCCGAGGCCCGCTTCCAGGAGGTCTCCGGCCCCGTGCAGGAGAACGTCGGCATCGTCCCCGAATTCGTGATCCGGGAGGGCGAGCCGGTCGAGGAGGTGCTCGCCCAGATCGAGGAGGACCCCGAGATCGGCGTCCTCGTCCTCGGCGCCGCGGCGGACACCGCGCCCGGCCCCCTCGTCGCCCATCTCGTCGGCAAGATGGGCGGGCGCATGCCGGTTCCCGTCACCGTCGTCCCCGGCGGTCTCAGCCGCGACGAGGTGATCGCGCTCTGCTGAGCCAGACAGTTTGGAACGATTCTTGATTTCGGGCGCCGGGGGGTCCAGTTATGGATCGAAACGGAGGTCCGCCCATGTTCATCCAGACCGAGTCGACGCCGAACCCGGCGACCCTGAAGTTCCTGCCCGGGGAGACCGTGCTCTCCTCCGGCACGGCCGACTTCCCGAACCCCGAGGCCGCCGCCGCCTCCCCCCTCGCCCGCCGCATCTTCGCGTCGGACGGCGTGACGGGCGTGTTCCTCGGCCCCGACTTCATCACCGTGACGAAGGCCGAGGGGCTCGACTGGGACCACCTCAAGCCCGGCGTCCTCGGCGCCATCCTCGAGCACTACCAGTCCGGCCAGCCCGCGATCGAGGGCGAGGGCTCGCGCTCCGGCCACGCCGAGCACGTGGGGCCCGACGGCGCCATCGTCGGCCAGATCAAGGAGCTGCTCGACACCCGCGTGCGCCCCGCCGTGGCGCAGGACGGCGGCGACATCACCTTCCACGGCTTCGAGCGCGGGGTGGTCTACCTGCACATGCAGGGCGCCTGCGCCGGCTGCCCGTCCTCGACCATGACGCTGAAGATGGGCATCGAGAACCTGCTCCGTCACTACATCCCCGAAGTGACCGAGGTGCGGCCCGTCGGCGTCCAGTTCTGACGTGACCGCGCCCGCGGGGCCGGTCCTCGCGCTCGAGACCTCCGCCTCCCGATGCGCCGTCGCGGTCCTCCGCGGCGGCGACGCGCTCGTGCGGCTGGACGAGCCGATGGCCCGCGGCCAGGCCGAACGCCTGACCCCCATGATCGCCGAGGCGCTGGAGGCCGCCGGCCTACGCCCCGCCGACCTCGCCGCCGTCGCCGTCTGCACCGGCCCCGGCAACTTCACCGGCGTGCGCATCGGCGTCGCCGCCGCGCGCGGCCTCGCCCTCGCGCTCTCGATCCCCGCCGTCGGCGTGCCCCGGCTCGACGCGCTGGCGGAGACGGCGGGCGGCGGCCCCCTGGTCGTCGCCGTCGGCGCCCCGCGCGGCGCGCTCTACGCCCAGGCCTTCGACGCCGCCGGCGCGCCCGTCTCCGCCCTCGAGCTCGGCCCGCCCGAACGCCTCGCCGCGGCCCTCGCGGGCGCCTCCAGCGTCGTCGGCCCGCCGGGCCCGGCCGAGGCGCTGGCCGCCGCCCTCGGCGCCCGGCACGAGGCCGCCGGCGACCTCGCCGATCCGATCGCCCTCGCCCGCCTCGCCGTCCGCCGCCTCGCGGAGGGGCCGGTCCCGCGCCCCGCCCCGATCTACCCGCGCCCGCCCGACGCCGCTCCGCCGTCCGAGCCGCCGCCCCGCCTCCTCGCATGACCCCGGCCGAGGCCGACGACGCGGCCGCCCTGCACGCCGAGGCCTTCGGCGCGGCCGGCCGGGCCTGGTCCGCGGCCGAGATCCTGGCCCTCGCGACCCGACCCGGCGCGGTGACCGTGACGGAGGCCGACGGCCTTCTCCTCGGCGTCGCGGCCGGCGGCGAAGCGGAGCTGCTGACGCTCGCGGTCCGCCCCGCAGCGCGCCGGCGCGGCGTCGCCCGGAGGCTGCTCCGCGCCTTCGCGGTCCGCGCGGCCGCGGCGGGGGCCGAGGCGGCGTTCCTCGAAGTGGCGGCCGACAATCAGCCGGCTCGGGCGCTCTATGTCGCCGAAGGCTGGGGACTGGCGGGACGACGTCGCGGTTACTACATGCGTTCGAAAGGGCCTGCGGTCGACGCCTTGATCCTCCGCCGCGAATTGGGGGGGTGACGATGTGGTCGCGACGACGCGATTTGGGAAATTGTTTGACGTCACCCGGAAGCCCGAATAAAGACGGCCACGAACAGAAAAGAGCGACGCAAGTCTGTGTCTCCACGCTGGGACCGGCCGAATGTCGCCTCGTGCGTTCAATTGCCATGCAGACAGGAACCAAGCATGACCGAAGCCACCAAGGAAGAGCCCGCGATCGCCAAGTCGGAGCTTCTGGCCCTGACCTCGGACATCGTGTCGTCGCACGTCTCCAACAATCCGGTCTCGCCGCAGGATCTCACCGGCGTAATCGAATCGGTCTACGCCAAGCTGGCGGAACTGGCCGAGGACAAGCCGGAGCCCAAGGAGGAACTGGTGCCGGCGGTGCCGATCAAGAAGTCGGTGACGGACGACTACATCGTCTGCCTCGACGACGGCAAGAAGCTGAAGATGCTGAAGCGGCACCTCAAGACCGCCTACGACATGACGCCCGAGGAATATCGCGCCAAATGGGGCCTCTCGCCCGACTACCCGATGGTCGCGCCGGCCTACGCCCGCAAGCGGCAGGAGCTGGCCAAGCAGATCGGCCTCGGCCGCAAGCCCAAGGCGAAGTGAGGCGGCCGCTCCCCGGCGTCGTTGCACGCCGGGGACGAGACCGCTAGACGCGGACGCGGCGCGGGGCGAAGGCTCCGCGCCGCGACCCTTTTCGGGACGGGAGAGGCGCGATGGCCGGCTCTAGGAAGCTCTTCGTCAGGACCTACGGCTGCCAGATGAACGTCTACGACTCCGAGCGCATGGCCGGGGTCATGGCCGCCGAGGGCTACGAGACGACCGACCGGCCGGAGGACGCCGACCTCATCCTCCTCAACACCTGCCACATCCGCGAAAAGGCGGCCGAGAAGGTCTATTCCGAGCTCGGGCGCCTGAAGCCGCTGAAGGCCGCGAACCCGGACCTGCGCATCGGCGTCGCCGGCTGCGTCGCCCAGGCCGAAGGCGAGGAGATCCTGCGCCGCCAGCCCGCCGTCGACTTCGCCGTCGGCCCGCAGGCCTATCACAAGCTGCCCGCGCTGGTGCGCGAGGGCGGGGTCGAGACCGACCTCGCCGAGGACAAGTTCGCCGCCATGGCCAGGGCGAAGGCCGCCGCCCCGCGCCGCCGCGCCCCCGCCGCCTTCCTCACCGTGCAGGAGGGCTGCGACAAGTTCTGCGCCTTCTGCGTGGTGCCCTACACCCGCGGGGCCGAGGTCTCCCGCCCCGCCGCCCGCGTGCTGGAGGAGGCGAAGGCCCTCGCCGCGCAGGGCGTGCGCGAGGTCACGCTGCTCGGCCAGAACGTCAACGCCTATCACGGCGAAGGCCCGGACGGGTCCGACCGGTCCCTCGCCCGGCTGATCCGCGCCGTGGCGGAGATCGAGGGCCTCGACCGCATCCGCTACACCACCTCGCACCCCAACGACATGTCGGACGACCTGATCGCCGCGCATGGCGACGTGCCGGAGCTCATGCCCTACCTGCACCTGCCCGTGCAGTCGGGCTCCGACCGGGTGCTCAAGGCGATGAACCGCAGGCACACGGCGGAGAGCTATCTCCGCCTGATCGAGCGCATCCGCGCCGCCCGGCCCGACATCGCCATGTCCGGCGACTTCATCGTCGGCTTCCCGGGCGAGACCGAGGCCGAGTTCGAGGAGACCTTGGCGCTGGTCCGCGAGGTCCGCTACGCCTCCGCCTTCTCCTTCAAGTACTCCGCCCGCCCCGGCACTCCGGCCGCGCGGGCCGACGACCCCGTGCCCGAGGACGTGGCGGCCGACCGCCTCGCCCGCCTCCAGGCCCTGCTGGGCGAGCAGCAGCGCGCCTTCCAGGAATCGCTCGTCGGCCGCCGCTGCGAGGTGCTCGTCGAGAAGCCCGGTCGCGAGCCCGGCCAGATGGTCGGCCGCTCGCCCTGGCTCTCTCCCGTGTTTCTCGAGGCCGGCCCGGAGCGTGCCGGGGAGATCGTCGAGGTCGCGTTGATCGGCGCCGCCCCGAATTCCCTGGCCGGTCGCCTCGCCGCCTGACCTCCGCGCCGTCCCTCGGGGGGGGAGCGCCGGGCTCGGGGGGGCAAGCCCCCCGCTCGCCCGGCGCCGGCGACGCGCCAGGGCGCGCCGCCGAGGGGCGCCCGGGCCGGTCGTCGCGGCCACGTCGGCGAAAGGCGGCGCCCGACACCTTCGGTAAAGCTCTCGGCGCCAAGCTGCGCCCCCCGCCGCGAGCGCCCCTCTCGAACGCCGTTCCTCTCCCCCTGCTCCGTTCCGCGACATAGGCGGCCGACGACGTCGGCACGACGTCGGCGCCAGGTCGGCACGCCTGACGCACGGAAGGCCGACACGCTGCGGACGCGGATCCGACCGAAGGCCGACGACCGGCACACGCGGGCCGCACGAAAGTCCGACATCCGCCGCACGAATGTCCGACAGCGTATGCACGTTTGCGGTACGCCGATCGGCCTGGCGCCCACGGCGACGCGCGGGGCGCGTCGCCGGCGCCGGCGAAGGGCGTCACTCCGCCGCCGCGGCCCGGGTCTTGATGAGCGGGAGACGCACCTCGAAGCGGGCTCCGCCCAGCGTACCTTCGCCCGCCAGCACCAAGTCACCGCCGAAGCGCCGCATGATCTCCCGGCTGATGGCGAGGCCGAGCCCGGCTCCGCCCGCGTCGGTCCGATCCCAGCCGCGGGAGAACTTCTGGAAGATGCGCTCCCGGTCCCGCTCCGGCACGCCCGGTCCGTCGTCGTCCACCGCGAAGATCGCCGCGCCCGCTTCGATCCGGCCTGAGACGTGCACGCGCGGGCCGGGCGAGTCGGAGTATTTCACGGCGTTCGACAGCAGGTTGATGAAGACCTGCGCCAGCCGATCCGGATCCGCCAGCGCCGGCGCCGCCTCCGGCGTCTCCCCGAGGGCGATCTCCGCTCCCGCCCCGTGCGCGACGCCGCGCACCGTCTCCACCGCCCGCCGCAACGCGGCCATGGCGTCGGTGGGCGCGAGCGGGACCTCCACCTCCCCACGCTCCAGCACGTTGAGGTCGAGGATCTGATCCAGGAGCCTCGTGAGCCGCAGGCTCTCCTCGTGGATGATGGCGAGGAAGCGCCGCGCCTCCTCCGAACCCACGTCGCCGCTCTCCAGCAGGATCTCGGAGAAGCTGCGGACGGCCGTCATCGGCGTCCTGAGTTCGTGGCTGACCTGGCTGAGGAAGTCGTTCTTCTGCGCGTCCAGCTCCCGCAGCCGCGCATTCGCCTCCCGCAACTGCGCCGCCGTCTGGGCCAGCTGGCGAGACTTGCGCTCCACCTCCGCCGAGTACTCCATCAGCTGCACCGTCTCGTCCGCGATGCGGACCAGCTCGCTCAGCGAGATGGTCTCGCCCCCCGCCGCCCGCGTCACCATGGCGTGCGCCGAGGCCGCGCCGACCGAGCCGGCCAACTCACGCTCCAGTCGCTGCACGAAGCGGTCCGTCGGGGCGGGCAACCCCCCGCGCCCCTGCTCCAGCGCCGCCTCGCGGAACAGGCGCTGGGCGGGAGCCGCCCCGAGAATGCGCTGGGCGAGGATGAAGAGGTCCTCCGAGGCCGGGGAGCGCCGCACGATCCCCGCCGTCTCAGCCTCGCCGGTGCGGAACGCATCCACGAACAGCGCCGACTGCAGCCATTCCAGCGGCTTCGGATCCCGGTGAAGGGACACCGCCGCGAGCAGCGCGACGTTGACGCTGAGGCTCCAGAACGTCGCGTGCACGAGCGGGTCGAGGCCCTCCAGCCCCAGCAGCGCCTCGGGCCGGAGCAGGGCGAGGCCGAAGGGTCCGTCCCGCATCACCGCCTCGGGCAGCAGGGTCGCAGGCAGCAGAAGCGTCCAGACCCAGATCGCCATGCCCGCCGAGAGCCCGGCGAGCGCCCCGAGCCGCGTCGCCCCGCGCCAGTAGAGGCCCGCGAGAAGCGGCGGCGCCAGCTGCGCCACTCCGGCGAAGGCGATCAGCCCGATGGCGGCGAGGGCGGCGCCCCCGGCCGAGACCTGATGATAGAGGAAGCCGAGGCCGAGGATCCCCAGGATCGAGGCGCGTCGCCCGGTCAGCAGGATGCGCCGCACGTCGCCCGAGCTCGCCGTCTCTCCCGCGCGCAGATGCAGCGCGATCGGCGTGAGGATGTGGTTGGAGATCATCGTCGAGAGCGCGATGGCGGCGACGATGACCATCGAGGTGGCCGACGAGAAACCGCCCAGGAAGGCCAGCACCGCCAGCGCGTCCGCCCCCCCCGCGAGCGGCAGCGCAAGCACGAACAGGTCCGGGTTCGACCCCTCCGGCAGATGCGCCAGACCCGCCGCCGCGATGGGCAGGATCGCGAGGCAGAGCACCAGCAGATACGCCGGGAACATCCAGGCTGCGGTCGCGAGGTGCCGCTCGTCCGCGTTCTCCACCACGATCACCTGGAACATCCGCGGCAGGCAGACGATCGCCCCGGCCGAGAGCAGCGTGACCACCACCCAGCGCGGCCCGAACGCCTCCTCGAGCTGCAGAAGGTCGGGGGTGATCGAGGCGAGCGAAGGCCCGACGCCCCCCATCTTCACCCACACCACCCAGCCCCCGACCGCCACCAACGCGGCGAGCTTGACCACCGCCTCGACGGCGATGGCGGCGACGACGCCGTGTTGGCGTTCCGAGGCGTCGACGCTGCGGGTGCCGAAGAGGATCGTGAACACGGCCATGCCGGCCGCGGCCCAGAAGGCGGTGGCGGCGCCGGCCCCGAAGTCCGGCCCGGTGACCGCCTCGAAGCTGGCGGAGACCGCCTTGAGCTGAAGGGCGATGTAGGGCGTGCAGGCGACGACGCAGAGCACCGTGACGAGTCCCGCGAGGGCCGGCGACTTGCCGTAGCGCGATGACAGCAGGTCGGCGATCGAGGTGATGCGCTGAGCGCGGCCGATGCGGACCATCTTGCGCAGAAGGAACCACCAGCCCGCGAACACCAGGACCGGACCTGTGTAGATGGCCACGAACTCGAGACCGCCGCGAACGGCCGAGCCGACGGCGCCGTAGAAGGTCCAGGAGGTGCAGTAGATCGAGATCGAGAGCGTGTAGACCAGCGGCGACGCCAACCAGCCGCCATCGCCGCGTCGCCGCCGTCGCTCTGCCGCGAAGGCGACGACGAAGAGGATCGCGACGTAACCGAGACAGGCGGCGAGCAGCAGATCGGGCGTCGGCATCACGGAGCCTCGCGGGCGAGGCGGCGGGCGAGGCGACGCGCGCCGACGACAAGCCCGATCCAGACCGCGAGGATGAAGACCAGCACCGAAGGCGCGCCGAGGATGCGCCCGTCATGCGCGAAGACGCGGATGAAGGGCGGCATCAGAAGGAACAGGCCGACGAGCGGCAGAAGGGCGGCCAGCGCTTCGGCCCGCCGGCGACGCGGCAGGCGGGCGGCCGCGTCGGGGCCGCGGGACCGCAGGACCTGGGCGGCGGTCCCCGCCCGGGGAGGCGCGGGCGGCTCGCCCGGGCGTCCCGCGGCGTCGACCGGCGCATCGGGCGCCTCAGAGCGGTGCGAGCCGGAGGACATGCTCCACCACGTCTCGGTTGGAGAAGGGCTTGGTGATGAAGGCGTCGACGCCCAGATCCTCGGCCGTGCGCCGGTCCTGCGCCTGACCTTTGGCGGTGAGCATCAAGACGGGCGTCGCGGCGAGGGTCGGATCGGCGCGGAGGCGGCGCAGCACGTCGAAGCCGTTCAGCCGAGGCAGCATGACGTCGAGGATCATCAGGTCCGCCGGCGTCTCGAAGAGGCGGGCGACGGCGGTTTCGCCGTCCACCGCCTCGTCCACGGCGTAGCCTTCGCGGCGCAGCAGGAAGCGCAGCGATTCGACGATGTGCGGCTCGTCTTCCGCGATCAGCACGCGCCTCGCGCCCATGGCGTCCCTCCCCGCCGCACGCGGCCTGGAGGCGCGGTGCGGCCGTCCCGCTGGCCGTTCGGCCTTTTCTGCAGCCTTCATGTTATCGACGCTCAGGGCGCTGGCAACGTCGATCGGCGGCCGAGGTCGCCGGGATCGCCGTCGAGGAGGCCGATGGGTCCGTCTCCGGCGTCGGTCGCGCACCGCCCAGGGACGCGGTCGCGCGGCAGGCGCATGCGCCTGCCGTCTCCCCGCTTCAGGCGGGCGTTTCGAGCTCGGCGCGGGCGTCTTCGGGCGTCGGGGCCCAGCTCTGCCCCGCGGCGACCAGGCAGGCGACGCCGTCCGGCGTGGTCACCAGGATCGTCCAGCTTCCGGTCTCGGCGGAGGCGTAGACCTCGATCACCGATGCGCCGCGCTGGAGGCCATAGCCGCGACGCGTCTCGCCATAGGCGTCACGCAGGCGCTTCACCACGGCCGCGCGCTCGCCGCAGACCGCGTCGCCTGCGAGGTCGGCGCGGGCGGATGGCGCGGCGACCACGCCTGCCAGAAGAACCGCGGCGAGGCCGGCGGCGGAGGACGGCACGGTCGGAACGGAACGGAACATGACGTCGCCTCGTCTCTCGCGCACCGGGGCGCCTTGGGAATCGGCCGCCGGGAGGCGGAGCCCGACCGTCGGAGACCGCGCGAGGCGCGCGGGCTCCGGACGGTCGGCCCGGTCCCGACGGAACGGCTGTCAGGCAGCCTCGCGTCACAAGGCGAAGACCAGGTTAACGTCTCCGGTCGGTTCGGCGGGCGAGGGGGGCGCCCGAAGGGCCGGCGGCGAGCGCGGATGGACCTGCGAGGTCGCGGCTCCCGGAACCGCGCCGCGCCGTCAGCCGGGCGTCGGAATCGGCACGCAGGGCGCCCAGACATAACCCTCCGGATCGACGAGGTGCGCCTCGCGCAGACCGTGTGGCTTGTCCGTCGCCGCCGAGAGGACGGTCGCGCCGGCTGCGACGGCCCGGGCCTCGGCGGCGTCTGGGTCGATCCCGTAGAGACGGAACTCGGCGCCGGCGCCGCGGGCCTCGACGCCGTCGACCGCGCCGCGGAGGGGGTGGCCGCGGTAGGACCAGTCAGAATGCAGGAACCAGGTCGCGCCGGCGGCGGAGAGGACGGCGAAGTGCTCCTCCCAGTAGAGGACGCGGGCCCCGAGGACCTCCGCCTGCCAACGCGCGGCGCGGTCGACGTCGACGACGAGGAGGTTGAGGCCGAGCCCGGTCGGGATCGCTGCGCCGAAGGCGGGCGGGTGCGGGCGATCGGCCCCCTTTTCGGGCGGGTCCTGCGCGGCGGCCATGCATCTCCCCCGACCGATTCGCCCGCTCCTTGGCGCGCCGTGCCACGATGTCGCCCGCCGCCTTGCCGCCGCAAGCCCCGGCGGCTATGCCGCGGCGCAGCGAAGACGGGAGATCCGACCCATGCCGCAGACGCGCCCACGCCGATCCGCCCTCTACATGCCCGGCGCCAAGGCGCGCGCGCTGGAGAAGGCGCGGACGCTGCCCGCGGACGCGCTGATCCTCGACCTCGAGGATGCCGTGGGTCCGAGCGAGAAGGACGCGGCGCGGCGCATGGTCGTGGAGGCGGTTCGGGCCGGCGGCTTCGGCCCTCGCGAGGTCACGATCCGCGTCAACGGCCTGGAGACGCCCTGGGGCGAGGCGGACCTGAAGGCGGCCGCGGAGGCGAAGCCCGACGCCGTGGTGATCCCGAAGGTCGACGGGCCTGAGGACCTCGCCGAGGCGGCGGCGCGACTCGACGCGGCGGGGGCCGGCGACGTGGCGCTCTGGGCGATGATGGAGACGCCCCTCGGGATCCTCGACGCGCGGGAGATCGCGGCGGCCCCGCGCCTCGCCTGCCTCGTGATGGGCGCCAACGATCTGGTCAAGGAGCTGGGCGCGGAGCACACGCCGGAGCGAGCGGAGGTGGCGACGAGCCTCGGGATCTGCCTGCTGGCGGCGCGTGCGCACGGCCTCGCCGTTCTCGACGGCGTCTACAACGCGTTCAAGGATCAGGATGGGCTGGAGGCGGCCTGCCGCGCCGGCCGCGCCATGGGCTTCGACGGCAAGACGCTGATCCACCCGGACCAGCTCGCCGTCGCGAACCGGGTCTTCGCGCCTTCCGAGGCGGAGCTGGAGTTCGCCCGCCGGCAGGTGGCGGCCTTCGAGGAGACGCGGGCGAAGGGCGAGGCCGTCGCGGTGGTCGACGGCAGCATAGTCGAGAACCTGCATGTCGAGACGGCGCGCGCCCTGATCGCCAAGGCCGAGGCCATCGCGAAGCTGGAGGCGGAGGCGGCCTAGGCGCGTCCTTTGCTGCGCCGCATCATTTCAAGCCCGTAAATTTCAGGCTTGAAGTTTCCGGAGACTCGGGCGAGCCTTCCCACGATGCATGGGAGGCGCCGGATGCGGATCGCTTGTCTCGGCGGAGGGCCTGCGGGCCTCTACTTCGCCATCTCGGCGAAGCTGAGGAACCCGACGCACGAGATCGACGTGATCGAGCGCAACCGGCCTGACGACACCTTCGGCTGGGGGGTGGTGCTGTCGGACGAGACGCTCGACAACCTCGGCGCCAACGACCCGGTGAGCGCCGAGGCGATCCGCGGGCACTTCGCCTACTGGGACGACGTTGCGGTGGTGGTGAAGGGGACGCGCACCGTCTCCACCGGCCACGGCTTCTGCGGGATCGGGCGCAAGCGGCTGCTGCTCCTGCTGCAGGAGCGGGCGCGAGAGCTCGGCGTGACGCTGCGCTTCGAGACGGAGGTGGAGAGCGCGGAGGTCTATCGGAAGGATTACGACCTCGTCGTGGCCTCGGACGGGCTGAACTCCCGCACGCGGACGCTCTATTCGGAGACGTTCCGGCCGGAGATCGAGATCCGACGCAACAAGTTCGTCTGGCTCGGCACGCACCAGACCTTCGACGACGCCTTCACCTTCATCTTCGAGGAGACCGAGCACGGCTGGGTCTGGGCGCACGCCTACCAGTTCGACGCCGACACGGCGACGTTCATCGTGGAATGCGCGCCGGAGACCTGGGCGAAGTGGGGCTTCGGCGAGATGAGCCAGGAGGAGAGCGTGGCGGCCTGCGAGCGCATCTTCGCGGCGCATCTCGACGGGCACGCGCTGATCTCCAACGCGAAGCATCTGCGCAGTTCGGCATGGCTGAACTTCCCGCGGGTCTTGTGCGAGCGCTGGAGCCACGAGAACGTCGTGCTGCTCGGCGACGCGGCGGCGACGGCGCATTTCTCCATCGGCTCGGGCACCAAGCTGGCTATGGAGAGCGCCATCGCGCTCGCCGAGTATGTCGAGACGGAGCCGACGCTGGCGGCCGCTTTCGACAAATACGAGAGCGAGCGGCGGACCGACGTGCTGCGGCTGCAGTCGGCGGCGCGAAACTCGACCGAATGGTTCGAGGCGGTCGAACGATATCTGACGCTCGACCCGGTGCAGTTCAACTATTCGCTGCTGACGCGGTCGCAGCGGATCGGGCACGAGAACCTGCGCCTCCGCGACCCGGGCTGGCTGCGCAGCGCCGAGCGCTGGTTCCAGCGGCAGTCGGGCGCCAATTCCGAGCGCGCGCCGATGTTCGCGCCGTTCACGTTGCGCGAGATGCGCCTCGCGAACCGCGTCGTCGTCTCGCCGATGGCGCAGTACAAGGCGGTCGACGGCAGCCCGACCGACTGGCACCTGATCCATTACGGCGAGCGGGCGAAGGGCGGGGCCGGCCTCGTCTACACCGAGATGACCTGCGTCAGCCCCGAGGGGCGGATCACGCCGGGCTGCCCCGGGATGTACGCGCCGGAGCACGAGGCGGCGTGGCGGCGCCTCGTCGACTTCGTGCACGCCGAGACGGAGGCGAAGATCTGTCTCCAGCTCGGCCATTCGGGGCCGAAGGGCTCCACCCAGCTCGGCTGGGAGGAGATGGACGCGCCGCTGGCGGAGGGGAACTGGCCGGTGATGGCGGCCTCCGCCGTGCCGTGGTCGGACCGCAACCCGACGCCGAGGGCGATGGACCGGGCCGACATGGACCGGGTGCGGAACGAGTTCGTCGCGGCGGCGGAGGCGGGCGAGCGCTGCGGCTTCGACATGCTCGAGCTTCACATGGCGCACGGCTACCTGCTCTCCTCCTTCGTCACGCCGGTCACCAATCGGCGCGAGGACGACTACGGCGGGAGCCTCGCGAACCGGATGCGCTACCCGCTGGAGGTGTTCCACGCCGTCCGCGCCGTCTGGCCGGAGGCGAAGCCGCTTTCCGTCCGCATCTCCGCCCATGACTGGCTGGGCGAGGAGGGCGTGACGCCGGAGGAGGCGGTGCGCATCGCCGAGGTGCTGCGCGACGCGGGGGTCGATCTGGTCGACGTCTCCGCCGGGCAGACCTCCAAGCGCGCGCAGCCGGTCTACGGGCGGATGTTCCAGACGCCGTTCTCCGACCGGATCCGGAACGAGGCGGGCGTCGCGACCATGGCGGTCGGCAACATCTACGAGCCGGACCACGTCAACTCGATCCTGATGGCGGGGCGGGCCGATCTGGTGGCGCTGGCGCGGCCGCATCTGGCCGATCCCTACTGGATGCTGCACGCGGCGGCGGCGCTGGGCGACGAGGAGACGAAGTGGCCGGACCCGTATCTGGCGGGGCGCGACCAGCTGCGCCGCCTCGCGGCGCGGGGCGAGGGACCGGGAGGGGCGGCATGACGGATCTGAGCGGGCGGCACGCCCTCGTGACGGGCGGAGGGACCGGCATCGGCGCGGCCTGCGCGCGAGCGCTGGCCGGGGCGGGGGCCAAGGTGACGATCACCGGCCGGCGGCGCGAGGCGCTGGAGGCGGTGGCGGCGGAGCACGAGCGCATCCGCTGGGAGGTGATGGACGTCACCGACGAGGCGTCGGTCGAGCGGGGCTTCGCCGCGGCGCGGGCCGTGGCGCCGGTGGACGTGCTCGTCGCCAACGCCGGGGTCGCGGAGACCGCGCCGCTGCCGAAGATGACGCTGGAGTTCTGGCGGCGGGTGAACGGGATCAACTCCGACGGCGCGTTCCTGTGCGTGCGGGAGGCGATGCGCGGCCTCGGCA
>Ga0102943_1001647_pt1 | contig 13702 bp, 7 predicted proteins | sample SalPonC_black_MG_FD_78174 | JGI IMG/M metagenome (GOLD analysis project Ga0102943, IMG submission 78174) | Salt pond soil microbial communities from South San Francisco under conditions of wetland restoration - Salt Pond MetaG... | ecosystem: Environmental > Aquatic > Marine > Intertidal zone >...
AGAAAAGGTAATGCTAATTTAAACATAGTTAAAGGTTCGGGCAAGATGTTTTGGTTTGTATTTTTCAACATTTCTTTGGAGTTATTAACTTTGTGGCTTAAAACGCTGTAATCCTTGCTATTAAAGATTTATAGCACCATAATAAAAAGGAATTATATTTAAAAATAATGTTCATTTTTTATTTGCACAATGATTGTTGATAACCTTTAAATAGGTTGATTTAATTAAGCTTTGGTGATAGATAAAATTTTAAACACCAGAATGTTAATATGGAGATAGCAGCTTAAGTTTTTGATATAATGATTGTTGTGTTGTAGGTGTAAGTGGGTAAAAATAGAAAAGAGGGAAACAATTTGCTCCCTCTTTTTTATTAATTTGGAATTATCAAAAATTATTCTTCTTCTTCATAAGGACCCTCTACCAGCTCAAATTGGGGAGGATTGCTGCCTGATGCAGCTTCTGTACAAAGGTAATCAACCGTTGGATAACTTCTTGAGTAATCATTATTGTAAGTTTGGTATGTTACAATATAGTGTACATCGAAGCCTCCTACCTGAGGAACAGCATCGGGGTATTTATTTTGCAACATAATTACGATACCTTCCTGAACTCTTTCATCTATAAGCTCCAAGGACTCTTCCTCCGATAGATTTTCAAAAGTTTCCGGTTCGTATGCCAGGCGTTGAGAAATCCGTTTGTCAAAGTTTGAATAATATGAATTTGCACCGTAGTAGTATTCTCCAGTACCATATGAATCGATATAATCAGCACTGATATTAGTTTCTACATAATCAACAACTATTTGATAATCAGAGCCAGACATCGTAAATCGCACGGTAGGGTCAAAGATCCAGCCATCACCAATATGTACAAATTGACCTTGTCTTTCTTCAATAGAGTCGTAGATAATCCATTGCCCCCCTTCATATACATATACTTCGGCTTTTGTTGATGCTGAGCCATCGTAATAATCATAAACTACAACTTTAATATCTTCATTTTGTGCGTATGGGAATTTAATTTCTAAGAAAGCCGGAAGATAATCTTCAGCTGGTTCGTCATCAGAAAAGTTGTTATAATTTCCGGGAGCTCCCATTGAGTCGTAATCGCTGGGTGTTAAAACATAACTATTGGGGATTTTTTCCCAATAAGTTCCATTAAAAGAATAATAGTCTTTTCTGGTTTCAACAGAGCCTGAATAATATTTATAGATTATTAGTTTAACATCTCCTGAGACTGCATTTGGAAATTTGGTTGCAAGAAAATCAGGCAGGTACTCTTCAGGAGGAGCTGAGCTTGAAAAATTATTGTATTGTCCTGGTTCTCCATAATCTTCTCCCATTGAATCATAGTCAGCTGTTGTTAATTCATATTCTTCAGCATCTCCGATTTTAGATAAATCAGGAATATCATTTAAGAAAAAATTATAAGTAACATTAGCTACTGAGCCTTTATTATATGCAGGAAATAAATCAGGAAGTATTAACCCGACATAGTCCTCAGCAGTGTAATGCTCATTCATAGCACTATAGTCACTAATAAATTCAGCAAAAGTTGAGTCCGTTGAAGTAGAGGCTTCTTCTAATGCCAGTTCGCTAATATTATCATAATCATTTGAAGTTAATGTATAATCAACAGTATTATGATAAGGCTCTTTTATCTCATCTAACTGTTCGTAGATTTCCTCGTTTGGCTCGCAAGCAGAAAATACTACCATCAGCAGTGTTAATATATATACTATTTTTTTCATAATCATTGTTATTTGTAGATTCTTAAAATTTAACTTTTAAACTTAACGACATAGTGCGTCCAAAACCATAATAAACAAGAGCAGTTGCAGCATTGTGATTTGCACCATCTCTTGCATCAGGGATATATTCTGTATCTAACAGATTATTAACATTACCAATAAGCGAAGCATCATAATTGCCAATCTTAAAATCATATCGTGCATTAATGTCAATTAGGCTGTAACTTGGCATTTGCCATGAATCAACGCTTTCGCTTCTGGCAGTAATATCAAAGTCTGCAAAAAGATTATCATAATAGTTATAATCTAAACCAATTTTTAAGTCAGATAATACTTCATAATTTATACCTAATGCAGCTGTTGTTTGTGCTGAATTACCTACGTGTACATCTTGCAAATCAATAGTTATGGTTTCAACCGTATTATCTTCTAAAATAATATTTGCATTTACATCGGCATTCCATCTCCAGTCGCCAATAGAAACCATCCCTCTCACATCAAATTTATCGGTAGGACGATAGTTTGTTGTAAATTCAACACCCATGTGTGTAGCGTCAAGACCTTCAAGATTAGCAACAATATTATTTCCCATGCTTCTTGTTAAGGCTTTATCCATCCAAACCGTTCTGTAAAGAGTAAGGTCTGCATTTAAATTTGAAGATCTAAATCCATAGCCAATTTCACTGGAAACCACTTTTTCGTGTTTTACATCCTCGTTGAATTCATTGGTTCTGTTAAGGAACACAAATTCAAAGTAAGGAGCCCGGGTAAAATAACCTCCATTGATAAATACATTATGGTTTTGATTAATGTTATAGTTGGCTCCGCCTTTTAACGACCAGTCTAGGAAACTGTGCCATTCACTTTCCTGATCTTCTGGTAATTGAAACAGGTCAGTTCTGTGGTATAATTGATCAGATAATGATCCGGATATGAAAGCAGAATATTGCTCGGTTGTATATTCGCCTTGTAAGAATAATCCAATCCAGGCCAAATCACTATAATAATAGTAATTTATAAAGTCTCCTTTATAAAGAGGCTTGTCAGGGTCTCTGTTTAGATCGTCATCATTTAAATAATATTCTCCACCTAATAAGTCATCTATTTGATAAGCATGATAACCCCTGTACCATCTTCCATCTAAACCTCCGGTAACTTCAATTCCATAAAGTTCTGTGTTTAATGTAGAAATAATACCATACCAGTCGTGCTCATTTATTCCATTAGCAATAACAACTTCTGACCCATTAACAGAAGCTGCGTTTAGCTCTTCGGCAGCATGCCAGTCAATAAGCCCTGTAGGAGTCATTAATGTGTTATCGTAAGGCAATCCGGTTTGGTAATTTTTGGCAACCAAGCTTGAATTACCATGTGCTCGGCGGCCGCCACCTTTTGCTATAGAAGCATATAATGCTGTAGAAAGGGTTGTTTTATCATTTACAGTCCAGTAGTGGTTTAAAGAGATTTGTGGTTTATGGTAATAGTTGTAGGCATATGCTGTGGCATAAATTTCACCATTTCTGATACCATAATCTGAATTAAATTTAATCCCATCCGGATGATCTCTGTACTCCTGAATTTTATGCAGTAAGCTTCTTTGGTTGTGCCACTGTGGAGCTCCAAAAGCTGTAAAGGATAAATGGTGGTCATCATTTACTCTCTTAGAAACATTCAAGAAATAGGACCATCCTTCAAAATTTGTTCCTTTTACATACCCGTCTCCATAAGTTTGTGAACCGGAAGCTGTTACAGCCCATCCATTATCTAATAATCCGGTAGAAACGGTAAATGATCTTTTATTGTAACCATCATTTCCGATTCCATAATAAATACTTCCACCAGCCTTTACATCAGTGGTTTTGGTGATGATATTAATGGTTCCTCCTACTGATGATATAGCAAGTTTCGAAGCACCAAGACCTCTTTGTACCTGCATGGTTTGAGTTACATCGGATAAACCAGCCCAGTTAGACCAGTAAACTTTACCATTTTCCTGTCCGTTAACAGGAACACCGTTGATTAGAACGCCAATGTTATTTGAATCAAATCCTCGTAAATTAATTCTACTGTCACCATATCCTCCACCTTGTTTTGTTGCATAAATACTAGGTGTCGATTTTAAAATCTCGGGGAATTCCTGTGTACCGAGTTTTTCTTGAATAAGATCGGGTTTAATTGTAGAAATTGCTACAGGTGTTTCTCTATCTTTGGCAAATGAAGAGACAATTTTTACTTCTTCAAGTCCAATAGCGTCAGCTTTTAATGCAATTTTGCCTAAGTCAACTTCCTGTCCGGGGGCTAAATCTACTACTTTTATTTTCTCAATGTATCCAACATACGAAAAAATAAGTTTTTGTTCACCCGAGGGAACAGTAATAGAAAAGCTTCCATCCAGCGCGGTAGCAGTCCCAATGGTTGTTCCTTCAACAACAACCGATGCACCAATTAATGTCTCGTTGGTGCTGGCATCAATTAAGACACCTTTTACTTTCGTTTGGCCGAATGATGCAAAAGAGATAAGCATCAAAGCCACGATTAGAATTTTAGTTTTCAAAATGTTCATCATAGAATTGTTTTAAGGTTTGGGTTTAATTATTATAAGTTTTAAAACAAGAATACAAAAGTAGAATTTCTTGGACTTTCAAAGGTAGAGAAAATATTAATTTTTTATTAAATTGTAAGGTAAGAATATATTAACAGACTCAGAGGTTTAATATTCTTATATAAGGCTTATTATAAAAGGCTTTTAAGTTTATCTACATTTATATGTTAATAAATGTTAATATTTTTATGAAAAAATAGTATTTATTGTTTGGAGAATTTTTTTAGTAGCTCCTGTTTCTTGTTTTACAAATGTTGAAGCAATTGCTCCTTTTTCCTGTAAAACCTTTTGGTCCTTAAACAACCGGTTAATAATTCGTTCGAAATCATTATAATTATGAATAGCAAAAGCGCCTCCGAGGTGAATTAAATCAACAGCTTCCTGAAATTTTTCATGATTTGGGCCAAAGATTACGGGTAAACCAAATGTGGCCGCTTCTAATATATTATGTATCCCTTTGCCAAAACCTCCTCCGATATAAGCTATTTCTCCATATTGGTAAAGTGAAGATAAAAGCCCGATACAGTCAATAATTAATACATCTGCTGGTTCAATATTTTTACTGGTTGCTTCGGAATATTTTATCACTTTTTTTTCGGAACTAAAGAGTGTAACTATTCTTTCAATGTTTTGGGCATGAACTTCATGAGGAGCAACAATAAGCTTAAAATTTTCAGGATATTGGTTAAAATAATTAGCAATAATTTCTTCGTCGGGTTTCCAGGTACTTCCTGCTATAAAAATAGCTGAATTACCCCTGAATTGTTCAATTAAGGCTAATTTTTTTGCTTGCCGGGCAATAGTGTATACTCTGTCAAAGCGGGTATCTCCGGTTATTGTAACATTTTTGATGTTGATAGAATGCAGGAGTTCTTCAGATTCTTTGTTTTGAACAAAAAAGTGGGTGAAATAATCCAGCATTTTTCTGGATTTTTCATGTAAAGATTTAAAAAAGCGCTGGTCTTTTCTAAATATTCCGGAAACAAGATATAATGGAATTTTACGTTTGTGTATCTCTTTTAAAAAGAAATGCCAGAACTCATACTTGATAAAAAATGTGATATCAGGATTAGTAAGATTTAAGAATTTCTTTGCATTTTGAGGGGTATCAAGCGGTAAATAAAAAATATAATCAGCATGTTTGTAATTTTTTCGGATTTCAAAACCCGAAGGGGAATAAAAAGTAAGTAAAATTTTATAGTCAGTGTACTTTTCTTTAAAAGCTTCCATTAATGGACGCCCCTGTTCAAATTCGCCCAGCGATGCACAGTGAAACCATGCTATCTTGTTTTCGGGATTTACCCGGGTTTCAATTTTTTTGAATAAATTTTTTCTTCCGCGAATCCATAACTTAGCTTTGCGGTTAAATAACGATGCAATGAATACTACAAAATAATATAGGTGTATGCCTAAAAGATATAACCCGGTCATAATTTTTTTTTGCAAATTTAACCTAATTAATTCAAAATCTAATGAACTTTCTCATGAGTGAAAAGAGTTATTAATCTTATAGCATAGTTATACGGTATTTTAATAACCTACTACAAAATTTAACCTAACATTAATCTATAAAGAAAGAACCTCTGCATATTTAAAATTAACTTTGTAATTAGTTTTTATATAAATTCCCAATGAAACATCTTAAATATTTACCTGTAGTGTTTTTAATCATCTTATTTGTATTGACAAGTTGTGAAAATGACGAAATTGAACAAACTGACCATATAGAACAATTTGGCATACTCGGACAATGGAAACTTGAATCACTCACAATAAATGGAATCACTGATTTATCAATTCAATGTTGCGATTATATTGAATTTAAAAAAGATACCGATAGCGATGACCTAAAAGGAGAATTCATAGCTTATGGAGTTGGTTACGAAACTAACGGTGTATTTGAATTAATCACATCAAACAATACTATTCAGTTTGATTATGATAATAAACAAAAGGTATATGAATTTCAAATTTTAGATAACCTGATTATCTTTAAATATTCTGATGATAATCAAAAAATTATTGAAGATTGGAGAAAGGTAGAATAAAAAAAGCCTTTACAGCATTTTATATAAGCAATAGCAGTTTTTAGTTATTAGTTTGAGCTTAGTGCATGTATAAAGTTTTGTGTTAGCGGGCAGGTAATAGCTCGTAAATTCACTACTGCAATTATACTTGTACGAAATAATAAATACTTATTGGTTCTATTTCGTTTTATTTCTTGTAAGGAGAAAATTCTAATTTATTTTTTGTTGATTTTATAGAATAATTCACAAGCACAGCATAAGTATTTGTTTATAAGGTTGTTAAAAGTTCAATAAAAAGCAGTAACTGCTGTATCTTTGATTTATATTGATCTTTTGTTAGTATTAATTTTTAATAAAATATTTGTTTTATAAATATTTTTTATACTTTTAGCCTTCCAATTTGGATTTCTTGATACCCTAACCCTAAAATTTAAACCAAAGGTCTTCTTTAAACTGAAGGCCTTTTTTTATTTTTAAAAGAAACCTGTTCAACATTTTTAGATTTTTTCCGTTCTTTAACCAGTAAAAATCATACTTTTTATAAGTAGTTTATGTTCATTATTATTTTTTGGTAAGATTAACCTGGACTAAGCATAAATATTTGAGAAGAGATTATTTTATGAATACCTCAGGTTTAAGGTTTATCTTTAAATTTGTATAAAAACCCGGGCATTGAGAAAAAGTTGTTTGGTAATATTATTGGTTGTTTTTTCGTTGAGTTCTTACGCTCAGAATTTAAGTAATATACGCTCAAAAGTTATTGCTATTCAGTCTGATAGTATTTATATTGATACTTTGAGTATTGTCCCTGGGTCAGAAATTCTTACCATCCGGCATCAAAAGATTCCAGACTCTTTATATACGTTCGATTATTCGAATTCCTTGTTGATTCTTAATCAAAACCTGATTCATGATAAAAGCCCAATGGCTATTACTTACAGGGTATTTCCAATAGATTTTTCAACCACCTGGTATCATCGGAAGAAAGATAATTTTATCATAACAGGCCCTGTGATGATAAGACCACAAAAAAATGACTATAATCCCAATCAGAATTTTTTCACAGACAATCAGCTGGATAAACGGGGAAGTATTTCACGTGGTATTACTATTGGGAATAACCAGGATGCCGTGATTAACTCAAAACTGAACCTGCAACTTGCCGGTCAGATTGGAGATAATATGCAATTATTGGCTGCTATATCTGATGAGAATATCCCTATTCAACCAGAAGGTAACTCTCAACAAATCCAGGAATTTGACAAAGTATTTATTCAACTATATAACGAGCAATTTAAATTAATTGCCGGAGATTTTGAAATATCCAGGCCCTCAGGATATTTTATGAATGTAAATAAAAAAGCACAAGGGGGAATGTTAAATGTAAAACTCCCCGGCAGAAAAAACGTTTCAAATGTTTTAGAAACATCAATCAGCGGAGCTGTTTCGAAAGGGAAGCTATGCCGCAAAAAATTTCATGGACAGGAGGGTAACCAAGGGCCCTATAAACTTACAGGTTGCGAATATGAACAATATATTATTGTGTTGGCTGGAACAGAAAAGGTTTATATCGATGGTAAATTATTAACCCGAGGCAAAGAAAATGATTATACCATTGATTATAATACCGGAGAAATAACATTTACCGCTAACCGGCCGATAACTAAAGACTCGAGGATTGCCGTAGAGTTTGAGTATTCTGAAAAAAGCTATACCCGTTTTATGGTTTATAGTAATAATACTTATCAAACTCAAAAAGGCCGGTTTTGGCTTACTATTTACTCGGAGCAGGATAGTAAAAATCAACCTTTAAATCAGGATTTAACCAGGGAACAAAAAGAAATACTGGCTCAATCGGGCGATAATATTCAAAATGCTTTTGTTCCAAATATTGATACTGTAGATTTTAGAAACGATTTCGTATTATATGAAAAGATAGATACTACAGTAAATGGAGAAGTTTATGATATTTATAAATACTCAACGAATCCCGAAACTGCAATATATCAGGTGGGTTTTAGCTTTATGGGAGAAAATAAAGGGAATTATATATTAACACAAAGTAGTGCTAATGGAAGAGTATTTGCATGGGTAGCGCCTGTAAATGGAGTTCCACAAGGAAGTTTTGAGCCCATAAGGTTGTTAGTATCACCCAAAAAACAACAAATGATGAATTTGGGTGGTAATTATCATATTAATAATACCACACGCTCTTTCTTTGAAATAGCTGTTAGTAATTATGATTTAAATACTTTCTCTACTAAAAGCAATGCAGATAATACAGGTTATGCTTTAAAACTTGATGTAGAAAAATATTTGTTAAACAGAGATACAATAAAAAATCGCCTGACAGCTGAAATAAACTATCAGTTAATCAATAAAAATTTTTCAGAGATAGAACGGTTTCGGCCGGTAGAATTTGAGAGAGACTGGAATATTGAAACTCCGTTTTTTAATGATGAACATTATGCTGATATGAATCTTTCCTATCGACACAGGAATAATATTACCGGGCAATATCAACTGGCTTTGTTAAACAGTAAAGGAGAATATAGCGGATTGCGAAATGTTTTGAATACCACCATACAAAAATCCGGGTATCAGTTACAATTTAATTCAAGCCTGCTAAATACTTCAACTGATAGCAAGGAGACTCAATTTATAAGGTATTTAGCCAGCATCTCAAAGTCTTTCCGGAAAATAAAAATTGGATTTGAAAACGAGCTGGAACAGAATGAGTGGATCAATACCGATACCGATAGTTTGTTGAATAACAGCTTTAACTTTTCATCGTATCATTTTTATATTCGAAATACTGATTCTTCAGTAAATCAGTTTAGTGCCGGATATCTGTTACGAAATGATTTGTTGCCTAATAATAATAAATTAAGTAAAGCAACGCAGTCAGAAGATTTTCAGTTAAGATTCGGATTAATGAAAAATCCTGCAAGCATTTTAAAGACTACCCTTAATTATCGGAAATTAAAGATTCTGGATTCTGCGTTAACGAATAATACCGAAGAAAATACAATTACCGGAAGAGTAAGTTATAATTTTCGTTTATTCAAAGGAGCTGTTACTTCTACTCTTTTTTACGAAGCTGGCTCAGGCCTTGAACCTAAAAAAGAATTTTCGTACCTAAAAGTTCCTGTAGGCCAGGGAACGTATTCATGGGCTGATTATAACAATAACGGGGTAGCAGAATTGGACGAGTTTGAAGTCGCTAAATTTCAGGATGAAGCCAACTATATTAGGGTTTATACGCCCGGAAACGAATATATTAAGACCTACCAAAATGAGTATAGTCAGGTTGTAAATATACGACCTGAAGTTATTTGGAGTAATAAAAAAGGATTACGTAAAGTATTATCGAAATTTTCTAATAGTATGGCTTTATTAGTGAATCAAAAATCTACGAATACCGATTTAACCCGAAGTTTAAACCCTTTAGTTTATTATGAGTACGATTCAAGCCTGGTACATTTGAATCAAAATTTCAGGAATACCCTTTCTTTCAACCGTTCAGGCACGCTGTTTGGGATCGATTATATTTATCAGCAGAATCATAATAAAACATTGTTGGTTAATGGGTTTGATGAGCGTAAAAGATCACAACACGGATTTAAGTTTCGGTGGAACTTTGTCTCGGATTTTACCTTGCAGAATGATTTGGATATAGGAAAGAAAGAATACTATTCCGAATTTTTTAGTAACAAAAATTATCAACTGGATATAGTGGATAATGAGCTAAAATTTCAGTACCAACCCGGGTTTCAAACAAAAATAGAGTTAAATTATCGTTATAGCCGAAAGGAGAATATTCAAGCAACTGAAAAAAGTTTATCGCATACAGCCGGAACAGAAATAGATTATACTTTTACCGGGAAAGGCAATATTTTAGTCCAAGGGAATTATATTTATATAAATTATAATGCTGACAGCAATACCTCGCTGGCTTACGAGATGCTTAACGGACTAAAGCCAGGCAATAATGCAACGTGGAATGTAGTTTTACAGCGGAAATTAGCCGGGTTTTTGGAGTTAAATTTAATGTACAACGGGCGTGTTTCTGAAAAAACAAATACCATCCACACCGGAAGCGTTCAGCTAAGAGCCTATTTTTAAAATGCAGCCATCAATAAATCAATATCTTTGGAGGGAATTCCAAAATAATTTCCAATCCGCGAGTTGGTTAATATTCCGTTGTAAATATAAACTCCGTGTCTTAGCCCTATATCTTCTTTCATTTTATTCTTAATTCCACCCGCTTCGGCAATGTCAAGTAAAAGAGGATTAAATACATTACTTAAAGCAATTGATGCGGTACGTGCTACACGAGATGCAATATTAGGGACACAATAATGGATAACGCCATGTTTTGTATATACGGGGTTGGAATGGATCATGCAGTCTGAGGTTTCTATACACCCTCCCTGGTCTATACTTAAATCTACAATAACAGAACCTTTTTTCATATTTCTTACCATTTCTTCGCTAATTAAATGTTGTGGCCCTCGTTCGCCAAAATGAATAGCGCCAATAACCACATCGGCAGATTTCAGGTGTTTTGCAATTACCTTAGGGTGAAATACAGAAGTAAATAATCGTTGCGACAGGTTGGTTTGTAATCGTTTCAATTTGGTAATAGAGGGGTCGAAAACTTTAATAAAAGCGCCAAGGCCAAGTGCAGCACGTGCTGCGTATTCGGCAGCGGTTCCAGCACCAATGATAAGTACCTCGGTGGATGTTATTCCTGTAACACCTCCAAGGAGCACTCCTTTACCTTCGTTTACATTACTTAAATATTCGGCTGCAATTAATATGGAGGTAGTTCCTGCAATTTCGCTCATTGAGCGTACAACAGGATAGCAATTGTCTTTATCTTTCAGCCCCTCAAAAGAGAGTGCCGTAATCTTCTTTTGCATTAATTTACGGATATATTCTTCTGATAGAGATAAAAAATGGAAGGATGAAAAAAGTACCTGATTGGTTTTAAAAAGCTCTAACTCTTCGATGGTGGGTGGTGCGATTTTTAAAATTATATCACACTGGTAAACATCTGATTTTTTATTCACAATTAGTCCGCCACACTCACTGTAATCGTTGTTAGTATAATTTGCAGCCGCCCCGGCATCTTTTTCAATAATAATTTCGTGTCCATTATTTACCAGCAATTCAACGGCTTCGGGAGTAAGTCCGACCCGGCTTTCATATTTTCTGTTTTCTTTAGGAATACCGATAACTAATTTTTCGGTCTTTTTACCAATTTCAAGCATCTCTTCCTGAGGAAGCAGCCCTGTATTTCCGAAAGAATATCCTTTTTGTCCTTTTTTGTCCGGCATAATGTAATCTGGTTATAATAATGAAAATGAAGAAGCCCAAAATAATATTTTTTCAGGGCATTATCAAGTATTTTAACGGGGATATTTTAGTATACTCTTTTTTAGCGGATATTAATGGTTCGGCTACCGTCCCCATTTTCTATCATTTGAACGTAAACAACATCTTCTGGCAATATTTCGGCAATTTTATCGGGCCATTCAATAAAACAGTAATTCCCGGAATAAAAATAATCTTCGTATCCGAAATCAAACACCTCTTCAATTTTTTCTATTCGATAAAAATCAAAGTGATAAATAATATTTCCATTGCCGGTTTGGTATTCATTAATTAAAGCAAATGTAGGGCTGGTAACAATCTCTACAACACCCAATTCATTGCATAAAGCCTTGATAAAAGTTGTTTTTCCAACGCCCATTGGACCAAAAAAGGCAAACACCTTTTTATCTTTCATCAGCCGCAAAAATTTTTCGGCTACAACATTTAGATCCGACAGTGATTTTAAAATTAATGAATCCATAGATGCAAGGTAACAAAAAAAATTAATTATTAGGAGATAATTTGATGAATGGAATGATCATTTCTTCCATTGAAATTCCTCCATGCTGAAAGGTGTTTTTATAATATTTTACATAATAGTTGTAATTATTTGGATAAGCCAGAAAGTCGTTATTTAAAGCAAAAATATATGATGTACTGATATGTGATTTGGGTAAATGGATGTTTTCAGGATTTTTTACTCCATACACTTCTTTTGGGTTATAATTCAGGCTTTTGCCGTTTTTGTAACGCAAGTTGGTGGAGGTGTTCTTATCGCCTATTACTTTAACAGGATTTTGTACCCTGATGGTACCATGGTCTGTTGTAATAAAAAGTTTTACTTTTTCTTTTTGCAATGTTTTGATTAAAGTAAATAAGGGAGAATGTTTAAACCATGATAAAGTTAATGACCGGTATGCCGGCTCATCGTTGGCCAGTTCCCGTATCATTTCAATTTCTGTTCGGGCATGCGAAAGCATATCTATATAATTATAGACTAAAATATTAAGCTTATTGTTTAGTAAATCCTGAATGTTTTCGACAATTTTTTCTCCGGTTTTAAGCTGATTTACCTTTTCGTAAGAATATTTGTATTTTTTACCAAACCTTGCGAGTTGTTTTTCAATTAGTTCTTTTTCTTTTAGGTTTTTTCCGCCTTCTTCTTCGTCATTAAGCCATAATTCGGGGTATAGGCGGTTAATTTCGGCGGGCATTAATCCTGCAAAAATGGCATTTCGCGAATATTGGGTGGCTGTTGGCAAAATACTGCAATAAACTTCTTCGTTTTCAACAATAAAATAATCACTGATAAGTGGTTGTATTAATTTCCACTGGTCGTATCGGAAGTTATCAATAATTAATACAAAAACTTTTTCCCCTTTATCAAGTACCGGAAAAATACGTTCTTTAAATAAGCTGGGAGAAAGCAGGGGTTTGCTATCATTTTTTTCGGTAAACCACGACTCGTAATTTTTTTGTATAAATTTTCCAAATCCATTGTTGGCTTCGTTTTTTTGCATCTGCAACACCTCTTGCATTCCTGTATCTTTGTTTTCTTCCAGTTCAAGCTCCCAAAAAACCAGTTTCTTATATAGATCGGCCCATTCACTAAAAGTATTGGCTTCAGCGATTTTTATACCGATTTTCCCAAACTCAGACTGGTAAGATGAAACGGCTTTTTCCGAAATCAATCGTTTGGTATCAATATTTTTTTTAATACTTAATAAAATTTGTTTGGGATTTACCGGTTTAATTAAATAATCGGCAATTTTAGAACCAATGGCTTCGTCCATGATATCTTCTTCCGCGCTCTTGGTAATCATAAATACAGGAATGTCCGGTTTCTCCTCATTAATTAGACTAAGCGTTTGTAAACCGTTTAATCCGGGCATAGTTCCATCGAGGAAAATCAGGTCGAAACTTTCTTTTCTAACCCAGTCAATG
>Ga0102943_1001649_pt1 | contig 13688 bp, 10 predicted proteins | sample SalPonC_black_MG_FD_78174 | JGI IMG/M metagenome (GOLD analysis project Ga0102943, IMG submission 78174) | Salt pond soil microbial communities from South San Francisco under conditions of wetland restoration - Salt Pond MetaG... | ecosystem: Environmental > Aquatic > Marine > Intertidal zone >...
AAATGGGCTCGTCCGTCCCAAAAGAATTCATTGGTGTGCCAAGCCAGGTTAAACACGGACATGGCTTGCCTGTTTCCGAGCAATCCATCAACGCCTACTGAGAAAGTGGCCAAATCTGAGAAGCCTGTAGTCTGGTTGTGGCAAGACCCGCAAGATATCGAGTTATCTTTGGAGAGCATAGGTTCGAAAAAAAGCATCTTACCCAGCTTTACCCCTTGTTCGGTCAGCACATTATCCGGCTGCAAGGCTTCGGGCGGAGGCAATCCTTGCGAATCAAAAGTATAAGGGGTATCATCAAACACGGCGGGATCGGGAGCTGCACTCTGCTTCTCCTCGTCATCATCTTGACACGAAGCAGTGACGAGAAGGAGAAGCCCCGAGATGGCATAAACAGAGTACTTAATACTTTTCATTATTGAGTGGTATGATTCGGATTGGAAACAAAATCGTAATCGGTCAACGAATTTAAGAAAGCCAGTAAATCGGCTCTCTCTGAATCGTTCAGTCCAAAGCCTTGTATCAGCTTCGATTTATTGGGATGGTTCTCGCCTCCTGTCTCGTAGTGCCAGATGACTTCTTGCAGTGTCGCCATGGACCCGTCGTGCATATATGGACCTGTAAGCCCAACATTTCTAAGCGAGGGGACTTTGAACAAAGCCCTGTCCGATTCTAGTCCGGTCAAGTGCATTCGTCCCTCATCGGCATACTCGGTATAGATTCCGTTGTTTTGAAAAGAATAGTCAGTAAAATTGAAGCCGGAGTGACATGATCCACAAGCCAGTTCATTGCTAAAGAAGAGGTTCATCCCCCTCAACTCCGATTGGTCAAGGGCACCTGCCTCACCCTGCAGAGCATATTGGTCATAGGCTGAATTTCCGCTAATGAGGGTTCTTTCAAAATTGGCAATGGAGCGAGTGATGCAAAAAGGATCTGGCAGGCGGCCATAGGCTTCGAGGCAGAGGTCCACATATTCGGGTTGGCGGTTTAGCCTTTCGGCAATGAGTACAATGTTGAAGTCAAACTCATTGTGTTCTTGAATGGGAACGAGTATCTGCATTTCCAAAGTGGGAACCCCACCTTCCCGCATAAAATAAGGGTGGTAACCCACATTGGCCAAAGAGGGAGAATTCCGGTTTCCAGCCGCTCCATCCACTCCTGCGCTTACACTGAATTCATCGCTGAACGCTTTTCCCGGAAGGTGACAAGCACTGCAGTTGATAGAAGAATCTCTGGAGAGGATGGGATCAAAAAAAAGCTTTTTTCCCAAATCGTAACTCGCCCGGGTGAACGGGTTATCGTCGGGAAACGCCATGGATGGAAACCCTTGGGGAATTATCACAAGAGCCTCAGCGGTATCGATGGGGCGGACATCTTTCTGCTCTTTGGCACAAGAAAGTCCAAGACAAAAAATCAAACCCAACAGCACTCGGCGCTTACACAAAACAAATAGAGCTTATTACCTTCTTAGTATAAGTTTTCTCACTCCTTTAAGGGAGGAATCGTTGTAAAGACTCACGAGGTACAATCCTTCATTGAGCTGATTTACATCTAACTGATAACCCGAGCTAACACCACTTCTTTGGAGAACGGTTTTGCCTTGGATATCTCGCAACACCAGTTGATAAGTCTCTTCCGCATTATCGGAAAAATTCAATTGTACCAAACCATTGTCTGCAGGATTGGGAAACAAATTAAATTTGACCAACTCTTGTTCGCCATTCACATTCAAAGGAGCTGTAGCCACCTCAAATACATGTTGATACATGTTCAATAATGTCTGCTGGGCCAAACCATCTTCTCCGTGAGAAAAGACTGTACCGCTTAAGCTCATGTCGTAGAGCAAGTTCTCCGTGGATGCCTGTACGTATATATTCGTCTCATCTCCGGTCACTTGAATATCGAGATCCAAATCTATTTGGAAATAATTAATATTTCCGAGCCCATGAATGCTAAACTGCTGAGAGGTAGCGAGAATGTCCCCTTCTGCGGCTACGAATCTATATCCTGCTACCCACCCCCAGTGCATGGAAGGAAACTTCGGTGCTAAAGGATGCGAAGATGGCCATGCAGCCGGATCGCTGTGATTGTTTGCTTGATCAACCCCAACTTGAAAATTGATCATCTCAATATTTTCCGCATTGATCGAACCGATGTTGATGGTGGGTGATTCATCACCTTGCACCAATGCGTATACATCCAGGAAAGATGTTACGTTTCCACCATCGTGGGTGATGCGAAAACCGGAAAGGTAGTATTCCAATCGATCATAACTGAATTCATCACCAAGGTTGTTCGTCGCCACAGCGGACCAATCAAAGGGTTCGCCATTGATCAGATGTTCAAGATTAAGTATGACATTGGTTTGTGAGAAGCCGGACAAACCGGTAAGAATAAACAGGCCAAGTAAAAAATTCTTCATGCGCACAGACTTATCAATATTGAAAAGGATTAAAGCTTATTCAACTCCGTTCGAGCGAAAATAATAAACTCAAAGTCAGAATCCTAGGAGGAAATAAATAAAATCAGTTGTTCCAATAGAGTCTGGTCTGTTGTTTTTCAACAACCAAATCGTTCAAACCTTGTCAAAGTGAATATTCTCGAAGCTGATCAAGACAACTGATGCTCCAAATGCTTCACCAAAATATCCGCCATGTTGGTGCATTTCTCAAAAGAAGAATCGTTGTGGTGTTTGCCCAGTTCTCTACCCAATGTTTCGATATTCTCACGGGTAGATATCCTGTCTTTCCTCATCCGGCTGATAAGGCTGCGCATACGCACATGATTGGCCAACCAACGTTTTCGCATGGCATCGTGCTCCTCTCTGGTGTATTGTTCGGCAACTTTTTGAGAAAGCATTTCAGTAGCTAAATCTACCAGTGCTATATTGTCTTTGAAGTACTGGGGCAAATAGATGCTCTTCCTCCCTTCGTAGCTTTGCTGATCAAAATCCAAAGCTCGAAGGCGGTATTGTACGGTATCAAAATCTTGGGTGATTTCAACGACAAAATTGTAAGCTCGCATATCTCCCAGCAAGCGGGTAAAACACCTTTCGTTGAATTTGACAAATTCCTTGGCAAATCTTAAGCGATTTTCGATTTTAACCCCTTGATGTTTGCGGATAAACTCGTCACAAGGAATGCCAACAATATGTTCCTCGATCAACGTATTTCCCCCTACCAAAAAAGAAACTTTATCGGGCGAAAAAATCTCTTCCAATTCGAGTCCGTAAATGCGGGAAGCATCGGCCTTCTTTACGTAATAGTAATCGTGATTGTCATTGATCTCATTCACAACCTTAATGCGAAACGGCTTTGAGTTTCCGAAAGAGCAGTATTGAATGCTGTCCACCCTCAAGTGATGGGTTATATTTCCGCTTCCCAACAAAAGTTGATATCCGTACAAGAGGTCATCCCTTATCGACTTGTTTTCTTCGGGACTGTACATCACCGAGTACCACAAGGTCTCATTACCATCAGCATCCAAAATTGGCAATAGCTGATTGTATCGGGTTAAGTCTTCGTAGGTAAAGGATAAATCAGCCTGACGCGAAAACCTTTTCAGGTGCTGTCGAAGCGGGTTTTTTATGGGATAAAATGGTTTTTTATACTCTATTTTATTAAAGTCCATCAAGTCTTTTTCGATTCAATATTGTGAATGGCGCCCAGTGTTTTCAGCACGGAATCAGGAGTAACCGATATGCTGTCAATGCCTTCTTGCACCAAAAATTCCGCGAAATCAGGAAAGTCGGAAGGGCCCTGTCCGCAAATACCCACTTTGACATTATTTTTCTTGGCCACTTTGATCAACTGGCTGATCAGTGTTTTCACGGCTGGATTTCTCTCGTCGTATAAATGAGATACCAAGGATGAATCTCGATCTAAGCCCAGAGTGAGTTGAGTCAAGTCATTTGACCCAATGGAGAAGCCATCAATATGCTCAGAGAATTCTTCCGCCAGAAGGATATTGGAGGGCAACTCGGCCATGAGATACACCTTCAGACCGTTCTCACCGCGCTTCAGCCCAAACTCGGCCATCGTAACCAAGACGCGTTTCATTTCTTCAGGTGTTCGGCAAAAAGGAATCATCACAACTACGTTCTTCAAATCCATCACAGAGCGCACCCGGAGGATGGCTTCACACTCCAAACCAAAGGCCTCCTTGTAATCTTTTGAATAATAACGCGAAGCACCCCTCCAGCCGATCATAGGATTCTCTTCTTTGGGCTCAAAGTATTTGCCTCCCAATAGATTCATATATTCATTTGACTTGAAGTCAGAAAATCGAACAATCACCTCACCGGGATTGAATGCTGCTGCGATTCTTCCTATTCCATAAGATAGCTTTTTGATAAAGAAATCTCGCTCGCTCTCAAACCCCGATGTAATCTGAGCGATCTTGGCACTGAGCTCGGAATCTCCGACATCTTGGTGCTTAAGCAAAGCCATTGGGTGAACTTTTATATAATTATTTATAATAAATTCTTCTCTTGCCAGACCAACACCTTTGTTGGGTATTCTAGAGAATTTAAAAGCCAAATCAGGAGAGGCTACGTTCATCATCAATGGCGTTCGCGTCTCAGGAAGTTCTTCCAACTTAGTCACCTTTTCCTCGTAAGGCAGTATGCCACGGTAAACCATACCTACTTCTCCTTCTGAGCAAGAAACCGTAATTGACTCATTTTCTTCAAGAATCTCCGATGCGTTACCCGCACCTACTATCGCAGGTATTCCCATTTCTCTAGCCACGATCGCCGCATGACAGGTACGCCCGCCCTTGTCGGTTACGATAGCCGATGCTTTCTTCATCAAGGGTTCCCAATCGGGATCGGTCATTTCGGTTACCAATACTTCACCTTCCTTGAAGGAAGACTCATCTCCACTCCCATCTCGGCCGTCCAGAGTGAAAAGCTTATGCACCTTCCCTGCTCCGATTCGATCACCAACGGCGATACCTTTCATTATGAGCGCATCGGGGTCGGGTTTTGTCTCGAACTGATATTCTATCAGCGTTTCACTCGAACCTTGCGAGTGGATGGTTTCAGGCCTGGCCTGAACAATGAATAATTGTTTTGTCAGTCCATCCAATGCCCACTCCACATCCATTGGGGTCCACTTACCTCTCTTTTCGCTGTAATAGTCTTCAATTTCCAGAACCCAACGCGCCAGCTCCAATATTTGCTCTTCGTTCAGACAAAACTGACCCGCCAGCTTTCTCTCCACGGGTACTCTTTTTACCAACTCGGTGAGAGAAGTGCCATACACCATTTTATGGTGTTTTTGGCCCATCTTCTTTTCAATGATAGGGTTGAGTTTTGTGTTCTTCAACCCGGGCTTATACACGATGAACTCATCGGGTGAGATTTCTCCTTGTACGATCAATTCTCCTAATCCGTAAGCGCCATTTATGATAACGGCATCCTTAAAACCGCTTTCGGTATCGATGGAAAAAGCTACACCCGAGGCGCCCAAATCAGAGCGCACCATCTTTTGGACCCCTACCGACAGCAGAACCGACTGGTGTTCGTAACCCCGTTGAGTGCGGTAGGAAATCGCACGATCGTTGTAAAGTGAGGCGAAGCAACTCTTCACCGAGCTGAGCAAGGACTGCGATCCACGAACATTCAAGAAAGTTTCTTGCTGACCGGCAAAAGAGGCATCGGGAAGATCTTCCGCTGTGGCAGATGAGCGTACCGCAACATCCGTGGCCTCATTCCCATAGAGTTTTGAAAGTTCGCGGTAGCGCTGAACGATTTCATCTTTCAGCTCATCCGGAAAGGTACCATCGGCTACCATATTTCGGATAATCGATCCTTTTTTCCTCAGGGAAATAATGTCGGAGGTATCCAGCCCTTCCAGCTGATGGTTGATTTTTTCTTTTAGATCATTGTGTTCCAGATACGCCTCAAATGCATGCACCGTGACAACGAATCCTCCAGGCACCCGTATGTCGCGCTCTGATAGTTTTTTGATCATCTCACCGAGGGAAGCATTCTTTCCTCCAACGGTATTCAACATGGATAAATCAACCTCCTTGAGGTCGAGAATAAGCGGTTTGCGGTGCATTGGCAGTACAGTTTTCGTGATTAATTTTCGTAGGTGCCTCTAAGGTATTGAGAAAATTCGGCTTGGTTATTTTATCAATGGCCTTTTGTTTTGCAAAAAGAAAAAAGGTCCTTGAAGTGCGAAGTGTGAAACCAAAAGCGTCAACTCAACGTATGATCTGTTTTGGAAAACGTTTTTGGAACCTGCATGAAAAAAAACCAACTACTGCGTTTTCTCCCCTGCGTAATTATCGTCACTTCTGCCCTTGGACAAAAGCCTGTCTATGAAGACTTCTTAGGAGCAGGCCATAGTCAAGGCATTGTCATCTCTACCAGCAACTCAGTAGCCAAGCCGGAGCGACAACAGCCCGCCTCCGGAATTGCATCCTTGGATGGTCGCGGAATGGAAAGTCGCCACATGGCGGCGGCACGCTTTTTAGCTCAAGCCGGTTTTGGGGGAAGACCACAAGAGATTAATAACCTCGCATCGAGCCTTGATTTTGAAGCTTGGATTGATAATCAGTTTGAGGCAAATCCTACATCCATGCTTCAAGAAAACCGTTTGGCCTATGCAAATGCAAAACAATTGAGGGCGCAGACGCACGACGTTGACAACTACAACAACACTACTAAACATTTTCACTATGCGTGGTGGCATTCGGTCATGACCAAACCCGATCAATTGCGGCAACGTGTGGCTATGGCTTTGAGCGAAATCATCGTACTTTCTACCAATGGGCCGGTCAACAACAATGGCGAAAATTATGCTTCGTTTTACGACGTATTGTTGCGACACTCTTTTGGCAATTACAATGATCTTCTTTACGACGTAACCATGCAACCCGCGATGGGCGTCTACCTTACCTATCTGCGCAATCCCAAAACGGATACGACTTCCAATACTTTTCCCGATGAAAATTACGCCAGAGAAGTCATGCAGCTTTTTAGCATCGGGCTCTTTGAATTGAATCAAGACGGAAGTTTAAAGTTGGACGCAAATGGCAACTCCATTCCCACTTACGACAATGACGATATCATAGAACTGTCAAAGGTTTTTACCGGGTTAGGCGCAGGAGCGCTGGATCAGAATGCGGTCAATAAAGGAAGGGAACTCAAATTTTCTACGCATCAGAACGATATGGACTACACCTACCCGATGCGGATGTACGACGAGGAGCACGAGCAAGGTAAAAAATACTTGCTGAACGATTATGTTATTCCTGCCGACCTGCCGGGAGTTCAAGATATCAAGTTGACCATTGACCACTTAGTCAATCATCCGAATGCAGGACCATTCATCGGAAGAAAACTAATCCAGAACTTGGTAAAATCAAATCCCAGCTCGGCCTATATAGAAGATGTTGCGACAGCTTTCAACGACAATGGAAAAGGAGTTCGAGGTGATATGAAAGCCGTGATTAAGGCCATACTTCTTCACGAGGAAGCTCGCGACTGTCTTTGGCAATCAGAACCGTCCAATGGTAAACTTCTGGCTCCTACTTTAAGGTTTGCGGCCTTTGCGCGTGCCATGCAACTCAATGCCCCGGACGAGCTGTATTACAAAGAAGGAGGCGGATTTTTGGATGACACCTTTCACCGCGTCCTATCTTCTCCTTCAGTATTTAATTTTTACTCGCCCGATCACATGCCAAACGGCCCGTTGAACGATATGAGTCTGGTTGCCCCTGAGTTTGAGATCTACAATTCCGTGACCAGTATAGGATACCTCAACCAAGTGAACAAATGGACAGACAGAGCGGATGTGTTCACTGCCAATGAGCTAAGCGAAAACGTGGAAGTAGATAGACCCTACTATTATGAAATGGCAAGAGATCCGCAAGTCTTGATCAATCATCTGGACCGTATCCTTACCAAAGGACGACTCAAGGAATCGACGCGGAATATCATTGTGGAGGCTTTAAACGGACTCTCAGAATGGAACGAATATGATATGCTCAGAGACCGATGGGAAATAGCGGCATACATGGTAATGATCAGCCCCGAATTCAACATTTTAAAGTAAGCTTATGGCTACCAAGAAAAGAGTGATAGACAGACGAAAATTTTTGAGTGATGCCGGATGTGCAGCCATAGGTACCACTACGTTGTTTTCGACTTTAGTTAATATGAAAGCTATTGCTGCAGCGGCGTTGGATAAAAATCCGATTCCAAAATCGGGCGGTGACTATAAGGCTCTGGTTTGCATTTTGCTCGCAGGTGGAATGGACTCTTACAACGTGTTGATCCCAAAGGGAGACAATGAGCACGCTGAGTATTTGAATACCCGGTTTAATCTGGCCATTCCCAAGAGTCAGGTATTGCCGCTCAATCATAACGGCCAAGGTGGAAGAAAGTACGGTGTACATCCAAATATGCCCGAGGTGCAAGAACTGTTCAATTCGGGAAAAGCAGCCTTCGTAGCAAATGTCGGAACACTCATAGAGCCGACGACAAAAGAGCAATACCAAGGAGACGGACATCCGCTCCCGGTAGGACTATTCTCGCATTCAGATCAGATCATGCATTGGCAAACGGGAAGACCGGGCGAAAGAGCAAGCCATGGCTGGGGCGGCAGAATGGCTGATTTGATTCAGAGTATGAATTCCAATCAGAATTTGTCGATGAACTTTTCGCTGAGCGGACGGAATCAATTCCAAAGTGGGCAGCAAACGGTTGACTTTTCCATCAAAACAAACGGAAGTGTGGGCATTGATGGATTTGACAACGACAATACTTACCACACACTGCGAAATGCCGCCATTAACAATATGCTCGAAGCTGAGTATCAAGATGTCTTTGAGCAAACCTATGTTAACACATTAAAAAACTCAGCTGAAAGTAGTGTACAATTTCAGGAAGCAATAGATAATGTGCCTGAATTCAACACCACCTTTTCCGACAGTCGGCTTTCCGATCAACTGAAAATGATAGCAAAAGTTATCGCTTCTCGTGAAGAGCTGGGATTTTCCAGACAAACTTTCTTCATCAACTTTGGCGGATGGGATCACCACGACGGTGTGCTGGAAAAGCAAGCAGAGAAACTCCCCATCTTGAGCGCAGCTCTGGGCGAGTTTAATGCCGTCATGGAGGAACTCGGGGTCGGTTCGAATGTGACCACTTTCACCATTTCCGATTTTGGTCGAACGCTCACAAGCAATGGAAACGGTTCTGATCATGCCTGGGGCGGAAACGCCTTGGTGATGGGCGGAGCGCTAAACGGCGGAGAGATATACGGAAATTATCCTTCACTGGAGCTCGAAAGTGATTTAATGCTGCGCAGAGGTCGCTTGATTCCATCTGTATCGGCCGCCGAATACATCGCAGAGATGGCACTTTGGTTTGGTGTATCGCCATCAGACATCAATGATATACTTCCCGACTTGCCGAATTTTTTCGACACACAATCGGGCGGATACCCACTCGGATTTATGAACCCAACTTCATAAGAATGAAAAATTGTCTCTTCACTTTTGCACTCATTCTCCCATTCATCGGCTTCACCCAATGCTATCCTGAGCGACATAATACCTCATGGAATGAAGCCTGGATATCTTGTGAAAAAAGGGATAACCCAAATTCAGATCGAAGCAAGGGTCATTGGATTCTTTATGACTTTGGGCATACCTATCGTCTGGGCAGCACCAAAATATGGAATGTAAATTCTCCCGAATTCTTAGAGTCAGGAATAAAAGACTTCTATATTGACTACAGTCGAGACGGACTAACCTGGGAAAACTTAGGTCAATTCACTCTTTCGCAGGCACCGGGAACGAGTCTATACGAAGGGGAAGATGTTACTAGTTTTGGTGGCGATACCGCGCGATTTGTCTTGTTAACGGCTATCGACACCTATGGCGGTGCATGCGCGGGTATTTCAGAAGCCAAAATTGAGATAGTAGAAGTGGTAGACAGGTTACAACTCTATCAGAAAGAGGAGTGTTTTGAAGTATCCATTTACCCGAATCCTCATGTTTCCGAATTTACCCTTTCCATCAATACCTTCTGCGAGGGAGTTTTGAATTACGGACTATACGACCATACGGGTAAATTGATCAGAAAAGAGTCGTTTTCGAGCGACGCCGCAATCAAACTCCGACGCATTCATACAGCTAATATGCCTTCCGGACTTTATCACTTGGTGGTAACTCAAAAAGATGTGATTGCTCGATATCCGCTGATGAAAATTCAATAGTGATAATACGAGAAGTAAGTTATAAGAAGTCATAAAAAAAGGAAGGCCCCGCCAAAGACGGGACCTAAAGGTGCACATTGCTATGAATATCAGCTGAGAGCTGAATAGCGGCTAACCAAAACCTCGCACCTGTCGCAAATATAAGATATTTTCTTCTTTTTAAAAAAGTCTTGACGTAATAAAATCCGTAGACTTTGTCAGGATTCCTTCATTTTGTAATCCCTTTCCAATCTATATTTTTCACTGTTAATGTACATTCGCGGCACACATACAGTCAGTCGAATTATGAGAAAGATTCAAGTTTTTGCGGTTTCGGTTTTTATAAGCACAATTCTATTCTCTCAGGAGGACAGCACGTATGTAGAGGAAGAATTTGATTTTTCAGATTTTGAGTTGGCCACCAAGCCGGCGAAAGCCTTTTGCAACAACAAAGTGTTGGGGCAATCTCCTACTACATTGGTTGGAGGATTTTATGACTTTATGCCCCAACATTCATTAACCGCCGGAAGTCCGGTTGATGCCGAAAATGTGGACATATCCGATCAGGGTACAATCAATTCTTCTCAGCGTTTGGCATTGACCACAAACCTCCCGCTCGTATCACGAAACAATATCCTGATCAACTTCAACTTGATATTTCAACGTCAGTTCTATGAAATCGGCGGTTCAAATGGTCACCCTCTTTTGGAGACCTTAAAAAATAATGGGCTCACCAGAATGGGTTCTGTTTTTACCGTTTTTAAACCCTTGAATGAGAAAAATTTCATTTTGGGCCAAGCGGGGTTTGAGATCAATGGAGACTACTCAATCAACGACATTCAAACCGCTAACGCTTTTCGTTTTCCGGTAGCGCTGCTTTACGGATTTAAACCAACCGATCGATTGATGTATGCCTTTGGTATCTCGCGCACCTATCTTGGCGGGGCGCTAAACTATGTGCCAATCGTATACTACTACCACACCTTCAAAAATCAAAAATGGGGCATTGAAGCAGTGCTGCCTTCTCGAGGAGCTCTGCGTTATAGGTTTGACTCAAAAAGCCTCATCACCGCTGGTTTTAACGTGATCGGTGCTACCTATGCACTGAACAATTGGAGAGGAAATGCCGAAGCCTATGCACCCGAGGTCAATGAGCTGTTTAATGCGACTGCCGTGGAGTTGAGGCGCTCTGAAATTAGAACGGGGCTCAATTACCAAAGACAGCTTTTCGGATTTTTCTGGTTTAGTGCTGAGGCGGGCTATCGAATTAATTACAGTTTTGAAGTGGATCAAGACGGAGATTTCTTACGATTCTTCGGGAATAATGAGCCTTATTTTATAGAGAACGATCTGGAAAACCAGATGTACTTTACCGTAGGGGTAACCTATACCAGTCCTTAAAGTGCTTTATTTTTTCTTGACAAGTCTTGTCCATACATCCGTTCGACCAAAAACGGCGGTCCCTACATAACCTCGGACCTCAATTTGGTTATCTTCCGTCAGTACTATTTTACAATTGTAAGTCGTTCCGTTTTTGGGATCGTAAATGGTACCGTCTTCCCATATCCCTTCCTTTTCATTGTAAATGAAGTCTTTTAAAATTCGGTAGCCCTTTAACGGAGTTGAGCGCAAGGCCTCATCCGGATTATTCGTATCCACGCGGGGATTGCCGTCTTCGTCATTGGGTTCCTTCAACCATACGACGCGCCCGTAAAACTTATTGCCAATTTTGTCAATCTTTACATAGCTTCTTCCATCGCTGGGTTGCCAAACACCAACGAGTTTATCTTCATCCCCACCTCCTGCATAAGAGAGCGAAAAGAAGGATAATGCAATAAATCCGAGAAATAATTTCAACTTCATATGATATAATTTTAGTTTTTATTAGGTATGTATTCTACATTCACCGTTAGCTTTCCTTCGACCACCATCTCGTCCATATAGTCTTCTGCAATATTTAGATCCAGCACCCAAGTAGTGCCCGAATCTTTTAAGTAAGACAAGATTGAAGGGCTCTCAGCAAGTGAAAGTATTAACTCTTCTTCGTCCGGAATCGGATTCAACGTCCCTACCGTCATCATCTCATTGTTGTCACTCACCACCTGTAAAAGGAGACTTTCTGCAATTTGTTCCGTGCTGTCGTCTAATCGGATAACCACTTTGGTTACCGTGATTTCCTGAATTGCCGAAACCTCCGTGTCGAGAGTGCGCACCAAATCTTTCAATTGGTTCTCATCAGCGTATTGAAGCGAGTTGGCGCCCTCAAAAAGCATTTCGCCTGTCAGCCTCAAGTCCAAATCAAGCGTCTTCGAGGATGCAGTGGGCCCACATGAAGAAAGCAGCAATCCGAAAAAACTTACCAAAAGGATGGAGAATCTCACGTCGATATTTTTCATAGGACCAATATACTTCTTAGACAAGAATTTCGCACAATCCCAGGCTCCAAAATCGGACCAATAAATTATGCTTCTGAGTTAATTCCGTCTTTTTCAATGCCGTTTCGGAGCTAAGCCAACAACTTAAAACCTGTGACTTCCATCAAATAATAAGTTGCTAATGTTCTTGATTTGTGCTCATAAAACTGACGTCCAAGAAGACTCTCCTCTTACCATAATCCGTACTTTTACGTCGTGAAAGCTCTTAACATTCTGGCATTGTCGTCTTGGTATCCCAATGATAAGAATCCTTTTCTCGGCAATTTTGTAAAAAGGCATTGCGAAGCAATAGCCGCAATTCACAGAGTATGGGTGATCTTCATTGCCTCGGTTGACAATAAAGCTGAAGAGCGGATAGAAAAAAATCAATCAGGAAATTTAACGGAAATCATCATTTATCAGAAACCGGGAAAGAATGTCTGGCTCAAGCACCGCCGAAAGCGAAAAACCCTTTTGAAGTATGCTCTGGAAGTCGGAGTTGATTTTGACATCGTTCACGGACATGTTCTCTTTCCATCTGCGTCTCTATTCTCCTTCATTTCAAAAAAGTTGGATGTCCCATGGGTTTTCTCTGAGCATTGGTCAGGTTTTCACGAGAAGTTTCGACCTGATATCAATACCTTAAAATGGAAGTGGGTCATGGACGCTGCGAAAACCGCAAAAATGGGTTTTCCCGTTTCGTCAAATTTGGCGACAGCAGTCAAAAAAGTGCTTCCAAAATCAGAGTTGCGTTGTATACCGAATGTAGTGGAAGAGGTCTTTTTTGAGTCCTATCAGTCCCCCCAACTGGAGAGTCAAGGTCAAATGCGCTTCTTACACGTATCCACACTTGATGAGAAATACAAGAATATGCGAGGTACACTCGAAGCCTTTTCTATGCTGAAAAATGCGGGGTACGACTTCCACTTTTTGATCGTTTCTGACGGTGATTTTAGCGGTACGAAAAAATGGATAGCTGAATTTGATCTGACGGATAGAGTTGAACTGAAAGGTCCTTTATCGCCGAAGCAGATTGCCAAAGAAATGGCCATTTCCGATGCAC
>Ga0102943_1001651_pt1 | contig 13675 bp, 9 predicted proteins | sample SalPonC_black_MG_FD_78174 | JGI IMG/M metagenome (GOLD analysis project Ga0102943, IMG submission 78174) | Salt pond soil microbial communities from South San Francisco under conditions of wetland restoration - Salt Pond MetaG... | ecosystem: Environmental > Aquatic > Marine > Intertidal zone >...
AGGATTTAGGATGAACAGTAATAGAAGTGCGATAATAGAGGTAAATGTAAATTTCATAGTGATATGTTGATCTTTGATGAATTTATTTGCGTTCAGCGAATTATTACGTTGTAATAGTAAACAACAATTTTGAATTCTATAAATGAAACGTTGTTAAATCGTTTATTCGTATGAGTTTTTAAATTGAGGCTTTATATGGTTCATGCCTAAGGCACTTATATATATGAGAATGTCTTTCTCTTTACGCAACAATGAATTGTTGGGCTATGATGTAAGTCGTGTCTAACGACACTTGAATTTTTTGTCAAAAATATAAACGTACATAACTCTTTTCAGAGTCCACTATTTAAAGATGGGTTTAGATCTCATCCCATCCCATCCCGACTGCCAAACCAAACGGCGTAGCCGTGATCGAACATCATAGCCACAGGTTTTAACCTTTGGTGGTTGAAATGAGATAGAAATCCAGAATGCCGTAGGCAAGGGTCACATAAATGTTGCCCAGCTTTTGCTAACCTGCTTATTTATATGATGTCAAAATCCATCCCATCTAAAACCCTCCAAGGGTTGATGGTTTTTTTTAAAAAAAATCAACTCTCAATCAAATTTATAAACATCTCTACACCCGCTTCTATCAACTCATCATTAAAATCATATTTTTCGGAGTGAAGCGGTGGATGGTCCTCCCCGGTTCCCAATCCGAATAGTGTAATGGGGCATCTCTTGCCAAATGATCCAAAATCCTCGCTCCATGGAAATGGCGCATCCAACTCTTTCAAATTCAAACCAATTTTTGAAGCTGATGCAATCACGTTCTCAACACCTTCCGGATCATTTACTGTTGCTGCAAATGGCTCAACCCGATCAAATGAAATTTCTCCCTCAAAGATCTCCGCTAAAGAGTGAACCTTATCTCTTAATTTATTTACTGCTCCACTCAGATCTTCATCTGAAGCAGATCGAATCGTGAAACCAACTTCACCTTCACCCGGACTAATCCCAAATGCCCTCTCCCCCAAACTGATATATGTAGTCACAATCTTGTTAATGGAATTTTTTGATTTAAAATCGTCAAACTCCAGGTTCGCGAACTGAACCAGCTCTGAGACTTCACGTGACGGATTCACCCCTTGTTCAGGGTATGCGGCGTGACTGGACCTCCCCTTAAACTTGACCTGAACTCCGGTAGACGCAGCCGCAAAAACACCCTTTTTAACCACAATCTGATTTTCCGGGAACCCGGGTAAGTTATGAAGTGCATAGGCGAAGTCGGGTTGAACAACATCAAATTTATCATCCTGCAGTACCCACTCAGCGCCCTCTCCCGTCTCTTCTGCCGGCTGAAACAGAAGCCAAACGTTTTTGTTTGCAGGCTTCTCTTCTGCCAATCTCTTTGCCACACCTAAAAGTATTGTCATATGCCCGTCATGCCCGCAGCCATGCATCACTCCGCTATTTTCCGATCCGTAAGTTAAATCAGTCTCTTCACGTACTGCGATAGCATCGAGCTCTGCACGCAACAGAATAGTCATGGAAGAATTGTTCACGGAATTGAATTTTGCCGCGATGCCCGCACCTCCCAATTGTGTTAGAAGCTCATCAGGTTTACATTTCTTTAGCTTTTTAATAATCTGTTCAGCTGTCTCAGATTCATAGCCGGAGAGTTCCGGCTTACGATGTAATTCTTTCCGAATCTTTATAAGCTCATCTGTATTCAATGCTCTTTCATTTAGTCAAAAGTTGAAATATTGGTCAGATAAAAATAACAGCTTCTCTCGGACGAATACGAATTAATCTGCTAGATCTATAAAATCTGTTATAAGTGCCCTACCGGCCTGACTTTGCTTTGTTAACTGAAATTTAAGTATAGATTAACCACTCCATTTTGAATTTATATAATTTCAAAGCATACTACACTTGGATCATAAGTCAAAAAAAACTGTTTACTCGGGTATATATTAACGCTACCTTTTGTTAAGAAATTTTAATCTTTAGGTTGGATCATAACCTACGCCCGTTTTAAAACCCCCAGCATTCTCATGAAATCCGGAATGCCTAATCGACATTTAAATCATGTCCACAGTTCAGGACTACAAATCGCTATTTAAACACTTGCCATTGCCGGCATTGGTGATTGATGCCAAAGCACCGGATTTTACCGTCATTGAGGTAAATAATTCCTTTCAGAATGTGTTCTCTAAACCGGTTTCTGACGCAATCAAAAAACCCTTTTTTGATACATTTCCAATGGGTATTGATGAGCCAGAGGGAAAAAAGCAATTACAATCATTCAAGAAGGTAATCAAGACCGGTGAGCCTGATAATACCGGTGTTTTGAAACTTAACGAGGGAGACATTCAAAACAAGTTCAAAAACACCAAATTCTACGAACTTCAAAATATTCCCATTAAAAATGGAACCGGTGATGTTGATTTCATTATCCATACAATCCGGGATATTACAGAAGAGAAGCATAAAAAAATGCAGCTGGAAGAGAGCGAAAAACGATTCCGATCTCTTGTTGAGAATGGAAGTGATGTGCTGTTTGTGTTGGATAAAGATGGCTCTCCAAAATATGTATCTCCGAATATTGCATACGTATTGGGATACAGTGTAGAGCAGGCGATGGAGTTCAAACCAAAAGACATTCTTCATCCACATGATGTAGAACATGTGATGAAAGAGATTGAAGTAGCACTATCACATCCTGCCATGCCTATTTCCGTAACTCCGGCCCGCATGCGTCATAAAAATGGCAGTTGGCGAATTATGGCCGGCACGATTACAAATATGATGCACGATCCCGCAATCAATGGTATCGTGGACAATTTCAGAGATATAACAGAGAAGGTTGAAGCTAAAAACAGGCTCAGAGAATCTAATGAGAAAATTCAATCGCTGATTCAATCCATCAATGGAATTTTTTGGGAAGCAGATGCAAAGACTTTTGAATTTAACTATGTAAGCCCTCAGGTTGAGGAAATTCTTGGATATACTCCTGATGAATGGTTAAATAAAGATCGCTTTTGGCAAAATAAAATCCATCCCGACGACAGGGAAAGTGCCATACAATATTGCCATCATGAGACAATAGAGGGACGAAATCATGAGTTTGAGTATCGGTTCCAAAAAGCAGACGGATCCTATATTTGGGTAAGAGATGTTGTAACTGTGGTTTCGGAAGGCGGAAAGCCAAAAAAACTCCGTGGGCTCATTCTCAACATCTCAGAGGAAAAAATTCTTCAACAGAATCTTGAGGAAGCTTATGAATTGTCCAATATCGGTACCTGGGAATTAGACCTGATTAACCACACGTTAACCTGGTCTAAATTTGTAAAAGAGCTGCATGAAGTGGCTCCCGATTTTGAACCTGATTTGGAAAGTGCCATCAACTTTTATGAAGAGGGATATAGCCGTGAAAAAGTTACTGAAGCGGTAGGAAAAGCGGTTGAAGATAAAATACCATTCGATTTAGAGCTGACCGTCATTACAGCAAATGGAAATCGTAAATGGGTTCGGGCTGTGGGGGAACCCAAGGTTGTAAACGGAGAAACCGTTGCCATTTTTGGAAGCACCCAGGACATTACCAGTAGAAAGCAGGCTGAAATTGCAAAGGATGAAGCGCGTCGATCTCTGCAAAATATTCTGGATCAATCCATGGATGTGATCTGTGTAATTGATGATGAGGGACGGTTTGAGCGGGTAAGCAGTGCATCGAAACAGGTTTGGGGATACAAACCTGAAGAACTCGAGGGCAAGGAGTACATCAATTACGTAATTCAAGAAGACCGAGACTTGACCCGGCAAGCTGCAGCAGATATCATGTCGGGCATAGATCAAACCAATTTCGAAAACCGTTACCGTCATAAAAATGGCGATGTCATTCCCATTGTATGGGCAGTTCGATGGAGCGAGACGGATCAAAAAATGTATGGCGTTGCCAGGGACGCCCGTGAATTAAAGGAAGCTCAGGGTAAACTTGAAGAGACCGAACAGCACCTGCGGAATATTGTAGAGCACAGTACCAATCTGTTTTATACTCACGATGTGGATGGAACTCTGACGTATGTGAGTCCTCAGTCTTATGATTTCTTTGGATATTCCCCGGAAGAATCCAAACGGAACTGGGAAGATTTTGTAACAGATCATCCGGAAAATTATAAAGTATTTGATTTTACCGAACGTGCCATTAAAAGCGGGAAAGCACAGCCAGCCTACGAGCTTCAGATCAAAAAAGCCTCCGGTGAAATAATGTGGGTAGAAGTAAATGAAGCTCCCCTCGTTAAAAATGGTGAAACAACTGCAATCGTTGGTTCACTAACAGACATTACAGATCGCAAGCACTATCAGCAGGAGTTAAAGAAGAGCCTGGAGCGTTACAATTACGTATCAAAAGCAGCGAGAGATGCTATTTATGATTGGAACATAGTTGAAGATGACCTTCACTGGGGAGCCGGGTTTACCTCCTTATTTGGATTCAACACCCAAAAAATGAATACCGTCTCTGATTCTTGGGAAAAGAATCTGCACCCCGGAGATAAAGATACAATACTGGATAAAATGCATCACACTCTTTATGAAACGGATAAGAGTGAATTTAATACTGAGTACAGGTTAGAAAAAGCTACGGGTGAATACGCCTATATTTCTGACATTGGCTACATTATTCGGAATGATGAAGGAGAACCCATTCGGATGATTGGGGCAATAAGGGATATTACCGAAAGCAAAGTTGTTGAAATAGAAAAAACAATTCAAAACTATCTGTCCCAGATTTTCACCAAAAACTCCGGTCTGAAAGATATTCTTTCAGATTCTCTTCAATACTTAGCGGATTTCGGTGATTATAACACTTCCGAGATCTGGTTACTCAATGAGTCTCAAACTCACCTGAACTTATTTTCAACTTTCGCAAACGATAAAAAAGGCAGCCAGTTTTATAAAGAGAGTATAAATATCAAGAAGTTTCTGCATGGAGAAGGTTTGCCGGGAATGGTATGGAAACAACAGGAAAATCTTTTTTGGGATAATATTTTTGAACCCGGTGAATACATGAGGTTTGAGGCAGCCTCTGGAGCCGGTTTAAAATCTGCGTACGGAATACTTTTAAGCCATAATAAAAATTTTGTAGGCGTTCTTCTGCTGACAAGTGATCGACCTCTGAACGAACAGCATAGCTCGATTCAACAGCTTTCTTCTTTAGGTGAATTTTTAGGGGCAGAAATTAAACGGCGGCAAAAAGAAGAAGAACATCAATTGTTGTTTGAGAGTGCTCCGGAGATTATTGCCATAACTTCTCAGGATGGGAAATTTGTAAGTGTAAATCCGGCTTTCTGTGAACTGATGGGCTATAGCGAAGAAGAACTTACATCTACTCCATTTCAAGAGTTTGTTCATCCCGATGATTTGATGGACACAAAGAAAGAGTACGAAGAGACTATTTCGGGAGAGCGCAATGCTGACAATTATGTGAACCGATGGCGTACCAAATCCGGTGAATACCGATGGATATCCTGGAACTCATCTGACCTTTTTGGTGAGGATAATCTTGTATTCACATTTGGCCGAGATGTTAGCCAGACCATGAAGCTAAAAAATTTACTCCATCAAACCAGTGAGCTTGCGAAAATTGGAAGCTGGGAAATGAATGTATTAGATAACCAACCCACTTACTATTGGTCGCCAACTACCAAAGATATTATGGAGGTTGATGCAGACTACTCACCTTCACTACTGGAAAATTATGATTATTACGTAGGCGAAAGCAGAGATGCCATCGAGCATGCTGTTCAAACCGCCCTTGAATCAGGAACTCCTTTCGACCTGCAGCTTAAGGTTATAACCGCAAAAGGAAATAAAAAGTGGGTCCGATGCAAAGGTGAAACAGAATTTGAAAATGACCGCTGTATCCGACTATTCGGTAGTTTTCAGGATATCACGGATAAAGTGCTTGCCGAACAGGAAATTCTTGAAAGTGAACAACGATTTCGGTCATTGGTACAAGACAGCGGTGATATAATTGGTATTCTGGATAGCCAGGCACTCTTTAAATACATCACGCCCAATACAGAATCTATTTTAAATATCCCGCAGAAAGAGTTTATAGGGAAATCCGTAACCGGATACATTCATCCCGAAGATCTCCCTTACATCCGGGAGATTATTGATACGATACACATTGGTGAACGCTTCGAAACTGAGCCATTTAGATTCCAGGATGGAAACGGAGACTGGAGATGGGTTGAAACAGTGATTACAAATTCGCTGGACAAGCCTGCAGTAAATGGATTTATAATTAACTCAAGAGATGTCACAGAAAAAATAGAAAGGGAAATTGAACTGAGAGAAAGTGTAGAGAGATACGAAGTTGTATCAAAAGCTACGAGCGATACCATTTGGGATATGGATCTCGCCTCCGGTAAAATGAAGTACAACAATAACATCTATTCGATGTTTGGATTCGACGTGGATGAGGTTAAAAACATTTCCGAATGGTGGAAAAACCATATCCACCCGGAAGACCGTGCTCACGTCAATCAGATATTCCGAAAAGCGATTGCAAACCGAACAGAAAGGTTTCAATTAGAGTATCGATTTAAAACAAAGTTCGGTGGCTATAAATATATATTTGACCGGGCGTTCATTCTCAAAGACGAAACCGGTGAGCCTGTAAGAATTATCGGAGCCATGCAGGATATTACTCAGGAAACAATCGAACAGCAAAAATTGAAACTTCGAGAGTCTGTAATTACAAACACGAATGACACCGTAGTCATTACGGAAGCAGAACCTGATGAGGATAGAAAGTGGAGAAAAATTATCTATGTAAACGATGCTTTTGAAAGAATTACCGGATACTCGAAAGAAGAGGTATTGGGTAAATCGATTGAGATACTCAATGGTCCCAAAACTGATCCAAAAGAAATTCAAAAAATCCGGGACTCTGTAGACAATATAGAACCCTGCGACGCTGAAATTTTGAACTACACCAAAGAAGGGAGAACCTTCTGGAATAATTTCTCACTGGCTCCCGTAAAAGATAAGTTTGACAATTACACTCACTGGATTATCATTGGCCGGGATGTTTCAGACTATAAGCAGAATGAAAAAGAGCTTAAAGAGTCTATCAAAGAGAAAGAAACACTGCTTGCTGAGATCCATCACCGAGTAAAAAACAATCTGGCTATTGTTTCAAGTTTAATGCAGATGCAGGCCATGAACAGTGATAATGACGAATTAAACCGTAAACTTCTTGAGAGCATACTGCGAATAAAATCAATGGCCGGCATCCACGAGCAGCTCTATCAGGCGCAGAATTTTTCGAAACTTCAATTCTCCGACAGTTTAAAAAGCTTATCAGAAAATATTGTGGATACGCTTCAAACCGAAACGGAAGTTGAACTCAAACTAGACCTTGAAACTATTGAGCTCAATATCAATCAAAGTGTGCCCTGTTCCCTGTTGATCAACGAAGTAATTACCAACATATTAAAGCACGGTTTTGAAGGTAAGGATAAGGGGACAATTCAGATTCAAACCGAAGTAGAAAATGATCTGATCACCATTCGTATCGTGGATGACGGAGTGGGATTGCCGGACAACTTTGACGAGAAAAAACACACCTCGCTTGGACTCGAGCTAATAGATTTATTATCTAAACAGCTTGACGGTGAAAATCAATATCTATCAAATGGAAACGGAACCACATTTGAGCTGAAGTTTCAAAGAGCAGATGTGAAGGGAGCTGCCAGCGGATTTCTGGTTTGATAATACCAGATCTGACATACAAATCAATATATCTCACCCAACAAAATCCTGGGATCTGGAAAGAGTTTCAAAGCCTCCTCATGCTCCACATCCGACACAACCCCGGGCATGTCAGCTTCGCCCGGATCCTCAATACTGATCTGATAGTGAAGGTGAGGCGGCCAGTTACCATTTTCACTTTCATCACCGAGCTCCCCCACTTTTTCTCCGGCACTCACTTTTTGGCCTTGTTTAAGATCAGAAATACTTTGCGGTGAAAGGTGGCCGTAAAGTGCAAAATAAGTAACGCCTTCAACTTTATGTTTCAGAACAAGCGTGCCCCCATAATTTCCCTCTTGCTCATGATTGGCTACGTATGCCACTTCACCGTGTAGTGGAGAGTAAACAGGTTCGCCGGCTGTGGCCCAAATATCAATACCCATATGGATATTCCGGCGGTTTTCGTACTGAGGTGCCAGGTACATATTCTGCCGTTTCTCACTGTAGCCGCCAATGCCCCAGCCGCCGTTTTTCACAAACTGAGCCATTTGATCAGGATCGTATCCTTCTGAAAAATCGAATACTTTATACTCATCCGGCAGGTTCATGACCGGATGTATTTTTGATTCTTTCATCGACAACTAAACTAATATTCCTTTGGGTGTACGTTTTTAAAATCTCGGGCTTGGTGCAGTACACTTAAAACTTCAATATGGTTTTTCGAATTATTCAAAAAGTAAACTATTCTGTAAGGATGATGAAAAACCTCACGAATTTCTTTTTGATTCATTTCAGGAACAATTCTTCCCGCAAGTGGGTTTTCTGCTGCTTTATCAGCTTGTGATATGATTTTACTAAGTGTTTGCCTTGCATAAAATGGAGAATCCGAAGCTATATAATCAAAAATTTTATCAAGGTGCTATTCTGATTTTTTAGTCCAGAAAACCTTCATTTTTCTTCAAGAAATTTTCTCTTTATGACTGAGTGGTCAACCACATTTCCGTTCTTTGAATCCTCTAAGCCATCCTCAATAGATTGGCGAACATAAATGCTGTACATAACATCATCCCAATTTGCATCATCTGGTAAACCATCAAGCAAGTTCACCATCTCTTTTTTTAGTTGAGGTAAATCCATAATAATGTTTCAGAGGTTGAAATTAATTAATCAAACTAGATCACGACGATTTTAGACCTAAAATTGAATAATCTGCGAACTATAAAATAATGCTATTACTCGAAAAATATATTAGCTAAATACATTGACTCATTTCTTAGTTAAACAGATTTTTTTCTCGCAGAATTTCGCAGATTATTACGCAGAGTAACGCAGATTAAACCTCTATGTATCTCAGTGATTTATCACCATTTCTCAGCGAAAAACTTAATCAGTCCGCCACTCTTTTTTGAATATAATCGGAACTCATCAAACCGAGAGCACCCATATATTTCAGCTTAAACCGGATTTCATCCCCTACCTTATACCCTTTCTCATTCGTGCCAACATCAAGGATAAGCATATCCGAACTGGCATCCAGAATTTTGATATTATCGTTCACGGGAATTAAATAGTCGGGCTGAATATCGAGCACGCCGATATCGATAATGGCTCTGTATGAGGTTTTACCAAAATCATCCTGAGAAACTTCTGTTTGTTTACCCTGTGGATTCATACCCAATTCACCGGAAGGAACAACCGGTTTTTCTGAGATTTCAATCACCTGGGTGTAGAGCTCCATAACCTGGTCACTCATCCCTTCGATCACACCGTCCGTAAAGAGATCTTTTCCAAAGAAAAGTGCCTCACCTATTCGGAAGTGATTGACTCCGTCGGGCAGCTGATCTCTCATTAACAGTGGAATGGTAACTGTAGTACCACCGGAAACCAATGGAATCTCTTTTTTAAACCTGAGTTCAATAATCTGTTTGTAAAGCGCGAGCTGTATGAGTTTATCACCATCCGGCATCACGCCATGCATGCAGTTTAAGTTGGTTCCCAGACCAATTACTTCAATGCCGGGCAGTTTGAAAACCTTCTCATAGAAATTGATCAGGTCTTCACGCATCACACCCTCACGAAGATCACCCATTTCAATCATGATAATTACTTTATGAGTCTTGTCCTGTCGCTGAGCCTCTTCAGATAGTTCGTAAAGTGTTGAGAGTTCGGTATTCAGGCTTACATCTGCGTACTTCACCACATCCGGAATAATATCCTTCGGCGGTGGTTTGATGTAGATGGTCATGGTGTTCGAATCAATCTCCTTAATACGCCGGAGATTGCTGATTCTGGAGTCGTGTACCTCGCCTATTCCCAGATTGATCACCTCTTCCAGAAAATCCCTATTTCCGCAGAGAAGCTTGGTTGTAATTCCCCACTTGATACCGTTTTTTTTGAAGAGTGAGTCAAGAAATTCGAAATTGTGTTGCAGCTCACTTCTATAAAGTTTTACGTATGCCATATTATGCAGTAGACCGTATGTCAGTCGTCAGTGTTTCAGATAAATCGCTGAAAGTGATTTTAGGTTGCTATTTTTTTAATCGCATTTCGAGATATTTGTTGGTAAAACCAAATTTCTCATAGAGGAATTTAGCAGGATTCTCGGGTTCAACGTGAAGAGCAATATCTCCCTCTGTTTCATCAATAATTCGTTCCATTAGCGCTTTACCTACGCCCTGGCCACGGGTTTTCTCGTGTACGGCAATATACACCAATATATGTTCAGGAATATATCCACCCATATTGGTATTGTTGATTATGACAACACCCAATATTTCATCGTCATTATGAGCTACAAGAATAAACCCACCTTGCCCCTCATTATCTCCATAAGCGTAAGAAATGCACTTCAATATCGCTTCTCGGTCATCCCCGTACTGATCCAGATGTTCAAACAGAAAGTCTGCAATCTCATCCCTTGAAAATTTGGGATCGCTGTCTCTGTCATTTTTTATAATGGTGTATTCGATATTCATTTTTTTCAAATTTTGGATAGTGAATTGGGAATGTTGTACTAGATTTCAGACAGTTCAACATTCAAAATTCTAAATTAATCATTTTTATTTTCATTCGTCAGCAGACTCACCCCGATAAATGATATTGCAGATGCTGTAATTCCGAAAACATTCGGATCTAATTCGTAGGGCAGTTCGATGCCGGAATATCTCAAACCAATCGTTGTAAAGCCTCCTACAAGCATAGCCGTCATAGCACCGGCCGGAGTACTTTTTTTCCAGAATAGCGCACCAATAACGGGTACAAAAAGCCCTGACACCATAAAAGAGTAGGAGTCAAGCATTAAATCGAGTACGTTGGTCATTGTTCCCGCCAGCAGAAGAGCTAATGCACCGATTATAAGAGTTACCACCTGAGAAATTTTAACAAATTTGGGATTATCGGAATCAAACGGTACAAACCGACCGATAATATCGGTTACTACATTTCCGGATGAAGCCATCAGGCAGCTGTCGGCTGTAGACAATATCGCAGAAAAGTAGGCCGCCATCATGATTCCCAAAAGTCCAACCGGTAAAACGGTTCGCAGAAGCATAGGCAGACCGGTTTCCGGATCTGTATCGGAAATGTCGGCTGCGCCAAGATACTCAAACATCCCTTGATCGGCCCCCACTTTAGCAAAGAGCCCAAGTAATACCCCTAAAAACGCCATTATTGGCCATTCAAAAACTCCGGCCAGGTACCAGGCACGCTTTGCGGTTTTTTCATCACTACAGGCATAGATTCTTTGATAGAGCGTCATTCCCACAAACCATATAGGGATGATGGTTACCGCCCAGTATACAATATCCTGCCAGCTTACGTTGGTTAAAGAAAGCATCTCCGGAGCTACTGTAGCACGGATCGCCTCAATCCCGCCAATTTCGATGTAGGCAATCGGAACCCCGATAAAAATCAGTCCAAACATTAGCAGTGCCCACTGAATCGTATCCGTATAGATAACAGCTTTCAAACCGCCCAATACGGTATAAACAACCGCAACCGTTCCCATAATGTAGAGCGCCATGTTTTGATCCAGATCGGCAAAAGTTCCACTTGCGAGTTTTGCTCCGGCCAGCATCTGTGAACTGGTAAAACCGGCATAACCGATAGCTGAAATGATTGCAGCAACCAACGCTACATTGGGTGAGTAGTAGTGCTCAAAAACCTGAGGAAAAGTGTATGCGTTATCGAACGCCCGGTTCTGTTTCACTTTGGGGATCAGAAACACAGCGGCAAGCCATGCCCCGATAAGACCGGTAAAGAGCATCCAGGAACCTGAAAGTCCCATCACAAAGCCCAAACCTCCCAGGCCGATAGAGAATCCGCCTCCTACGTCTGTAGCCACTACGGACAGACCTACATGGTAACTCTTCATTTTCCGGCCGCCTACATAGTAGTCGTCTCCACTCTTATTTCTTTGGAAAAAGAAATAACCAAAACCAAGCAAGCCCACGATGTAGAGAATAAATATGGATAAATCAACCGGATGCATGGGACACCGTTACGATTAGCTGTTCATCGGTGTACTCAGTCATGACAATTTTTTATAGTCAGTTCGAAAAAGTTGCTCTTCTGGTTTCTAATTCGCTATAAGGTAAGAGGTATGTTGATGAGCTTCAAATTTGGATGTGAAAATCACTATACTGCTCCAGAGGAGCAGTAGATTTATTAAAACCAACCTATATACGTCAACATCTGCGCCGGAGGTGCAGTACCACACCATCAGTGGCCTACAGGCTTGAATATATATTTCTCTTCATAAACCACATCAAACTTCTTTAGCAGCTGTAAATACTCTGCTCTAAAAGTCTTTTGTTTATGATGCTTTATTTGATTCCTTATGTAATGATATACACGATCAATATGACTATGGCTGTACGAAAATGCGGCATAGCCGGTTTGCCACCGAAACTTTCCCTTTGCGTATCCCTTCTCATTTATCCATTTCGTTGACTCCCCTTTCACAACCTTAACCAACTCTTTCATCGCCCCTTTTGATGGCTTGAACCCAATAAAGAGATGCAGGTGATCAGGCATGCCATTTATGGCAATCATCTTGTGTGATTTATTCTGGATAATCCCGGTGATGTATTTGTATAGATTCCCTTCCCATGAAGGATGAATAAGAGAATCTCTATTCTTTACAACAAATACAAAGTGGATATAAAGTTGTGTATATGTATCGGCCACAATTTCCTCCTTTATTTACTCATTTTATAGTAAGAGGGTATATAGTCGAATTCTTTACAGATTTCATGCTTATTTAGTAGTTATCCCTTGGAGATCCCTCGGCTTCACTACGTTTCGCTCGGGATGCCACTGCCAACTGAAAAAGCCGGGCGGCGCTTAAAAAAATTTATTAACCCGCACATAGTTTTATGCGCAACCCTTTTGTAACCAAAATTTTTTCATCTCGAGCGAAAGCTTTTGCAGCGCCAGCAAAAAGGCTGAACTCGAGAGATCTCCCGATTCTTCTGCTTTTTCTTTTTAAAGGCTCTGGTATAAGTGAAAGGGTGAGGTCTATCATATAAACATAGTGCTCTGCCCGGAGTACCATATTCATAAAAAAAAGCTCAACTGCGTTAGCAATTGAGCCTTTGTAATAGTGGTGTGGCTTTGGATCCAAAGTTGAATAACTCAGATTATATTAATCCAAGCTTCGCACGTTAATGGCGCTTAGCCCTTTGTCGGTCTCTTCGACCTCAAATTCCACGGATTCACCATCCTCTAAACCTTGATCAGGACCAAGATTTTCAATGTTGTTTCTGTGAACGAAAATATCTTTGTTTCCTTCATCAGGATCGATAAATCCAAATCCTTTTTGGATATTGAAAAATTTTATTTTGCCTTTTTGTGACATAAGAAATGTGTTTTATGCACCCGTAGTTTTCTTTTAAGAAAGGAGTTGGACTAACGCGTCTTTTCAGTAAAG
>Ga0102943_1001655_pt1 | contig 13663 bp, 10 predicted proteins | sample SalPonC_black_MG_FD_78174 | JGI IMG/M metagenome (GOLD analysis project Ga0102943, IMG submission 78174) | Salt pond soil microbial communities from South San Francisco under conditions of wetland restoration - Salt Pond MetaG... | ecosystem: Environmental > Aquatic > Marine > Intertidal zone >...
AGCTGCCGCCTGTAAAAAGCGCTTTTGCCTACTTTTCAGGCGCTTGTGAAAAGTAGGTCGCCTGCAAGCGCGAAGCGCGTGGCGAAATGGTTTTAGAGGTTGAAGGTGACTTTAAAAGACGCCCGCACCCGCGAAGGGCGCCCTCATCAGCTGGCGGCGAAACGGCTTTTGAAGTTTGAAGTTGAATGCCGCCTGCAAGGCAACCCAACATCAATACATATGTTGCCCACCGTTGATGGACAACGTAGACCCGGTAATGAACCCGGCCTCGGGCGCGACGAGGAAAGTCACCGCGCGTGCGATTTCATCGGGCTGGCCCAGCCGACCGACCGGGATGCCCGCGACGATCTTTTCAAGCACCCGCTCCGGCACCTTGGCCACCATGCTGGTTTCGATGTAACCGGGCGCGATCGCATTCACGGTAATGCCCTTGGCGGCGCCTTCCTGGGCGAGCGCCTTGGTGAATCCATGGATGCCGGACTTCGCCGCGGCGTAGTTGACCTGACCATACTGGCCGGCCTGACCGTTGATGGAACCGATGTTGACGATGCGGCCGTAACCGCGCTCGCGCATGCCTTCTATGACTGCCCGGCACATATTGAAGCAGGAACTCAAATTGGTCTGGATGACCTGCTGCCAGTGTTCCGGCGTCATCTTGTGCAGCGTACCGTCGCGCGTGATTCCGGCGTTGTTGATCAGGACCGCAACCGGCCCGAGCTCGGCCTCGACGCGCGCGACGCCTTCGCGGCAGGCTTCAAAATCGCTGACGTCCCACTGGTAGGGATGGGCGCCGGTGGCGCTGGCGAATTCATCGGCGGCTTCCTTGTTACCACCGTAGTTGGCCGCAACGGTGAACCCTTCGTTGATCAGTGCCTGCGAAATGGCCGCGCCAATCCCTCTCGTGCCGCCCGTGACAATGGCTACCTGGCTCATGCGCTACCCCGAGTTGTATGAATTGTCAGGAAATTCTGCACGCTGCAGACTCAAAAGTAATTATGCAGCGCACAATCGGAGGAGCTTCCTTCGGTCCTGCGACGAGACATCAGCGGACCGGATATTGCTTGCGCACCCATGCGACCGATTCGCCAATGAGTTCGACAAGCACCGCTTCATCGATATCCGCGAGCCACTTGACGTAGAGGCAGCTCTTTCCGGTCTTGTGGTTGCCGAGATCGTGCAACAGCGAGTCGAACCGGTCGAACCCGGACATGATGTATAGCGAAATGCTTGACTTGCGGGGTGAAAAGCCGGTCAGGAACCAGTCGCCCTCGCGCCCGCTTTCATAACGATAGTGGTAACGGCCGAAGCCCACCATCGACTTGCCCCACATGACGGCAGGTGCACCAGTCGCTTTCGCCATGATCGCGGCAATCCGCGCGCAGTCGGCCCGCCGGTCGGGATCTTCTATGGCCTCGATGAATGCTGCGACACTGGCGTCTTCGGGCCGGGTCTTGTTGGTCATCAGCTATCCCTCATTGTCAGCCGCGCTTCAGCCGGATCAGCGCCGAGATGTCCTTGCCGGTCTCGCCAGCCTCGACCAGACGGGCATAGTCGTCCAGCGCATTCGGCAGCACCGAGGACTCGAAGTCCAGTTCATCCAGCAGCGATGCGCAGATCCTGAGATCCTTCAGCAGCAGCTTTGGCGCGAAGCCGGTCTCGAACGAATCGGCGAGCATGGTCCGGCCGCGCTTTTCGAGGAACCAGTTGCCGGCCGCGCCGCCGCCGAGCAGTTCGAGCATTTCATCCCGGGGAAGACCGAGTTTCTCGACCACCGCCAGACCCTCGCATACCGCCTCGGCAATGCCGGCGACAATCAGCTGGTTGACCGCCTTGGCCGACTGCCCGGCCCCGGCAGGACCAAGGTGCCTCCATGCCTTTCCGTAGGCCGCGAAGACATTTTCCAGCCGCTCGAACGCGTCGGAATCACCGCCTGCCATGATTGCGAGCTGGCCGTTCTTTGCGCCTTCGACGCCGCCGGTCACCGGCGCGTCCACGAACGCGACGTCCCGGGTTGCCAGGCGTTCGGAGATTTCCCTCGCGGTCGCCGGCGAGACGGTCGAGTGATCGACAACGATCTTGCCCGGCTTCAAGCCGGGCACCAGGTCTGCGATCACCTGGCGAAGGTCATCGTCAGCCGAAACGCATACCAGGATCACTTCGACCATCCCGGCCAGCGCCGCCGGCGAATCAGGCGTCTCGACCCGCTCGTGGGCGCGGGCGAATTCTTCGGCCTTCTCGCGGCTGCGGTTCCAGACCGCGGTTAGCAGGCCCTTGTCGTGCAAGTGCCCGGCCATCGGGCCGCCCATGGCGCCCAGGCCGATGAATCCCGTCGTGATCATTTTCTGATTGGCGTCCTGTAGTGGGAGCGCTCAGGTTACCGCCAAATTCGTCCGGAAACGGGACCGACCAGTCAGGCCGACAGGAAGGAAATGCCCTGGTAGACGATGATCGCGCCGACGTATCCAGCCACGCCGTAGACCGCGAACATTTTCGCCGGCAGCTTCCACGAACCCGACTCCCGGGCCAGGATGACCATTGTGGAAACACACATCAGCGCGACCGAGAAGAACACCAGATGCGCGAAGCCGGACGCCAGCTCCATGCCGCTGGCATGGATTCGCTCAACCAGGGGCACCATGTTCTGCTCGGCGAATTCGATGCCGAAGATCGTGCCAAGCGTGCCGACGAAGACCTCGCGCGCCAGGAAGGACGTGAGAATCGCCACCCCGTATCGCCAGTCCAGGCCCATCGGCGCAAACACCGGCTCGATGACGCGACCGATGCCGGCCAGCCAGGAAGACCCGAGGTCGGCGCCGCCGTTCGGGAAGTACCCCAGTATCCAGACGACCACGGTCACCGACAGGATCACGCCACCGGCCTTGGTGATGAAATGCATGCAGCGATGCGCCGATTTCTGGATCAGCGGCATCAGCGCGGGCATGCGGTAGGCGGGCATTTCGAGGATGAACGGCACGTCCGAGTCGGACTTGGCATCTCGCCGCGACGCGATGCCGGCGACGACGAGCCCGGCCAATAGTCCGAAGAAATACAGCGCGAACATCGCCAGCCCCTGCATGCCGACCAGGCCGGCCATGGCCGTGGTCTGGGGGATGAAGGCCGCGATCAACAGCGCGTAGACCGGCAGACGCGCGGAACACGGCATCAGCGGGATGGCCATGTAGGTGAGCCGCCGCCGGCGAGGCGAATCGATGGCGCGCGCAGCATACACGCCGGGAATTGCGCAGGCCACGCCGGAGAGCATAGGTATGAAGCTCGTGCCGGTCAGTCCGAAGAAGCGTAGCGGGCGATGACAGATGAGAGCCGCGCGCGCCATGTAACCCGAGTCCTCGAGCAATCCGACGATAAGCGTGAGCATGAAGATCTGCGGGACGAACACCAGGAACGCGCCGACGCCGGAGAAGATCGCGTCGGAGGTGAAGTCGGCCACCAGGCCGGGCCCGATCAACGGCACCAGCCAGCCCGCGACCGTACCCAGGCCGCCCTCGACCACATCCATGATCGGCGCAGCACCGGTAAAGATGGACTGGAACAGCAGATACATGATGGCGAAGAACGCCAGTCCGCCGAACCATGAGTGCAGGAAAAACGCGTCCATTCGGTTCTGCGAGCGCACCAGCATGTCGCCGCGCGGTCCGTACTTGCCGGCTAGGCGATGTGCCTGCTGCTGGATGAGCAGGTCGGGATTGATCTCGATCTCCGGTGCAGGTTCGGGCGGCTGCCGCGGCGGGTCCTCGCGCAGGCAGGCGAGAAGATCGGCCATGCCCCTGCCGGTGCGCGCCGACAGCGGAATCATTTCGGCGTCCAGTTCGCTCGCGAGGCCTTCGAGATCCAGTTCCACGTTGTGCGAATCGAGCACGTCCATCATGTTGGCCACCACAATGACGTGCTTGCCTTTTCGACGTGCGTGGCGAATGACCTGCAGCGTCAGGTACAGGCTCTTTTCCATGCGCGTGACGTCGATGACACAGACGACATGCGACACGTCGGGGCTGTCGAGGCCGGCATGAAACTGCTCCACGGCAACCGTTTCGTCGGCCGACAATGCGCGCAATGAATAACTTCCGGGATAATCGGTGAGCGTGACGCCCGGAATGGCCGGCATCGGCCCGTGCGCAAGCTCGATCGTGATGCCGGGAAAGTTGGCAACCTTTTGCTTCAACCCGGTCAGACGGTTGAACAACAAGGTCTTGCCGCAGTTCGGGCTGCCGACCAGCATCACGCGGCGGTTCATGCACCCGCCTCCAGGGGCTGCATCATGACGTTCGCGGCGACGTCCTCGTCCAGCGAATACACGGTGTTGCTGACGCGATAGACGCGCGGTGCTCCGAATGCAGGGCGCAGCAGACAGGTGACAATTTCACCGCCGTGAAAACCCATTTCGGTCAGCCGCTGCCGATACGAATCCGGCAGCACATCGGAAAAGCCGCGAATGGCTGCGCGCTGGCCCTTGTTCAGTGTCCAGAGTGGAACGGTGTCCATTTGCCGCGACTTCCTCGCGCGTGTTGCGAACGATCTATATGCAAACGATACGTGTTTACATTGGGTCGTTGTTGATCGAGCGCAAATTTTCCGCGGATCGGCGGACCGGAGAGGCGGAGGCCTCAGTCTCCGGCCAGGTAGGTGTAGGCCGAAAGACCCTCTGCCAGAAGTCTTTCGATCCCCTCGGCCTCTTCGCGTGCCAGCCCGGCGGCGGTGACCTTGGCCCGGCAAGCCGCCAGCAGCTGGCGCGGCTGGAAGCCGACCAGTTCCAGCAGGCTGTCGGCAGTATCGCCCGGGCGGGCGTTGCGCAGCGAGAAACCGTCCTCGCCCAGCGTCACGTCGACGCTGTCGGTATCGCCGAAAAGGTTGTGGATGTCGCCCAGGGTTTCCTGGTAGGCACCGGCCATGAAGATGCCCAGCAGGTATTCCTCGCCCGGTGCGATCTGATGCACCGCAAGCGTGGGCTCCAGCAGGCCGCGTTCGACGTACTGGTCGATCCGGCCGTCCGAGTCGCAGGTCAGGTCCTCCAGCACGGCGCGGCGAGCCGGCTCTTCTTCCAGTCGCTGCAGCGGCACGATGGGGAATACCTGATCGATGGCCCAGATATCGGGCAGCGACTGGAAAATGGAAAGATTGATGAAGTACTTGTCCGAGAGCTGGAATCGAATCCGGTCCCGCAGCTCCCTGTGCCGGCGGTGTTCCGGGTCGAGCCGGCCGGCGACGCGCTCCAGAATCGCGAAATACAGAGGCTCCAGGCGGGCGCGGTCGGTGAGCTTGAGATCTCCGTAGAGGAAAAGGTTGCGCCCTTCCTCCAGCCAGTGCTCGGCCTCGAGAAAGCTCTCTTCGGGCTCGCGGTTGTCGATGTCGGCGAGCAGTTCGCTGAGGTTCACGACGACCGCGTGGCTGTCGTCGGAAATCGCGAATTCCAGGCCGCGGGGGAATTCCTCGGTGGCGGTCACGTTCGTCACCAGCACCGCATGGTGGGCGGTCAGCGCGCGACCGGATTCGGAAAACAGGTCCGGCATGGCGATCTCGCGATCGCGGCACAGCTCGGCAAGCCCGGAGACGATGGCATGGGCGTACTGGGCCATCGAGTAATTCATCGAGCAATAGGTGCGCGAACGTCCGCCCTCGTAGTCCACGCCGAGTCCCCCGCCGATGTCCAGCATCGAGATCGGCACCTCGTCGGCAACGAGCTCGGCGTAGTAGCGACCGGCCTCACGGACGCCGTTCTGGATGTCGCGCAGGTTGGAGATCTGCGAACCCATGTGGAAGTGCAGCAACTGCAACCACTCGATGCAATCGTCCTCTCGAATCGCCTCGACCAGGTCCAGCAGTTGTCCGGCCGCCAGGCCGAACTTGGCGCGCTCGCCGCCGGTGTTCTGCCAGTTGCCCTTGCCCAGCGCGGAAAGCCGCAATCGCACGCCCAGGGTCGGCTTGACGTTCAGCGACTGCGCAAGCTTGCAGATCAGCGGCCACTCGCCGGGTTTCTCGATCACGATGATGACCTTGAGACCCAAACGAATACCGCTCAGCGCCAGGCGAATGTACTGGGCGTCCTTGTAGCCGTTGCACACGATGGTGCCGCCGGGCCGGCTGACCGCCAGCGCGGTAATCAACTCCGGCTTGCTGCCGACTTCCAGCCCAAGGTCGGAAACCGAGGCCAGTGCACCGACAACCGATGCCTGCTGGTTGACCTTTATCGGATAGACCGGCGTGTAATCACCAGTGTATTCGGCATGCGAGATCGCGCTTTCGAACGCCTCGCGCAACTGGCCCGCGCGGTACTTGAGCAGATCGGGAAATCGAATAAGCAGCGGCAGCCGCATACCCTCGCCGCGCGCCTGCTCGACGATCCGGGTCAGCGCAAGCTTCGGTCCGTTCGCACCGACAGGCGCGGCCACCAGCAGACCTTCGGCATCGACGTCGAAAAGTCCCTCCGACCATTGTGGGATGGCATAGCGGCGTCGCGCGGCTTCGATGCTGTCGGAACTCATGCGGATTTGTCCGGAATTGGCAATGTCGGCATTGTAAGACGCTGCGGTCGTTAAAATGAGCAGCAAGACTTGATAGAGGAAAACGGATGTTGCCCAAAGACGAGAAATGGTTCACCGAGGTCTGCAAGGAAGCCGGCAGCGTGGTCGGCTGGAGGGTGGACGAGCAGCTGGCGCATGTCGAAACGGAATTCCAGACAACCGACGTTTACAGGACCGCCCACTGGGGCAACCTGATGGTGATCGACGGCTTCGTGATGCTGACGACACGCGACAATTTTCTATACCACGAGATGCTCGCCCATCCGGCTCTTTTCTCGCACCCGAATCCGAAGACCGTTGCGATAATCGGCGGCGGCGACTGCGGCACGCTGCACCAGGTGCTTGCGCATCGTGAAGTGCAGTCGGCTGTGCAATGCGAAATCGACGAGCAGGTCACGCGCCTGGCCGAAAAGTATTTTCCCGAACTTTGCGAGCGCAACGACGATCCGCGCGCCACCCTGGTCTTCGATGACGGGTTGGCCTGGATACGCAGCGCCGAACCCGGCTCGCTGGACGTGATCATCGTCGATTCCACCGACCCGATCGGGCCGGCCGAGGGCCTGTTCGGGCCCGGATTCGTCGCCGACTGCTTCACGGCGCTGGCCGACGGCGGCATCCTGGTTCAGCAAAGCGAAAGCCCGCTGCTGCATCAGCACCTGATCTCGGGCATTCGCCAGAACATGGAAGGGGCCGGTTTTGAAACGATCCGGACGCTGGGCTTTCCTCAGCCCTCCTATCCGTCGGGATGGTGGTCGTGCACCCAGGCGCGCAAGCACGGCATCCTGGCCCCGCCGGATCCCGATCGATTCGATGCCAGTGGCATCGTCACCCGCTATTACAACCCGGAAGTCCATCGGGGCGCGCTGGCCACGCAGATGCCCTGACAGCAAAATCCGCAGAAACAGCTCTCGCGAAGGCTCAAAGACGCGAAAAAGGACGAACACTCGAAGGAAGCCGACCCTCGCGCAGCGCGTAGGTCGGATTAGCGAAGGGTAATCCGACGTTTTTTGGGTTCTGGAAGGATTCCTTAGCTGGAATGTCGGATTACGCTTTGTTAATCCGACCTACGCATCTCTCTTATTTATTCCCTTCTCTGCGCCTTCGCGCAAGCTGGTTGGATTTTCAGGATCGACCGGGAGCAGCTGGTGGGATAGAGAACCGGCTCCGGGTGCGCTTCGCTTACCCGGGCTACTGAATGTGTGCGCGCGGCGGAATGCCGGGCATCGGGTGATGTTTACGCTGGTTGAGGCAGTTCGACCACCGGCAGCGACACGCGGGCGGCGTTCTGGGTCGTCATGAGAATGGCTTCGGCCTCGTCGGAACACTGGCCGCAGCAATCTGCGCAACCGGTCCGCATCTTCAGTTCTTCCAGCGATTCCACGCCACGACGGGCGTGTTCGCGGATTTCGCGATCGGTGACAGCATTGCAGACGCATACGAACATGACTGCAGATTAATACGAATACGAACGATTGTCAATACCTGATTTGAATTAATCGCATTCATCGGTGCCAAGAGCCCGCTTGCCGGGATCGAAGATCCGGCAAAACCTCCGCGCGCTACCGCAACCACTTTGCCAACACACAGCAATCCCACAAAAATTGATCTGCATCATACAAATACGAATGCTTCTCATATATACTCTCATTCACGTTCGATTCACATCTCAAATCAGGAGCTTTCACGTGTTTCACCCGGATCAGCACAAGAACCGCCGCCCCAGCGGGCGCCCAGCACTCAACGCCCTGCTGTTGGCCGCGGCCATTCCTTGCATGGCCGCAACCGCTCACGCAGACCAGCCCGGCGACAGGGATTCCGATCGCTCCGGCGGCGCCGTCGAATCCGAGCAATCGGGCGAAATGCCCCTGGCGCTCGCCCCGGTCGCCATTCTCGGCTCTGCCGAAGCCGCGCTGCAGGTGCCGGGCGGCGCCACGTTCATCTCCGAACAGGATCTGGAGAAGTTTGAGTTCACCGATATACAGCGCATACTCCGCCAGGTGCCGGGCGTCTCGATCCAGCTCGAGGACGGCTACGGCCTCCGGCCCAATATTTCCATCCGCGGCACGCCGTCCGACCGGTCCGCCCGCATCACGCTGCTCGAAGACGGCGTCCTGATCGCGCCTGCACCGTATGCCGCGCCGGCCGCTTATTACTTCCCGACGGCCGGCCGGATGCAGGGCATCGAGGTACTCAAGGGGCCGGCGGCGGTGCTCGAGGGCCCGTACACCACCGGCGGCGCGATCAACATGCTTTCGACCCGGATTCCCGACGTCGCGCGCGGCCAGGCCACCTTCGAGGCCGGCAGCCACGGCCACCTCAGGGGCCATGTCTGGTACGGCGACAGCAGCGAGCGCTTCGGCTATGTTGTCGAAGGCCACGAATGGCGCTCCGACGGATTCCAGAACATCGATCGCTCCAGCCGCGACACCGGCCTCAACAAGGGCGACTACACGGCCAAGTTCCGGGTCAACACGCCGTCGAACCGCGAGAACTACCATGCGCTGGAGCTGAAGGTGCAATACGCCGACGAAACGTCCAACCAGACCTATTTCGGCCTGACCGACGCGGATTTCGCGCAAAGTCCGAACCGGCGCTACGGGCTGAGTGAACTCGACCAGATGAACACCGAGCACGAGCAGGTCGTGGTCAGCTACACGGGACGTATCGGCGACGCGTTGCAACTCAGGGCCAGTGCTTACAACAACGACTTCGAACGGGCCTGGTTCAAGACGGAGGGTATCGATTTCGACGGCAGCGAGAACGCCCAGAACTTTTCCCGCACCAGCTGGTTCAACGTAGTACAGGCGGTCAACCGCGGTGAATCGCTGGGCGGCTTCACCGCCGCCGAACTGCAGGCCATGCTCGACGGCACCCTGGACACCCCGGAAGGTGCAATCGAGCTTCGCAACAATTCGCGCGAATACTATTCCCGCGGCGTGCAGGGCGAAGCCACGCTTCTATTCGACACCGGTTCGATCTCGCACCGGCTGCGCGTGGGTCTGCGCTACCACGAAGACGAGGAAGACCGGCTGCAGCGCCAGAGCACCTACACCCAGGTGAACGGCAGCCTGGTGCTCGACGACTTCGGCCTGCTGGGCAACGCCGGCAACCGGATCGAGCAGGCCGAGGCGCTGGCCGCATGGGTTTACGACACCATCGAAATCGGCCGGTTGACGCTGAGCCCCGGCGTTCGTATCGAGGATGTTGATCTCAACCGCACCCGCTACGAGACTCGTATCTCGCGAACCGATGATCCGTCGAGCCGTGCAGCGGACAACCTCCGCAGCACTCGCAGCGACAATATCACTGCGGTCTTGCCCGGGGTCGGCGCACGCTACGCCGTCAACGACGAGTTCGACCTGATCTTCGGCGTTCACAAGGGTTTCTCCGCCCCGTCTTCGGATCCCGACACCGATGAAGAAGAGTCGACGAACTGGGAAGCCGGCTTCCGCTACAACGGCGACCTGGGTTCGCTCGAGATGATCGGTTTCCTGAACGACTTCGAGAACCTGGTCGGTGTCTGCACCGCGTCCAGCGGCGCCAACTGCGACGTCGGTGACGTATTCCGCGGCGACGCCGCGCGTGCCCGGGGGCTGGAAACGAGGCTCTCGACCGACTGGTCTTCGAGCTCGAGCTTCGGGCTTCCGCTGGAAGCGACCTGGACCTGGACCGATGCCGAGTTCCGCAGCGACCTGGCCGATACCGACTTCTTCGGCGACGTCGAAAAGGGCGACCCCATCCCCTACATTCCAGATCACCAGTTCTACATCTCTCAGGGCGTGGTCTGGCAGCAGTGGACGGGTTACGTGAGCCTGAACTACATCGATGAAGTCTGTGCGTTCGCTTCGTGCGGGCCGTTCGAGCAAACCGATTCGCTGACCACCATCGACGCTTCCGTACATTACGATCTGACGCCACAGATCCAGATCTTCGGTCTCGCGCAGAATCTCACCAACGAAAATGGTATTGCCGGTCGCCAGCCACGCGGCGCCCGCCCCAATCTCGACCGCACGTTCATCGGCGGTCTGCGGATTCAGTTGTAAGTGGGGGCCTGTGAACAACTCTGCACGGACGCGTTTTGGCGGAAAAGCCGAATCTTGCGCGTTGCGATCCTCGGCCGTAGCTATGGCTACTGTCACTCGGATTGTCATGACAAGCGCACCACACGATCTGCGGCTTTTCTGACTGAAAGCTGCCACGCGCAGAGTCGATCAGACGCCCCCTAGCTTCCCGCGCCCGGCGCGGGTGCGAGCTGCCACGGTTCCACCCGCGCCGTTTTTTTACTCTCCTGCTTCAGCCGGCCCTCGGGTCGGCTTTTTTTTAGACAAAGGCCTCCGTTCGGGACTAGTCACGCTGCAATGCTTCAGGCCGTCGATCCGAAGAGAGATTCAACCGGACGCCGGGCAAATTCCGGGCTTCAATCTGTGGCGGCGCCGGTTAATTGGTAAGTTAGGCGCCTGCCCAACTTTACCTACGATCCCGATGAATCAGTCTTTAGGTCTTGTATCCCTCGTTGTTCGTGATTACGACGAGGCTTTGGCTTTCTTTGTGGGCACGCTCGGCTTTCGGCTGATTGAGGACACTTTTGTCCCAGAGCAATCCAAGCGCTGGGTCGTTGTTTCTCCACCTGGCGCAACCGAATCGAAACTCCTGCTCGCTCGGGCGTCAACGCCTGAGCAGCAGGCTCATGTCGGTGTCCAAACCGGCGGCCGCGTGTTTCTATTCCTCTACACCGATGATTTCTGGCGAGACTACGAGTCATACCGGAAAAAGGGCGTGAGATTTATCCGGAAGCCCAAAGACGAACCCTACGGCACAGTGGCTGTGTTCCTGGACCTGTACGGCAACATGTGGGATCTACTGCAACCGACACAGTCGCATTTGAGCCTTCGCGATTGCGGTTGACAGTATGGGCCCGGACTCAGATTTTGGATCGTGGATTTGCCTCCGAATGCCAAAAACAAGACCGGACCCCTTTTCCCCCGTGCCTTCGAACTCGATACGCAGGAGACGCGCCATGGCTAGTGATTCATCAATTGCGGAAGTGGGGTAGCGGGAGCTTACTTGAGCCGGATGCAAGAACCAAGAGCCCAATTTCTTCTGGAAGTCTCGAAATAGGGCGCTTATACTTCCTTGCCTTAGATATCGCAGGACGACTTCATGGACGTTCACAGCGCATGCCCGGTTGCCCTGCCCACCCTAGCGGACGCGCGCCCCCTCGCTCGCGTGGCTCTGTTGTCCCTGCTGCTATCGACTGCCAGCTCGCTGGCGGCAACGCCAGGACTTCCTTTCACTGAGGACTTCAGCGACAGCACGCTGAAGGACCACGCACTGACCAACGCCAACTGGTCCACCGAGGAACAGGCGCTGGTGCTGGCTTGGCGCGACAGGCGGTTCGGCAGCTTCGAGGAGGTCAGCGGAGTCAACGTCAGCGACGACAGCCAGCCGACGTTTGCGATTGCGCTGGGCGACGTCGATGGCGACGGTGACCTCGATCTGGTGGCCGGCAATGTCGGGCTGCCCAACCGCCTGTACCTCAACAACGGCACCGACGATCCGTGGAACGGCGTGCTCGGCAGCGTCATCGGCAGCGACGCCGACAGCACCTTCGCGATTGCTCTGGCCGATATGGACCGCGATGGCGATCTCGACCTGATCGCCGGCAACGGCGACGGGGGCGTTAACCGGCTGTACCTCAACAACGGCACCGCCGACCCATGGGGCGACGGCGACGGCGGCGTGGCCGTAGTCGGCAGCGACATTACCGGCAACGCCCACGACAGCCGCGCCCTGGCGGTGGGCGACGTGGATGGCGACGGTAACCTTGATGTGATCGTCGGCAACTTGAATGCGGTCAACCGCATCTACCTCAACGACGGCACCGCGAGTCTGTGGACCGCTAGCGACATCGGCACTGAAAGCAACGCGACCCGGACGCTGGCGCTGGCTGACGTCGACAGCGACGGCGACCTTGATCTGGTTGTTGGCAACCAGCTGCAGACCAACCGCCTCTACCTCAACAACGGCTCGACCGATCCGTGGAGTGGCGCAACCGGCGGCGTCGCCATAGGCAGCGACGCGGACGATACCCGGTCGCTGGCGCTGGGCGACATGAACGGCGACAATCACCTTGATCTGGCAGTGGGCAATGTCGGCATCAACAAGCTGTATCTGAGCAACCGCACCGACAATCCGTGGAGCAGCGTCGTCACCGGCAGCGCGATCGGCAGCGAGCCCGACAGCACCCGCTATCTGGTCCTGGGCGATATCGATGGCGACGGCGATCTTGACGTGCTGGCCGGCAATCTGGGGGCAGCCAACCGCCTGTACCGCAACACAGGCAGCCCCCAGCCCTTCGATGGCGTCTCCGGCAGCGACATCAGCGCCGCCGCCGCTACGCATGCGCTTGCCCTGGATGACGTGAACGGCGACGGCAAGATCGACCTGATCGCGGGCAACGACGGCAGCAATCGCGCCTACTTCAATCAAGGCACGCGGAGCCCCTGGAGCGGCGTGATCGCCACCAACCCCACCGGCGCCGCGACCGACCTGCGCGCCCTGGTGATCGGCGACGTGGACGGCAACGGTTACCTCGATCTGGTGGCCGGCATCCATGACGCCGAGAATCTGCTCTACCTGAACGACGGTTCGGGCACCTTCGGCGGCGGCATCAGCATCAGCAGCGACATCGATCTCACCCATGCTTTGGTGCTGGGCGATGTGGACAACGACGGCGACCTTGACCTGATCGCCGGCAACTGGAGCCAAACCAACCGCCTTTACCTCAACAACGGAACCAACACCCCGTTCAATGGCGTCATCGGCAGCGACATCAGTGGCGACGTCTTCGACACCGAGGAGCTTGTACTGGGTGACGTGGATGGCGATGGCGACCTCGACCTGATCTCGGGCGAGCGCGACGCGCCGAGCCGCCTTTATCTGAACAACGGCACGGCCAATCCTTTCAATGGCGTGACGGGCAGCGACATCGGCAGCATCGTCAACGACACGCGCGCGGTGGCGCTGGGTGACGTGGACGGCGACGGCGATGTCGACCTGATCGAAGGCAACGCAGCGCCTTTCGCTAGCCGCGTCTACCTCAACAACGGCACCACGACGCCCTTCAG
>Ga0102943_1001658_pt1 | contig 13645 bp, 10 predicted proteins | sample SalPonC_black_MG_FD_78174 | JGI IMG/M metagenome (GOLD analysis project Ga0102943, IMG submission 78174) | Salt pond soil microbial communities from South San Francisco under conditions of wetland restoration - Salt Pond MetaG... | ecosystem: Environmental > Aquatic > Marine > Intertidal zone >...
GCTCATCACGATGAGACAGATGCAGGTCTCGTCGCCCACGATGCGCGGGCGATGATCGTCCTGATCCGTCGCGATGGCGACGTCGCCACGCGCGAGGCGCTCGCCCCGGTCCTCGAGCAGGCCGGTCAGCACCAGCGTCGATTCGACGCCTTCGTGGGTGTGCGAGAACAGCGGAGCGCCGGGCCGCGCGCGCAGCAGGCTCACCTCCTCGCCCTCGAAGCCGTCGATCTCGTATTCGCTGAGGCCGGGCAGCCGGAACTTCCAGTTCAGCCCGTCGGCGTCGCAGCCGAGCGTCCGGCGCAGCGGCGCGGGCAGCACGGTCCGGCCGCCTGTCGGCGGGCCGGGCCGGAACTCGTCGCGCCGAATCTCCGCACCTTCGTCGTCGAGCCGGCTCAGCGCCGCGGCGAGGTCCGGCCCCTCGAGACCCTCGGCCGCGCTGGAGGCGAGCATCGCGCCGCCGAGGCTCTCGAGATCGCCTACGCGGCGACGGCTCTCGGGACTGTATGTCAGATGCGAGGCCACCAGCAGAGAGAGGCCCGCGGGCAGGGCACCGCTGGCGTAGTCTGCCAGAATCTCGTCGCTCGGAAACTTGCGGGACATGGCGTCCTGTACCTGCATTCGGGTTTCGGTCGTGTTACGTCGCCCGTCCGGTCTCGGATCACCGCGATCCCGAAGCCGGAACCGCTCCCTCCGTCGTCGGCCGAGCCGGCTCTTACCCGTCCGTTCATGGAGCAGCAAGATGGCGCAGCCCCCCGTCTTCTTCTACGGCTCGTTGCGCGACGAAACCCTTCTGTCCTGCGTGCTGGGACGTGATCCCGCGGACGTGAGGCTGGAGCCCGCGCGCCTGCCCGGATGGGCCCTGCGCCGCGTGGCGGGAGAGGGCTTCCCCTGCATCGTGCCGGAACCGGGCGCCGAGACGCCCGGCGCGCTCCTGCGCGACGCCGACGAGGCCGAGCGCGCGCGCATCCTCTTCTTCGAGGACGACGCCGAATTCACCTTCGCCCGCCTCCCGGTCGAGGCGCCGGAGGGATCGAGGGAGGCGCTGGTCTGCCGCCCCACCGGCGTCATCCGTCCCGACGGCCCCTGGCGCTTCGAGGACTGGCCGGAGGCCGAGCGTGCGCACGCGATCGAATGCGCGCGGGAGATCATGGCGCTCTACGACCGCGGGGCCGACTGGTCGGATCCGGCGCTCTGGCCCGGCGTCAAGGCCCGCGCCGCCGCCCGCGCCCGCGCCGCCGCGACGCCGCCGCGGCCGGGCCTCGACGGCGGGCGGGTCGGCCGGGCGGCGATCGAGACCCGGGCGCTCGACCGGCCCTACGCCGGCTTCTTCGCCGTGGAGGAGCACCGCCTCACGCTGCCGACCTTCGCGGGAGGCCGCACGCCGGAGGTCGGCCGCTCCGTCTGGGTCTCGGGCGACGCCGTCACCGTGCTGCCCTACGACGCGGCGCGCGACGCGGTTCTCCTGATCAGCCAGTGGCGCGCCGGCCCGCACGCCCGCGGCGACCGTCATCCCTGGCCGGTGGAGGTCGTGGCCGGGCGGCTGGAAGGTCCGGAAGACCCCGAGGCCGCGGTCCGGCGCGAGGCGGAGGAGGAGGCCGGACTCGCGCTCGGCCGCATCGAGCTCGCCGCCGGCTACTACCCCTCGCCCGGGACGATGGCCGAACACGTCGCCTCCTACGTGGCCGAGGCCGACCTCTCCGCCGCCGGCGGTCTCGGCGGGGTCGAGCACGAGACCGAGGACGTGCTCTCCGTCGTGCTGCCCTTCGAGGAGGCCATGGCCCGCCTCGCACGGGGCGAGATCGACACCGGCCCCGCGCTGATCTCCCTCCTGTGGCTGGCGCGCGAACGCGGGCGCCTGCGCGCCGCCTGGGGCGGCGGCTGAGCCTCGGCGCCGCCCGCCTCCTCGCCTTGCGCCCGCCTTCGCGGCGGGTCTAAACCCGAACTCCCCCGCCGAGCCGGAAAGGGCCCCGAGATGACCGTCAGGAAGGACCTCGCCGACGCCGTCGGCCACACCCCGCTGATCCGCCTGCGCAAGGCGTCCGAGCTGACGGGCTGCGAGATCCTCGGCAAGGCCGAGTTCCTCAATCCCGGTCAGTCCGTGAAGGACCGCGCCGCGCTCTACATCATCAGGGACGCGGTCGAGCGCGGCGAGCTCGCCCCCGGCGGAACCATCGTCGAGGGGACGGCCGGCAACACCGGCATCGGCCTCTCGCTGGTCGGCGCCTCGATGGGCTTCCGATCTGTGATCGTGATCCCCGAGACGCAGAGCGAGGAGAAGAAGGACATGCTCCGCCTCTCCGGCGCGGAGCTGGTGCAGGTGCCGGCGCAGCCGTATCGCAAGCCGAACAACTTCGTGAAGTATTCCGCCCGCCTCGCCGAGGCGCTGGCGAAGACCGAGCCGAACGGCGCGATCTGGGCCAACCAGTTCGACAACGTCGCCAACCGCCGCGCCCATGTCGAGACCACGGCGCCCGAGATCTGGACCGACACCGAGGGCCGGGTCGACGGCTTCATCTGCGCGGTCGGCTCCGGCGGCACCCTCGCCGGCGTCGCCGAGGGGCTGCGCGCCCGCAAGCCGGACGTGAGGATCGGCATCGCCGATCCGGACGGCGCCGGGCTCTACAGCTACTTCACCACCGGCGAGATCGCGATGGAGGGCTCCTCCATCGCCGAGGGCATCGGACAGGTGCGCATCACGAGGAACCTCGAGGGGCTGGAGGTCGACTTCGCCTGCAACGTCCCGGACGAGGAGGGGCTGCCGATCATCTACGACCTCCTGCGCGAGGAGGGGCTCTGCCTCGGCCTCTCCTCCGGCATCAACGTCGCCGGCGCCATCCGCCTCGCGCGGGAGATGGGGCCCGGCCACACCATCGTGACGATCCTCTGCGACTACGGCACGCGCTATCAGTCGCGGCTCTGGAACCCCGAGTTCATGCGCGAGAAGGGGCTGCCCGCGCCCGACTGGCTCGAGACGCGCCGCAGCGACCTCCCGGACGTCTCGCTGCCGGACGAGGGCTGAGCCGTGCGCCGCCGGGCGGGCCTCGCCGCGGCGGGCGTCGCGCTCCTCGCGGCGGCGCTCCTCGCGCCGCCGCCGGTCGCGGCGCAGGCCCCGGAGCCTTCCGCGCCGCCGGCCGCCGGCGCCCCGGAGGCCGGCCGGGACGCGGCCGCGGCGGAGGCCGAAGCCGCCGCCACGACGGCCGAGGCCGAGGCCGACGCGGCCGGCCCGCCCGAGGCCGTCGGGCCGCTGCCGGATCCTCCGCGCTCCGACCCCGCCGTCCAGACCGCCGACGAGGCCGCCGCGATCGAGGCCCTGTTCGAGGAATGGGAGTCCCGCGCGGCCGTGGCGCGGACCGCCATCGCCAACGACCGGGCCTCCACCGCCGCCTTCGAGGTGCTGCGCGAGGTGCTCGTCGGCCACCGCGCCGCGGCGCGCGCGCTGGCGGCGCGCACCGAGGCCCTCGCGCAGCCGCTCCGGCGCCAGCTCGAGGCCCTCGGCCCATCCCCCGCCGAAGGCGAGGCGGAGGCCGCGTCCGTCGCCGCCGAGCGGCGCGAGCTGAACCGGCGCCTCGCGACGCTCGAAGCCCGCAGCCGCAAGGCCGAGTTCGCGCGGGCGCGCGCCGACACCCTGATCGAAAAGATCGGCGAGCTGATCCGCCGCCGCGTCGCGGAGGAGTTCCTGACCCGCGGACCGACGCCCCTGGATCCTTCGTTGTGGCCGGGCGCGATCGCGGAATACCTCGAACTCGCCGGCCGTCTCGGCAACGAGGTCGCGTTCGCCTTCCACGACCCGGTGCGCAACCGGGAGCGCATCCGATACCTCCCGATCATCGCCGCCGCGCTCGTCGCGGCCCCTCTGCTGGCCGTGGTGCTGCGGCGACGGGCGGTGCGGCTGATCCGCGACCGCTTCCAGCCCGAGACGTCGCGAGCGCGTCGGGTCGCCGCCTCGGCGCTCGCCGCCTTCGTCCGGGCGTTCCTGCTTTCGATGGCGCTGGGCGCGCTGTTGACGGCGCTGGCCCTGCTCGACGTGTTCGGCCCGATCGGGAACGACGTCATCCTCGTCTCCATCCGGGGACTCGCCACTTTGGTCCTCGCGCGCAGCCTGTCGCTGGCCTGGTACGCGCCGGACGAGCCCTCGCTTCGCCTCTCCGTGCTCGACGAGCGCGATGCCCGCGCCGCGGCCCGTCACGCGGCGATCCTCGGCGTCGTCGCCTTCGCCGAGTCGATCCTCGTGCTGGAGTTCGCGTCCGCGGGCCTCTCGGCCGGGACGCTGGCGGTCGCCAACCTCGCGGTCCTGACGCCGGGCGCGCTCACGCTCTGGGCGCTCGCCGGCTACGTCGCGCCCAGCCCCGGAGACGCGCGCCCCGCCGACGCCGCGGCGGCCGCGTCGGCGGAGCCGGGCGCGGAGGAAGAGCAGAGCGTCCCGCCCTCGCAGCGCATCAGGGCCTTCGGCGCCGTCGGCCTGCGCATCGCCGCCGTCGTCTCGATCCTCCTCGCCGTCGCGGGCTTCTTCGTCGCCTCCAAGTTCACCTTCTTCGCCCCGGCGCTGACGCTCGCGCTGATCACGCTCGGCATGGTGCTCTTCTCGCTGCTCGACGAAGGCATCGAGAGCTACGTCGAGACGCGGCGGGAGGGCGCGGAGGGTCTCCGGCTGATCCCGGTGTTCTTCGCCGTGCTGCTGATCCTCGCGGGACTGCCGCCGCTGGCCCTGATCTGGGGCATGCGTCCGGCCGATCTGGTCGAGGTATGGAACCTGATCGTCGGGGGCGTGCAGGTCGGCGACGTGACCATCTCTCCGGCCGAGATCGTCACCTTCTTCATCGTGTTCGGCGTCGGCTACACCTTGACCCGGCTGCTGCAGGCGGCGCTGAACACCTCGGTCCTGCCGAAGACCAAGCTCGACGCCGGCGGGCGCACCGCGCTGGTCTCGGGCGTCGGATACATCGGCGTCGCGCTCGCCGCGCTGGCCGCCATCTCCTCGGCGGGGCTCGACCTCTCGAACCTCGCCATCGTCGCGGGCGCGCTCTCGGTCGGCATCGGCTTCGGCCTGCAGACCATCGTCAACAACTTCGTCTCCGGCATCATCCTGCTGATCGAACGGCCCGTGAAGGTCGGCGACTGGATCGAGGTCGGCGGCGTGCACGGCAACGTCCGGCGCATCAACGTCCGCGCGACCGAGATCGTGACCTTCGACCGCTCCGCCCTGATCCTGCCGAACTCCCAGCTCATCTCCGGCACGGTCACCAACTACACGCTCACCAACCATCTCGGCCGGCTGATCATCCCCGTCGGCGTCGCCTACGGCTCCGACGTTCGCCTCGTCGAGCGCATCCTGACGCAGATCGGCCAGGCGGAGCGCCGGGTCCTGCAATACCCCCCGCCGCAGGTGCTGTTCCTGCGCTTCGGCCCGGACGCGCTCGAGTTCGAGCTGCGCGTGATCCTGCGCGACGTGAACACGATCCTGCAGGTCCGCTCCGACCTGCATTTCGAGGTCGAGCGCCGCTTCCGCGAGGCCGGCGTCGAGATCCCCTTCGCCCAGCGCGTCGTGCATCTGCGCATGCCGGACGGCGCCGCGATCCCCGGCGGCGCCGCCGCGCCCGAGGCCGCCCCCCGATCCGAGGAGACCCCATGACCGAGACGCTCCACCCCTACCGCGCCGACGCCTACCTGACCGAGGCCGAGGCCCCCGTCCTCGCCGTCGAGGCCGGGCGCGTGCGCCTCGACCGCTCGCTGTTCTATCCCGCCGGCGGCGGCCAGCCGGGCGACGCCGGGCGCATCGCCTGGGACGGCGGCGAGGCCGAGGTGATCGACGCCGTCAAGGGTCCTGACGAGACGGTCGAGCTCGTCCTCGCCGAGGGCGCCGCCGCCCCCGCGCCCGGCGCCTCCGTCGTGCAGCGCCTCGACGCCGGGCGCCGGCGCGCGCACATGCGCGTCCACACCGCGCTGCATCTCCTCTCGGTGGTGATCCCGCTGCCCGTCACCGGCGGCTCGATCGCCGCGGACAAGGGCCGGCTCGACTTCGACATGGAGGCGCCGCCCGAGGACAAGGCGGCGCTGGAGGCCGCGCTCCAGGCCCTGATCGACGCCGACCATCCCGTGACCGAGGTCTGGATCACCGAAGCCGAGCTCGAGGCGAATCCCGGCCTCGTCAAGACCATGAGCGTGAAGCCCCCGACCGGGCAGGGCCGCGTGCGCCTGATCCGCATCGGCGCCGGCGAGACGCCGGTCGATCTCCAGCCCTGCGGCGGCACCCATGTCCGCGCCACGGGCGAGATCGGGCCCGTGCGCCTCGGCAAGATCGAGAAGAAGGGCAGGCGCAACCGCCGCGTCACCCTCCATCTCGAGGGCTGAGGCCTCGGCCCGGGCCGCGATCCTCGGTCCGGGACGCGACCCCTGCGGTGGACAATCCCCCTCCGCTTCGCGACAGTCGCGCCGACGCGGAGCGGGGGAGAGCCTGATGGAGCGACGCAGACTGGGACCGGACGGCCCGATGGTGTCCGCGCTGGGCTACGGCGCGATGTCGTTCACCGACTTCTACGGGCCGACGACCGAGGAGGAATCGCACGCCGTCCTCCGAGCCTGCCTCGATCTCGGCATCGACCATCTCGACACCTCGAACGTCTACGGCATGGGGCGCTCGGAGACGGTGATCGGCCGCTTCCTCGCCACCGAGGGGCGCGACCGCTTCACCATCGCCACCAAGGCCGGCATCAGGCGCGACCCGGAGACCGGCGCACGCAGCTTCGACAACTCGCCCGGACATCTCGAAGCCGCCCTCGACGCCTCGCTCGGGCGCCTCGGCGTCGATCACGTCGCCCTCTTCTACGTCCACAGGCGCGAAGCCGACCGCCCGATCGAGGAGGTGGCCGAGACCTTGGCCGGCTTCGTCCGCGACGGCCGGATCGGCGGCTTCGGATTCTCCGAGATCGCGCCGAGTTCGCTGCGCCGCGCGGCCGCCGTCCACCCCGTCGCCGCGGTGCAGAGCGAATACTCCCTCGCCACCCGCGCGCCCGAGCTCGGCCTCGTCCAGGCCTGCGCCGAGCTCGGAACCTCCCTCGTCGCCTTCTCCCCCGTCGGCCGAGCCCTCCTGACCGACACGCCCCCGACGCCGGAGCGCGTCGCGGAAAGCGCTTTCCTGAAGGCCAACCCCCGCTTCCAGAGCCCGCATTTCGAGGCCAACCTGCGCCTCGCCGACGGCTTCCGCGCCGTCGCCCTCCGCCTCGGCCGCAGCGCCGCCGAGACCGCGATCGCCTGGCTGATGACCCGCGGCCCGCACGTGATCCCGATCCCCGGCACCCGCTCGCCCGCGCATCTCGCCGAATGCGTCGCCGGCGCCGAGTCGCCGCTCACCGCCGAGGAGATCGCCGAGGTCGAGGCCGTCCTCCCCGTCGGCTGGGCCCACGGCGACCGCTATTCCGAAGCGCAGTGGAAGGGTCCCGAGCGCTTCTCCTGACCGCCCGCGCTGGACGCCCCCGGCCCGCCGGCGCTATTCAGGACCCGACCCGAGCGAGGAGACCCCGACGATGCCCGAGAGCGACCCGCAGCTGATCGTCTCCACCGACTGGCTCGCGCGGCATCTCGCGGCGCCGGACGTGCGCGTCCTCGACGGCTCGCTGCCGGCGCCGGGCCTGCCCGGGAACATGCGCGCCAACTACGAGGCGGCGCACATTCCCGGCGCGCAGTTCTTCGACATCGACGAGATCTCGGACGCCCGCTCCGACCTGCCGCACATGGCCCCGCCGCCGGAGAAGTTCGTCTCGCGCGTCCGCGCCATGGGCATCGGCGACGGGCACCGCGTCGTGGTCTACGATCAGGCCGGCATGTTCTCCGCCGCCCGCGTCTGGTGGATGTTCCGTCTGATGGGGCACAAGGACGTGGCCGTCCTCGACGGCGGCCTGCCCAAATGGCTGGCCGAGGGCCGCCCGACCGAGGACCTCGAGCCCCCGAGGCGCGACCGCCACTTCACCGCCCGCCGCGACGCCTCGCTGGTGCGCGACGTCACCCAGGTCGCCGCCGCGGTGAAGCTCGGCCAGGAGCAGATCGTCGACGCCCGCTCCGCCGCCCGCTTCACCGGCGAGGCGCCGGAGCCGCGCAAGGGCCTGCGCCCCGGCCACATGCCCGGCGCCCGGAACGTGCCCTACACCACCCTCCTGAACGAGGACGGCACGATGAAGCCGCCGGCCGAACTCGAGGCCGCCTTCCGCGAGGCCGGCGTCGATCTCGACAAGCCCGTCGTCACCACCTGCGGCTCCGGCGTCACCGCCTGCGTGCTGGCCCTCGCGTTGGAGCGCATCGGCAAGCGGCGCTGGTCCGTCTACGACGGCTCCTGGACCGAGTGGGGCGCCTATCCCGACCTCGCCGTGGAGACGGGGCCGGCGGCGTGACCACGCCCGCCGAACCCGCCGGAACCGAGCCCGTCGAGGTCGTCGTCACCTATCTGGAGATGGCCCACCGCCCCGAGGGACCGGCGCCGCCGCTGCCCTCCGGCGCGCCGGTCAGCCTGATGCGCGCGGTGCGCCCGCCGGTGCGGTACTTCCTCTATCTCTACGATCTCGTCGGCGAGGCCTATCACTGGACCGACCGGCACGCCGACGACCGCGCCGCTCTGCAGGAGGTGCTGGACGACGACGACGTCAGCCTGTTCTCGATGATCTGGGACGGCTGGCCCGCCGGGCTCGTCCTGCTCGACTGGCGCGAGGAGGGGGTCTGCGACCTCTCCTATTTCGGCATCGCCGAACGGCTCCACGAGCGCCGCCTCGGCCGCTGGCTGCTCGGGGCCGCCACCCGCATGGGCTGGGAGCGGGAGGGCGTGCGCAGGATGACCGTCAACACCTGCTCGCTCGACCATCCGCGCGCCCTGCCGATGTATCAGCGCGCCGGCTTCGAGCCCGTGCGCCGGGTCGAGACCCTGCGCGAGATCCCGCGACGCGACTGAGCCCCCGCGGCGGGCGGCCGCACCTGCCCGCCGCGCCGCGACGCCGCGCCACGGTTGCCGCCGACGGGCGCCGCGGCTTAGCGGGCGGGCCCGCCCCGGCAACGCCTTTCCATTGAAATCATCGTCATCGCCTGCCCGTGATCCGGGCGGCTCCGCGCCGCGAATCTCCCCGCACAGGTCCGGGGCGATCCGCTCCGGCCATGCAACCGACAGAGAGGGAGACGTTCATGCTCCGCACCATCGCCATGGCCGCCACCGGCCTCGCCATGTCCGCCACCGCCGCGCTGGCCGCCGACAAGGACATCGTCGACACCGCCGTCGCGGCCGACGACTTCGAGACCCTCGTCGCCGCCGTGCAGGCCGCCGACCTCGTCGAGACGCTGAAGGGCGAGGGCCCGTTCACGGTGTTCGCGCCGACCGACGCCGCCTTCGCCGCGCTGCCCGAGGGCACGGTCGAGGAGCTGCTGAAGCCGGAGAACAAGGACCGGCTCGTCGCCGTGCTCACCTACCACGTGGTGCCGGGCAAGGTGATGAGCGCCGACATCGCCGGCAAGGAGCTCGAGGCCGAGACCGTGCAGGGCTCGACCGTCGCCATCGACGCCACCGACGGCGTCACGGTCGACGGCGCCAACGTCGTCACCGCCGACATCGAGGCCTCCAACGGCGTGATCCACGTCATCGACGCCGTGATCCTGCCCGAGTGACCGGGCTTCGGTCCGTCCTCCGGGGCGGGCCGCATCAAGGGGGGCCGGGCCGCGCGCCCGGCCCCTTTCGCGTCAGAGTCCCCCCGCCGCGCGCAGCTCCGCCTCCAGCGCCGCGGCGCGGACCGGCTCGCCCGCCTCCAGCGCATGCACCCAGGCATGGGTCAGGTGAAAGCGCCGCGCCTCCGGCGACAGCGCCGGCAGCGCCGCCGCCCGCGCGTGCAGCCCCGCCAGCGCTCCGGCGCGGCCCGAGCCGTGCAGCCGCCTCAGCGCCGCGTCCAGCGCCTCAGGCGAGCCGCCCGCCTCAGGCGAGCTTGGCGGCGACCCAGCGGTGGAAGGCATGCGTCGGCCCGTCCATGACCGGCGAGAACACGCCGCCGTCGAAGCCCGGCGCCCCGCGGCCGCGCTGCATCCCCTCGACGACGAAGACGTCCTCCTCGAACACCTCGCGCCAGAGCGCCGCGTTGCGCGCGCGCGGCGGCGCGAAGTCCGGCCCCGCGGCCTCCGGCGCCGCATAGCGGATCGAGACGTGCTCGCGCAGCCGGTCCGGCCCCAGCGGCTCCAGCCGGATCGCGAAGACGTGGTCGCGATGCACGCCGAGCAGCAGGTTGGGAAACAGCGCCGCATACTCCGCCGCCCGGTCCCAGCGCGACGGCAGCCCCGGAAAGTCCGGGAACGCCCGGTCCCCGCCGAGCGCCGGCGCATAGACGGTGGTGCCCTGACCGGCGAAGCCCTCGCCCTCCAGCGGGTAATGGTCCTCCAGCCGCGAATAGGCGTTCAGCCCCGGATGCACCCAAGGCAGGTGATAGGACTCGCAGTAGTTCTCGACCGCCAGCTTCCAGTTCGCCGCCAGCTCCAGCGCGAAGCGCGAATCGTCGCCGCCGTGGAACAGCGGCCGGTCCGCGAAATCCGCCCAGGCCGCGCGAAGCGGCGCGACGAAGTCCTCGAAGGGCTCCGCCTCGGCGTCCAGCGCGACGAAGACGCAGCCGAGGAACACGCCCGAGCGCACCCCGATCAGCCCCGTCGCCGCCGGGTCGACGGCCGGGTGCGCGTTCAGCCCCGGCCCGCCGACATGCGGTGTCGCCCGCAGCTTCCCGTCGAGCGAATAGCACCAGGAATGATACGGGCAGCGCAGCACCCCCGGCACGTTGCGCGGCGCGTCCACGAGGATCATGCCGCGATGCCGGCAGACGTTCTGGAACACGCGCAAGCCGCCCGCCCGGTCGCGCGCCATCAGCAGCGGCGCGCCGAGGTGGTCGACCGGCCGCACGTCGCCGGGTTCGGGCACGTCCTCCTCGAAGCCGATGCAGGACCATCCGCCACGGAACAGGCGCTCGCGCTCCACCGCCCAACCGCCTCCGGCGTAGAGCGCGTTGGGCAGCCCGCGTGCGGCCCCGATGGGGGCCCTCACCGCGGCCAGCGCCTCCGCGAACGCGATGTCGGCGGGGCCCGTTCGGATTTCTGCGGCCGACATGGCGGATCTCCGGCTGCCGCGCCCCGACGAGGCGCATCCCCATCGTCCGTGCCGCGACGAGGCGAACGGGTCGCGTCCGGATTCGACGCGGCAGGTCGCATTCAGGCGTTGCGGCCGAATCCCGTGCCCCCGTCGGCGCATCCGATCGTTAAGCAAGGGTTAATGTTGCTAATTCGTTCGCGCTAGGTGTGGTGTCGGAGCCCCGGTCAATCCCCACATTTTGAATTGAAGGGACATATTTCTGTTGCGCGACGCCGGCTCTCGCATAATCTGGGTCCCAGCAAGGCCGGCGGCCCTACATCTGGTGTCCGCCGCCTCATCTGGGGCGAACGCCCCGGCAAGCGTAAAAGGTGGAACGCGGGCGCTCCGGCGCCCGGCCCGGCGCGCGCGACACGCGCCGCGGACAGTGATGGACCGCCCGCGGGCGGCGAGGGAGACGGCAATGAAGATCGAACGGCGGTTCACGCGCACCGGGGCGTCCCCCTACGAGAGCTTCGAGTTCCGCAGGGCGACGAGCGAGATCCGCAATCCCGACGGCTCGGTGGTGTTTCGCCTCGCCGACATCGAGGTGCCGGCCGCCTGGAGCCAGGTCGCCTCCGACGTGCTCGCGCAGAAGTATTTCCGCAAGGCCGGCGTGCCGTCGACCCTCCGCCGGGTGGAGGAGGCGGGCGTCCCCGACTTCCTGCGTCGCGGCGAGCCCGAGGCCGACGCCGAAATGGGTGGAGAGACCTCGGCCCGTCAGGTCTTCGACCGGCTCGCCGGCGCCTGGGCCTACTGGGGCTGGAAGGGAGGCTACTTCTCGTCGGAGGAGGACGCCTCCGCCTATTACGACGAGATGCGCTACATGCTCTGCGCCCAGATGGCGGCGCCGAACTCCCCGCAATGGTTCAACACGGGCCTCCACTGGGCCTACGGCATCGACGGTCCGTCGCAGGGCCATTACTACGTCGACTTCGAGACGAAGAAGCTCGTCAAGTCCAAGACCGCCTACGAGCACCCGCAGCCCCACGCCTGCTTCATCCAGTCCGTCTCCGACGACCTGGTGAACGACGGCGGCATCATGGATCTCTGGACGCGCGAGGCGCGGCTCTTCAAGTACGGCTCGGGCACCGGCACCAACTTCTCCGACATCCGCGGCGAGAACGAGCCGCTCGCCGGCGGCGGCAAGTCCTCCGGCCTGATGAGCTTCCTGAAGATCGGCGACCGCGCCGCCGGCGCCATCAAGTCCGGCGGCACCACGCGCCGCGCCGCCAAGATGGTGATCTGCGACATGGATCACCCGGACATCGAGGCCTTCATCAACTGGAAGGTCCGCGAAGAGCAGAAGGTCGCCTCCCTCGTCGCCGGCTCCAAGGCGCACGAGCAGCGCCTCAACGCCGTCTTCGACGCCATCCGCGGCTGGGACGGGCGCGAGGAGGACGCGACCGACCCGAAGGCGAACCCCCGGCTCAAGCAGGCGATCAAGGCCGCCCGCCGCGCCATGATCCCCGAGAGCTACGTCATGCGCGTGCTGCAATACGCCGAGCAGGGCTACGCCTCGATCGAGTTCCCGACCTACGACACCGACTGGGATTCGGACGCCTACCTCACCGTCTCGGGGCAGAACTCCAACAACTCCGTCCGCGTCACCGACGCCTTCCTCGACGCCGTGCGCGCCGACGCCGACTGGGAGCTGATCCGCCGCACCGACGGCAAGGTCGCCCGCACCGTCAAGGCGCGCGAGATCTGGGACCAGATCGGCCACGCCGCCTGGGCCTGCGCCGATCCGGGCATCCAGTACCACGACACCATCAACGCCTGGCACACCTGCCCGGCGGACGGCCCGATCCGCGCCTCCAACCCGTGCTCCGAGTACATGTTCCTCGACGACACGGCGTGCAATCTGGCCTCGCTCAACCTGCTGAAGTTCTGGGACGGCGGCCGGTTCGACGTGGAGGCCTACGAGCACGCGGTGCGGCTCTGGACCGTCACGCTCGAGGTCAGCGTGCTGATGGCGCAGTTCCCCTCCAAGGAGATCGCGCGCCGCTCCTACGAATACCGCACCCTCGGCCTCGGCTACGCCAACATCGGCGGGCTGCTGATGAACATGGGCTTCGGCTACGACTCCGACGAAGGCCGCGCCATGGGCGGCGTGCTCAGCGCCATCCTCACCGGCGCCAGCTACGCCGCCTCGGCCGAGATGGCGGGCGAGGTCGGCCCGTTCCCGGCCTATTCCCGCAACGCGAGCTCCATGCTCCGCGTGATCCGCAACCACCGCCGCGCCGCCTACGGCGAGACGGAGGGCTACGAGGGCCTCGCGGTGCCGCCGGTGCCGCTCGACCACGCCTCCTGCCCCGATCGGCGGCTGGTGGCGCACGCGAAGGCCGCCTGGGACCGCGCGCTCGAGTTCGGCGACGAGAACGGCTTCCGCAACGCGCAGGCCAGCGTGATCGCCCCGACCGGCACCATCGGCCTCGTGATGGACTGCGACACCACCGGCATCGAGCCCGACTTCGCGCTGGTGAAGTTCAAGAAGCTGGCCGGCGGCGGCTACTTCAA
>Ga0102943_1001660_pt1 | contig 13626 bp, 6 predicted proteins | sample SalPonC_black_MG_FD_78174 | JGI IMG/M metagenome (GOLD analysis project Ga0102943, IMG submission 78174) | Salt pond soil microbial communities from South San Francisco under conditions of wetland restoration - Salt Pond MetaG... | ecosystem: Environmental > Aquatic > Marine > Intertidal zone >...
CAGATTAAAAGGTTGACAGAACTGATGTTTTTTTTCAACACTAACCGCATTTTATGCCTCACCCGGAGGGTTTGAAGGGGGAGTCTTGGTAAACTCCAGAAAACCGCAGGCGATCCTTTCTCTTTTGATCATTTTAGCCTCGGCCATCAGCACGGCTGCAGCGGAGAATCATTCCTCTGCTGCCGCTGCTGCAGCCGACCCGGTTGCGGAACAGACTGCCGGCGAGTCCGCCGCAGAAGTGACCACCCTGCCGCCGGTCACGGTCATCGGCCGGCCGGAGGACGCGCTGACGGGGGTCAACAGTTTCGACCGCCAGATCCTGGAGCGCCTGCCGGCCCGCAACGACAGCATCAATGAGGCGGTCAGCATTATGCCGGGTGTGCAGTTGCCCGAGCAGAGCCGCAGCGCATTGACCGCCGGCGACATCATACCTCCCCGGCTGTCGATTTCCGGTGGCAAGACCTTCCAGAACAACTTCCTGATCGACGGCCTGACCAGCAACAGCCTCCTTGATCCGGTGGCCCAGGACCCGACCAGCATCACAACCGTGCCGGGGCATCCCCAGGCGCTGTTTTTGAACAAAAGCCTCGTCGAGGAAATCAACGTCTATCGCTACAATGTTCCGGCCCGCTACGGTCAGTTTACCGGCGGCGTGGTCGAAGCCGAAACCCGCACGCCGGGTCCCGACTTTTTCGGCGAACTGAGCTATCGCACGACCCGCGACAACTGGACCGAATTCCACCTGGACGACAGGATCGAAGACGATTTCGAAAATTCCGGCCGGTTCAGCTTGCAGCCGGAATTCGACAAACATTTCGGCGGTATCCTCTTGAACACCCCCCTGCGGGAGGGGCTCAACCTTCTGAGCTCCTACCAGGTCAACTATTCCGACATCCCTCTGCAGCACCTCGGCGAGACCCGGAGTCAGACGCGAACCAACGAAAACATCTTCCTCAAGCTGGCCTGGGAAATCGACAGCTGGTCCGACCTGAAAACCACCTTGCAGTACGCACCCTATGCAGGTGAATATTTCTACCCGGATGCGAAGGACAGCGATTTTACCATCGAAGGCGGCGGCTATGTCGCCGGGCTTGAATTCCGACGGATTCTACCGATCGGCATCCTCAACCTGGACGGAGCCTGGAAATACAGCGAAAGCAACCGCGACGGCCCATCCGACCTCAGGCCCTGGCTGGTTTCGGGAGAGAAGCCCTGGGGGGCGGTCGCCGGCACCACCATCGGCGGCACCCCGGTCAGCTTCGAGGGCGGCGTCGGCTCGCTCGAATCCTGGCAGGAAGGCCTGGAAATCAACCTCGCCCTCGAGGATGCCCGGTTCGAAACCGGACCGGTCAGCCACCAGGTTTCGAGCGGCTTCGGCTACGAACGGGCCATCGGCCATTTCGAACGTGATCAACCCACCAGCTCCTACTTTATCGCGACGGCCGACGCCGAGGTCGTCTGTCCGCCTGAGGTCAATGACTGCATCGACGGGCAGCAGTATTTCGACAAGCGGCTCTTTTTTGCCGCCGATGACATAAGTGCGGACATCAACTTCTACGACGCCTATCTCGAAGACAAAATCACCTGGCAGAAACTCGAAATCCGCCCGGGCGTGAATATTTCCCACGATGATTTCATGAAAAACACCAATGTCGCACCCCGCCTGGCGGCCAGCTATGATGTGTTCGACGACCGCAGCAGCGTCCTGTTCGGCGGGCTCAACCGCTATTACGGCAAAACCCTGCTGACCTACAAGCTGCGGGAAGCCAGCCAGCCTTTCCAGACCCAGCTGCGGGACCCGGAGACCCTGGAATGGCATGGCCAGGAGCCTTTTATTTTGCCGGACATCGGTTTCGTCAATGACCGGCGGGGCCGGCCTTTCGTCTTTTCGGAGCTGAACACCCCTTATACCGATGAAACCGTGTTGGGCATCAATCAGCGCCTGTTCGGCGGACAGCTGGTACTGGCCTGGATTCGGCGCGAAGGCCGGGACGAATTCTTCCGTGAATCCGTGGACCTGCCCGCAACCCTGGCTGACGGCACGGAATATATGAAAGAGAGTTACCGCCTGACCAATAAGGGAGAACGTTCACACGACGAGTATACCCTGGAATGGGAGCGCGCCTGGCAGAGGCATTACCTGGCCTTCAACGCCACTTACCAGGAGACCGAGACCAATAATGAAAATTATTCGAATCCCCTTGGCTTGGGCGACTTCGACAAGCTCGTCTGGTACGAAGGCGAGTTCCTGAACCTGGAGGAGCTGCCGCGACTTGATTTCAACCGCCCCTGGGTGATCAACCTGCTTTATTCGGCCCGTCTGCCCTGGAACATCGTCTTCACCAATGTGACCCGCTACCAGAGTGGTTACGAAGGATTGGACAAGCTCAGCAACTCGGAGGAAAAAGCCCTCGGTCTGCCGACCTCCACTCTGGCCTACCGCAAGGAGCAGAAACCGGAAGCCTGGATTTTTGACTGGCAGCTCAGCTGGACCCGGGAATTGCCGCGCAACCAGCTGCTGACCCTGAACCTGGAAATCGACAACGTTTTCGACCAGCGGGTGGAAATCGGCGACCCGAGCCGGACCCTAACCTACCAGACTTTCCAGACCGGTCGCCAGTTCTGGCTCGGACTGATCTATTCCTTCTGAGCCAGCGCCCGATCCGCCTCCGGCTCGATTCGAAAAGCCGAATCGATGCGCAGACTTTCCCTGCCATTGTAGAGATAAAGTCGATATGTGCCCGGTTCCAGTTCTGTCGGCAGGGGAACGACCGTCTGTGTACGTCCCGCCGTCCGGACCTCGATTTTGCGCGGTAGCGGCATTTGAAACAGGCCGGACGGCCCCCCGGAGACAGCCAATCGGCATCGGCAGGCAGCCACGTCCTGGGCACTGACCGGTGTTTCGAGACGGCCGATCGGCGTCAGGCCTTGGTCGGTGCCGGTATCGATCATGTACACTCCCTCCCGATGCAGTGAAATAAAAAGCAGGTCGTCCTGCTGGACCATTCTTCTTGCAAAACCGGGAAGGTTCAATATCTGCTTGAGCCGGGGCTGACGGACATCGGTCAGATCGACTTGGCTGACGCCGGCCCGGTGATGAGTCACGTACATTTGTTTGCCGATCCGCAACAGCTGATCCGCCTGGGCGATTTCTCGCAGGTGAAAAGGGAGGTCGAAGTGCCCCACCAAGCGGGGAGCAGCAGGATCGGCGACATCCACCACATGCAGACCGCTTTGGCCGGCGGAAACTACGAGATAATGAGGGTCCAGCCACGCCAGATCGCGCAAGCCCCCGGGCAGCGACAATTGCCCGATCACCACCGGCGTTTCCGGATCGGCGTCGTAGATGTGGAGATGGCCTGTGCGTTCCTGGTCTGACACTGCATAACTGTGGTTTACGGTGTAAATGATTCCTTGCCGCCAGAGACCTGCTTCCGGATTAACAAGGTGCAGGTTCGCCTGTCGACGCGGCTGGCCGCCGGTTTCATCACGGCAATAAACCTGGAGCAAATCTTTACTGCGATATTGAGGGAAGACCCGACACTTGTCGGCGGCAGGACTTTGATGGCGAAATTCATCGGAACATGACCGGCAGGCCCGGCCATTTTGGAAATCCGTTACACTCCCCAGTCGAGACAGACGGGGTTCAGAACCCTTGATTCCGGAAGTGCCCGCCCCGGAAACGGGCAAAAGAAAAATTTCCCCATCCCAGCTATGGACATGATAGTCAAAGTCTTTCAGCAACAACCGACCATCGGCGGTACCGTCCAGAACCAAGTCCAAGGATGGCGCAATCAGTCCCAACTGGCCGACAGAAAAAACCCTGCGCCCCACCGCCTGCATGTCAAACGGAGTAAATGTCTGCAAAAATTCCGAAATCACCCGGGGGTTATCAGGTTCGGCAATATTCAGGGACAAAAAACCAAGCCCGGCACGAGCGACCAGCAGGAAGGGGCTGTCCGGGACCAAACGGAGAGCCAGGATATTTCCTTGAACCTGGCTGAGAGCGCCTTTCCCGAGATGCGGCCAGTTCTGCAGATCGAAACGGTAGAGTTCCTCATTGCCCACCGCCACAAACAAACTGGTGCCGTTCATGGCGACGGACCGGATATCCTTGTCGAAGACTCTGTCACCGACCGGCCTGGGCAGACCCTGCGGATCAAGATCAAAAAGCTGCAGCTTGCCAAGCAGATCGCCGGTGACCAGCCAATTGCCGTGCATGGTCGCTTGCCAGGGGCGACTGGCGACGTCAACCAGGGTCAGCGGCACCTTTTTCTTTCCCAGGTCGAAGATGGCCAGCCGGCCATCCCGAAAAGGGACATAAACCTTGCGTCCCGAGGCCAGCATGCTTCTGACTGGCGGGCAGCCGCCTTCAATTTCCCAGACCTGCTCCAAAAGGTATGGTTGGCCCTGCACCTGCATGTCGACCAGGCGAAATCCATCGCTTCCCAGGCTGACCAGGACCCGGTCGCCAACCTTCACGAACTGGTCGATATCGCCGGGAAGCTCCAGCGACCCGACCACCGAAAAGTCTCCGCTGTCCTGCAATCGGATATCGAGCAGGCGACGCTTCCGGTAAGTCACTAAAATCGTTTGCCCATCGGTCCAGAGACCGCGTCCCACATCCCGATCCAGAAAAAATTCGTGGTCGACGATGGCCGGCAGGGTCGCAACAACGGCCTTGAGATCCCTGCTGAAGCCTCTGCCCCTGACAACCAGCTGCTGCCGCTTATCCGGGGTGGTTTCGAGCATGACTTTATCGACCTGCAGGATACCTGTGCGATCGGAACGCAGAAGGGCCAGCCCCGAAAGGGCGCCCAGCAAAGCGACAGCATAAAGACCGAGGATAAGACCGGGGAGCAGTTTTTTAAAACGAATGAGCAGCATCGGTCAGAACTGCTCCGCCTGGACGGCAGAGATATGGGCATCACCGGGAGCTTGCTGCGGGGCCAGCCAACGTTGTAAAACTTCCTGGAGCTCCACTTTTCGGAACGGTTTGCTGATAAAGTCATCCATACCGGCTTCCCGGCAACGTTGCTCATCTTCTTCCCGGGCATGGGCAGTTAAAGCAATGACCGGCTGTCTGAAACCCCTGTCCCGCAATTGACGGGTCGTTTCGAAGCCATCCATTTCCGGCATCTGGCAATCCATGAAGACCAGGTCCACGGTACGCCCTTCCAGGTAGTTTAATGCCTTCTGGCCGTTGTCGACCACCACAACCTGATAGCCCGCGTTTTTCAAAAGTATCTGCAGCAGCTGCTGCGTGGTGGGATTGTCCTCGACCAACAATACAGATGCGGGCTCGTGACTTTCCACAATCGGCAGCGGAGGGCGTCTGTCGCCGGCACGGGGCACAGCGCCGACTGCCGTTGCCAGTTCCAACTCGAGGGTGAAGCAGCTGCCTGCGCCTGGTTGACTTTCCAGATCGATGGAGCCACCCATTCTTTCCACCAGTTCGCGCACAATGGTCAAGCCCAGACCGGTTCCGCCATGACTGCGGGTGGCGCTGGCATCAACCTGGTGAAAAGATTCGAAGATTTTATCCTGATCTTCCGGATGGAGACCGACACCGGTATCCCGCACGGCCAGTTGCAACCATGCTTTCCCGGAGTCAGAAAAGGGTTTTACTTCAACGCCGATCCTGACTTCTCCCCGCTCGGTGAATTTCACGGCATTGCTGAGCAGGTTCAGCAGGATCTGCCGAATCCGGCCCTGATCACCGACCAGCAGCCCTTGCCAGGCGTCGGCAAAAACTACGACCAGATCGAGATTTTTCTCGTCCGCCTTGACCTGCATGACCTGCACCGCATCCTGCACGACCGACCGCGGATCGAAAGGCCGTTTTTCAAGACGCAATTGACCCGCCTCCGCCTTGGACAAGTCGAGAAGATCATTAATGATTTCCAGCAGGTCCTGCCCCGACCGATGCACGGTTGCGGCAAGCTGTTGCTGGTCGGGTGGCAGGTCGGCATGACATAGCAACTCGGACATGCCCAAGATGCCGACCATGGGAGTACGGATCTCATGGCTGACGTTGGCCAAAAAGCGTGATTTTGCCTGGGTGGCCGATTCCGCCTGTTCTTTGGCCTCATGCAATTCCCGGGTTCTCTGGCTGACTTCGCGTTCGAGGTTTGCTTTGTGCTCGAGGAGCTGACGGTCGCGGCGGTTGAGGGCGTTGACCATTTCGTCGAACCCTTGAAACAGGGTGGCGAATTCATCCTTGGAGATTGCCGGCTTTCTGGGTTTTTCACGATTCCGCATGGGAATCTCTTTCATCCTCTCCACCAGCAGCTCGATCGGGGCCGAGAAGGCTTTCTGAAAACGGGCGCTCAACAGGTAGGACAAAACAGCAGCGATGCCCAGCATCGAAAGCCAGCCAAGGACCAGCCAGAAAAATTGCTCCCAATACCGCGTCAACTCGGCACGCAGATAAAGCGAGCCAACCGCTTTTTCGTTATCCAGCGACAAAGGGCGAAAAACTGAAATCCAGCCTTTTTCATCCATAATCAGCGGGCGGTTTTCCCGCCAGCCGCGAGCGATCTGCTGTTCCTCCAGGATAAAGTCCTCAGGCTTGACAAGGCGCCCGCTTCGATGATGGGGAGCCGCATCGTGAAGGTAGGCGGCGAGCATTTCGCCATCAGGCAAGAGCAGGTAGGCCGTTACGACATCTTGCTGAAAGTGGACGCTTTGCAGAACCCGTTCGGCGCCGGCCACATCTCTGGTCGCCAGCGCGATGGCCGTATTCGCGCCAATGATCTCGCTCAAGGCCAGAAGGTCTTCGCGCATCGATTCCCGGAGTTGCCGCAATTCAACAATTGCCGAAAAACTGGAAGAGAGGCACAGCACCAGCATGCTGACCAGAAAGATCACCAGAGTCATGCGGTGGCGCAGTGAAAGTTTTCCCAGGGAAAGCATCCAGGTTCCCTCCAGCAGGGACCGATGACACCAGACATTACCTGATCCGGGGCTTAAACCTGAGGAATTTTAGCAGGAACCTGTTTCAAAACAAAGGAAAACTCAGCTTTTTCAGAACGGCACGAACCCGCCAGGGGCTCTCCCGACGAACGCCGACAACTCATCCGGTCAATTTTCAAAAGACGAGGGATAGACCGAATCCCGGTTAAGAAGTAGCCACACACCTTCTGCTGTGGCATGATGTGCCCCGGCTGCCTGTGGGACCGTTGCTGTTTTATAGCTGGCTGTTAGAATGATAAACATGATTGCATGGCCGTCAGGCAGCCGAAACGAACTGAATATTGCAAGCAGATTCGCCGGGAAACTCGAAGAATGATGCGGCCCGAAACACCGCATAGCTCCTGGTCCCGGCAGTTCTGTCCAAATCATCGCGGGAGATCCCATGTCCAATGCTCTTTTCCAGCCGGGTACCCGGCTGGACAACTATTGTATTCAACTCGCCCAGCCGCTTCCGGAGTTGAACCTCACTCTGATCCAGTTGCGGCACGAACCAACCGGTGCCCGACATGTTCATTTGGCCTGCGACGATCCCAACAACGTCTTCGCCGTCGGCTTCCGCACCCCGCCGCCCGATTCAACAGGAGTGGCCCACATTCTCGAGCATACTGTCCTTTGCGGGAGTCAGCGTTATCCGGTGCGGGACCCCTTCTTCACCATGTTGAAGCGCAGCCTCAACACCTTCATGAACGCCATGACGGCTGCCGACTGGACCTTTTATCCCATCGCCAGCATGAACCGCAAAGATTTCGACAATCTGATGTCGATTTACCTGGATGCGGCTTTTTTCCCGCTGCTCCGCGAGAACGATTTCCGCCAGGAAGGCCACCGTCTGGAATTCCACGAACCGCAGGATGCAAACTCGCCGCTGACAATCCGGGGAGTGGTCTTCAACGAAATGAAAGGGGCCATGGCCGACCCCTCTTCACTGCTCAGCCGCCGCCTGACAAGTGCCCTCTTCCCGACCACCTGCTACGGGCACAACTCCGGTGGGGAACCCCAGGTCATTCCGGAATTGACCTGGGGGCAGCTCAGGGATTTCCATCACACTTTCTATCATCCCAGCAACAGCTGGTTTTTTACCTACGGAAACCTGCCCCTCGAGGAACACCTGGCGCACATTGAAGAACGCGCCCTGAGCCGCTTCGACCGCCTGGGTGTCGACAGCACCATACCGCGGGAAATCCGTTTCGACGCTCCCCGTCAATGGGAGGAGACCTTCCCGGTGGCCTCGGCCGAGGACCTCGCTGGACGCAGCCTTTTCCAAGTCGGCTGGCTGACCAGCCCAATCGAAGACAGCTTCGACTGTTCCGCCATGGGCATCCTGACCAGCCTGCTGATCGGTAATCCGGCGGCACCTTTGTATCAGGCCCTGCTCGATTCGAAACTCGGCCAGAATCTGTGCCCGGGTGTCGGCTATCATGGCGATTACCGGGACACCTTCTTTGCCGCCGGCCTGCAGGGCACGGACCCCGACAAGACGGGGGCCATCGAAGAACTCATCCTCGAAACCCTGCAAAAGGTTGCCGATCAGGGCTTTCCCGCCGAAAGGGTGGCCGCAGCGCTCCACCAGTATGAATTCTCCCATCGCGAGGTTTCCGGGGACCAGTACCCCTACGGTCTCCATCTGCTGATGCGGATGCTCGGTCCCTGGCTGCATGCCGACGACCCTCTGTCGCCTCTGCAGATCGAGGAGAACCTGAAGCGTTTGCGGCAGGCGGCGGCGGATCCCGGGTTCTTCCCGGACCTGATCCATTCCCTACTGCTCGACAATCCGCATCGGGTCAAGGTTCTGCTGCGCCCGGACCCCGACCACGCCCGCCGCGAGGAAGAGTCCTTCAACCAGCGCCTGCAGAAGATCGAAAACTTTTTGAGTGAGGCCGAACGCCGCAGCCTGGTGGCCAAGGCCGAGGAACTGAAGGCAGGCCAGGAGACTCCGGAGGACCTCGAATGTCTGCCGAACCTGGACATTACCGATATCGACGTGACCGAAGAGTCCGTCTCCTTCACCAAAAGCAATGCTCCCGGTCCGGAAGTCTTCCGGTTCGATCAGCCGACCAACGGCATCACCTACCTGACGCTGCAGTTCGACATCGAGGGGCTGCCGGATGACCTGCAACCCTATCTGCCGCTGTTTTGCGCCCTGCTGCCGCAGATTGGCGCCGCCGGGCAGGATTACCTGACCATGGCCCGCCGGATTTCCGCAGTCACCGGCGGCATCCGCCTGACCACCAATCTCCTGACTGACCCTGCCGACATCGACAAGGTCCGGGCGTTCATTGATCTGAAAGGCAAAGCCTTAACCGGCAACCTGGAGGATTTCGGCAGCATCCTGACCGACTTGCTCTGTGCTCCGGATTTCAGTGACCTGGGCCGTTTGAAAACGGTCATTGGCCAGGTCAAGACCTCCATGGAAAACTCCATTGCCGGATCAGGTCACTCCTATGCGGCCCGTTCGGCGGCGAGCAGTCTGACGCCGGCCGCCAGGCGCCGGGAAGAATGGTCGGGCATCTCCCAGCTGCTGATGATTCGCGAAGCGGCCGGCCTGGACGATGAAGATCTCGGTCGCCTGGCCGAAACCTTCCAGCGGATAGCACGTCACCTGATCCACAAACAGAATCTGGCGGCTGCCGTTACGGCCCAGTCGGCGGACCATTCCGCCATGCAGGCCCCCCTTCTGGCGCTCTTCGATGCGCTGCCCGCAGGGTCGCCCGGCTCTCTCCCCGACTCCGGGAACTTTTCCTCCAGCCCCAGGAAAATCGGCTGGAGCTACAATCTCCCGGTGGCCTATGTCGCCAAAGTCTTCCGGACCCTGCCCTATGTGCACCCGGACGCGCCGCTGTTGATGGTCCTGGCCAAACTGCTGCGCGCCAATTATCTGCACCGTGAAATCCGGGAGAAAGGGGGCGCCTATGGCGGCTTGGCCGGCAACGACAGCGAAGGGGGTCTTTTTTCGCTCCTGTCCTACCGGGATCCGCACCTGGTGCGGACCCTTCAAGTCTACCGGCAGGCCGTCGATTGGGCAGCTTCCGCCGCATTCAGCGATGAAATGGTCCAGGAGGCAATCCTCGCGGTCTTCGGCGAACTGGACCGTCCCCTCTCGCCGGGGGGGCGCGGCTATCGGGAATTTCTTCACCAGCGGCAGGGCCTGACTCTCGACATGCGCCAGGCCCTGCGCAATGCCGTACTTCAGGCAACCCGCCAGGATATTGCCCGGGTTGCCCGCCTGCATCTCGCCGAGGGCTGGGACCAGGGTTCGACAGGCGTCCTTGCCGGCGAGGCGATGTTTCAGGATGCTGAACAAGAGCTGCAGGAACTCGGTATGGAGATTCAGCGCCTTTAATCATCAAACCGCATTATCAGCGCTTCCCAGCCCCGGAAAGCAGACGAAAAAAAATGGCTGTGCGTCCCGGAAACCAATTTGCAAGCGACAATTACGCCGGTATCTGCCCGGAAGCCTGGCATGCCTTGGCGGAAGCCAACCACGGTTTTGCCAACAGCTATGGCGAGGACGACTGGACGTTGCAGGCCTGCAATGCCCTGCGCGAATTTTTTGAAACCGACTGCGAGGTGTTTTTTGCCTTTAATGGCACTGCGGCCAACTCGCTGGCCCTGGCTTCCCTCTGCCGTTCCTATCACAGCGTGATATGTCACGAGACAGCGCATATCGAAACCGACGAATGCGGGGCCGTCGAGTTCTTTTCCAACGGCACCAAGCTGCTGACTGTTCCGGGCCCGGACGGCAAGGTCGATTTGCCCACCGTCGAACATATGGTGCGCAAACGAACCGATATCCATTATCCCAAGCCGAAAGCCCTTTCCATTACCCAGCCGACCGAACTGGGAACTTTGTATACGGCCGAGGAACTGGTCGCCGTGCACGGGGTGACCAAGCGGCTGGATTTGAAGCTGCACATGGACGGCGCCCGGTTCGCCAATGCCCTGGCGAGCCTGCAGGTTGCGCCGAAAGAATTGACCTGGCGGGTCGGGGTCGACGTTCTGACCCTCGGCGGAACCAAACTGGGCATGGCCACCGGGGAAGCCGTGGTTTTTTTTGACCGCGAACTGGCTGCCGAATTCGAGTACCGCTGCAAACAGGCCGGCCAGCTTGCCTCGAAAATGCGTTTTCTGGCGGCGCCCTGGCTCGGCTTGCTGCGCGATGACGCACTCCTGCGTCATGCCGCCCATGCCAACGCCAGCGCCCGGACTCTTGCCCGGCAACTGGCTGCCATTCCGGAAGTTTGCCTGGTCCATGCGACCGAGGCCAATGCCGTATTCGTCCGGCTGCCGCAACCGGCAGTCAACGCCTTGCGGAACAAAGGCTGGGTTTTCTATACGTTTATCGGTTCGGGGCACTGCCGATTCATGTGTTCCTGGGCAACAACCAAGGAAGATATCGTGGCGCTGATCACTGATGTTCGGGAGGTCATGGCGGTCACCTGACAGCGGGAAAACAGCGTCCGGGCGAGATCAGGCTTTTTTCTGTTTGAGTTCGATTGCCTTGCGCGCCGCGGTGGAAAGAACGGTCTGCACATTGCGGCTGCGGGCTATCTCCTTCAGGTCCCTGAGGGTCAGAAAAGGAATCATCCGCAGGGCCTTCGGCAATGGCGTTTTCGGATGCCATACCAGGGCCCGCTTGAGCTCGTAAAGTTTCAACCAGTCCTTGTTGAGAAGAATCATACGGATCATCTCGTCGCTGGACTGCTTGTTTCTGGCGATGGCAATGACTTCGGGCTCAGTGATCCGGGGATTTTTCATGACCGCCCCCTGCACCAGTTTATTGGCATCCTTGATCAACAGACCACGCCACTCCTTGTCCCCGGTCATGCCCATTTTGATCTTTTCCGTGACGGAAAGATTTAACGATAACTGGTATTTGGAAACATTATCTTCTTCGATTTCCGCACCGAGTTCCTCACCCTCGAACGCATCGTCGGCATCCTGGCCCCGGTCCGCCGTCTGGCTTGCCTCTTTCCAAGCAGCCGAAGCCTTCTCCGGGTCTGCCAACGCCAGGTTAACCGCCCCCAGTTTGGACTTCAAAGCTTCGGTCGCATGAGGATTGGTCATCATGGCCTCGACAAGCTGCGGAGAGCGTTCGAGAGTTCCCCGACAGGTGAGCAAGAGTTCCAGAATTGGCGCGGAGGCGGATCGGGCGAGGTGGCAAAGCGTTGCTTCCCGGACTTGGGGATGATTGATCACCTGGCCGGCCAAGCCCCGGTCATTGCCACGCAGGCGTGCGACCAGATCGAGCAGGTGCGGGTCCAGATCGGGCATTTCCAGAACCGGTTCAATAAAGGCGGGAGAAAGATTCCGAACAGTTTCAGCGGCCGTTCGCCGCAGTTCTTCATCTTTGCCGCCACAGAACAGGAAAAGGACCGTCAGCAAATCTTTTGCCGGCAAAGACAAAGCCCCCTGCGCTGCGGACATCTGCAGGTCACGGGGGGCTTCTCCGGCGACAATGGGTGCGACTTTGGCGGAAACCTTCAGTCGCAAGTGAGTAGGTTCTCTGGATTCCATGCGCCCGGCAGTCTCCGGTCTTTCAGTTCTCGACCACCCGAGCCGGGATTCCGGCTTCCCCGGCCGCCTCGGCGGCGGCTTCCGCTGCCGAGTCTTCCTGGAAGGCGCCGAAGCGGATCAGACTCAAGACCTTCTCGACTTTGACCGGTTCCTCGCTCACCGCAAACCCCTCTTCGCGAAAACGGGCACTCAGCCGCTGCACATTGTCCTGGTTGGCGAACGACCCCGCATAAATAACATGTTGGCCGTTGCGAACCAGGCTGAAGGCATCAGGGGCGATTTTGCGGACCTCGGCGAGCTTCTCTGCAATTTCGGCTTCCGGAAAACCCCCGACTTGCAACCGGATCAGCCGCACAGAAGCCTTGACTTCGGTTTCCACCGGTTCATAACCGAGCGCACGGATCTTCTTTTTGATCTCCTCTAGCTGGGCGGGAAAAAGGAAGGCGCCGGCATCGAGGACAAAAGCAGCGGCGTCGGGGGGCGGCTGCTGGGCCACCGGTTCCGGTGCGAGCTGTTCCAGTGGTTGTCCGGAGCCTGCCTTGTCTGCTGCTTCAGCGGCTGCCGGCCGGCTGTCGCCAGCGACCGTTTTTGCGGGTTCCTCCGTCTGGCCGGTGGCAACCTGATCGGCTGGAGATGCCGGCGGAACGACATTTTCGTCGGCGGTCGCCGGCGCATCCCGGAACTCTTGCGCAGCCTCGGCAGACGGTGCAGACGATGATTCGGCGACCTCACCGGAGACAACTTGCTCCTTATCATCCGCCGCAGGTTGCTGGCTACCCGCGTCCTGACCTGATGCCTTGCTTTTCACGCCCGGGTCCGGCGCAGGCACGGCGACAACCTGCTGGCTGGTCGGCACGACCTCCGTCTCGAAGGGACTTTCCTCAGGCAGGCGCATGTAGTACATGCCGGCCGCACCAACCATCACCCGCAGCAGAATCAGCAGCAAGATCCTGGTTCGCGAACCACCACCTTTGGACTGGGGTCCCGGGGGCTCCTCTTCCGAAGAGGATGGCTTATCCGCTTCCTCCGGCGCTAAGGGATCGGCTGAAGCCTGCTCTGCCAACGACGGCTCGAACGCTTCTTCCCCGTCAGTCTCCGCTTCCTCTTCGGCATCGCCAAAAATACCGCTCAGGTCGG
>Ga0102943_1001663_pt1 | contig 13609 bp, 17 predicted proteins | sample SalPonC_black_MG_FD_78174 | JGI IMG/M metagenome (GOLD analysis project Ga0102943, IMG submission 78174) | Salt pond soil microbial communities from South San Francisco under conditions of wetland restoration - Salt Pond MetaG... | ecosystem: Environmental > Aquatic > Marine > Intertidal zone >...
ATCGCGTCGCTGTCATCTGTAAAGAGATCCTCAAGGAAGACATCCACGAATCCCTTGCCGCTCATCATCTTGATGTCGGCCCCAGCCGCAAACGCCTTTTCCGAACCGGTGAGCAGGATACAGCGCACCTTGTCGTTCTTCTGCGCCTCGCCAAGCGCCTGCGACAGCTCTGACATGAGCTGATCGTTGAGCGCGTTGAGAGCATCGGGGCGGTTGAGTTTGATGAGGGCGACGTGGTCTTCTATTTCGACGATGATCGTCTCATAGGCCATGAAATCAGCTTTCATTTGTTTCCATCAGACCGATTCATTACCATTGTTGGCCGCGCGTTCAACCTATCTTTGACAGCGCGGGCAATAGAAGCTGGAGCGCCCGGACTGCACGACGCGCCCGATCACGCCCTCACACCCCTCCGTCCGGCAGGGTTCTCCCTCGCGCCCGTAGACGTCGAAACTGTGCTGAAAATAGCCCAATTCGCCATCCGCCTGCCGGAAATCCCGCAGTGAGGAGCCGCCTGCGGTGATCGCGTCCCGCAGCACGTCGCGGATGATCGGCACCAGCGACCCCGCGCGTTTGCCCGAGATGTTCCCGGCGCGCCTGCGTGGCGAGATGCGCGCCCGAAAAAGCGCCTCGCAGACATAGATATTGCCCAGCCCCGCGACGATCCGCTGATCGAGCAGCGCGGATTTGACCGGCGTGTTGCGGCCCCTGAGCGCCGCCGTGAGATAGGGCGCGTTGAACGCGTTGCCCAGGGGCTCCGGCCCCAGCTTTGCCAGCAACGGATGCGCCTCCGCCCGATCCGTCGGCATCAGATCCATCGCCCCAAAGCGGCGCGGATCGTTGAAGGTGATCCGCGCACCGTTCTCCATGTCGAGCACCACGTGATCATGCTTTTCGGGGGCGGGGTGGTCGTGCACGAAACGCCCCAAAGGATCGCCCGAGACCAGCATGCGCCCCGACATGCCGAGATGAATGAGCAGCGTCTCACCCGAGGCAAGATCGGCAAGGATGTATTTCGACCGCCGCCGCAGCATCAGCACCCGCTGTCCGGTCAGCCGTGCCGCCATGTCGGGGGGGAACGGCCAGCGCAGGTCGGGGCGGTTGACGGCGGCGCGCGCGATCACCTGCCCCTCCATCACCGGGGCAAGGCCGCGGCGGACTGTCTCAACCTCTGGCAATTCGGGCATTTGTCCCCTCGATCAAAACAACCGGCGCATTGTAACCCCCCGTCCGCGCCCTATAAGAAGGGCAGGACACAAGAGCGGCAAGGCCCATGAACGAGAAAACCACACATTTCGGATTTCAGGATGTGCCCGAGTCGGAAAAGGCCGGGCGCGTGCGCGGGGTCTTTGGCAGCGTGGCCAGCAAATACGACGTGATGAACGATGCGATGAGCCTCGGGATTCACCGCATCTGGAAGGATGCGATGATGGATTGGCTGGCCCCGCACGCGGGGCAACGCCTGCTGGATGTGGCGGGCGGCACCGGCGATATCGCCTTTCGGTTCCTCAAGCGCGCCGGGCACGGCCATGCCACCGTGCTCGACCTGACCGAACCGATGCTGGTCGAGGGCCGCAAGCGCGCCGAGGCCGAAGCCATGGCCGACAGTCTCGATTGGGTGGTGGGCGATGCGATGGCGCTGCCCTTCGAGGACAACAGTTTCGACGTCTACACGATCAGCTTCGGCATCCGTAACGTGACCCGCCCGCAGGAGGCGCTGAACGAAGCGTTTCGCGTGCTCAGGCCCGGCGGGCGGCTGATGGTGCTGGAATTCAGCCAGATCCCAAATGAGTTGATGCAGAAGGTCTACGATCTCTACAGCTTCAATATCATTCCGCGTCTTGGGCAGGCGATCGCCAATGATCGCGACAGCTATCAGTATCTGGTCGAATCGATCCGCAAGTTTCCCGATCAGGAGACGTTTCTGGGAATGGTGCGGCAGGCCGGGTTTGAAAACGCGAAATATCGCAATCTGAGCATGGGCATCGCCTGTCTTCATTCCGGCTGGAAAATCTGAGCGATGCGTGGACCGCATAATATCCTGCGGCTGATCCGCACCGGTGCCACGCTGGAACGCACCGGCGCCATGGGCCTGATCATGGACGCGTTCGAGGCCCCGCCACTGGTGCGCGGCACGATGCGGTTTCTGGCCTGGCCGTTTCAGTGGCTGGGCTACAAGGGCGACGAGACGAGCCCGCCCGCGCCGCGCGCGCTGACCGCATTGGGCCCGGCCTATATCAAGTTTGGCCAGATCCTCAGCACCCGCCCCGATCTGGTAGGCGAGGAGCTTGCCGGGCAATTGCGCGTCTTGCAGGACAAGCTGCCACCCTTCTCGGTGGATGTGGCCAAGGCGAGCATCACCCATGAGTTGGGGCAGCTCGTTGAAGAGATGTTTGATGAGTTCAGCCCCCCTGTTGCCGCCGCTTCGATCGCGCAGGTCCACAAGGCACGGCTGCGCGACACAGGCGAGGCGGTCGCCATCAAGGTCCTGCGCCCCGGCATCGAAAAGGCGTTTCGCCGCGACATTGACGCCTTCTATTTCGCCGCCCGCATGGTGGAATTGCTGGCCCCCGGCGCACGCCGCCTGCGCCCTACGGAGGTGATCGCACATTTCGAGGGTGTGGTGATGGGCGAACTCGACTTGCGGCTGGAGGCGTCGTCGGCGTCCGAATTCGCGGCCAACACCTCAGGCGATGGCGGGTTTCAACTGCCGTCCGTGCAGTGGCACCTCTCGTCCCGCCGGGTGATGACGATGGGCTGGGCCGACGGCCTGCCCCTCGGCGATAACGCCGCGCTCGACGGCGCGGGCCATGACCGCGCAGAACTGGGCGAGCGGGTGTTACAGCTCTTTCTGAACCATGCGCTGCGCGACGGCTATTTCCATGCCGACATGCATCAGGGCAATCTCAAGGTGGCCGGCAATGGCGATATCATCGCCTATGATTTCGGCATCATGGGCCATATCGACGAATACACCCGCCGGGTCTATGCCGAGATTCTCTATGGTTTCATCAAGCGCGATTACCGCCGCGTGGCAGAGGTACATTTCGAGGCGGGCTATGTGCCCGCCGACCGCGATGTCGACGCCTTCGCCCGCGCCCTGCGGGCCGTGGGTGAGCCAATCTTCGGCATGGATGCCAGCCGCATCTCGATGGGCAGCCTGCTCAGTTATCTGTTTGAAGTGACAGAGCGATTCGGGATGGAGACGCGCACCGAACTGATCCTGCTGCAACGCACCATGGTGGTGGTCGAGGGCGTCGCCCGGAGCCTCAACCCTCAGATCAATATCTGGCAGGTCGCCCGTCCCGTGGTCGAGGATTACATCAAGACCACCATCGGACCGCGCGCCGCGCTGCGCGATTTCGGGCGCACCGCTGCCGTGCTGTCGCGCTACGGCCCGCGCCTGCCCGGTCTGGTCGAGGCTGCGCTGATTCGCCAATCCTCGCCACCCGCACCCGCACCGCAGTCGCCCTGGCCGATGCGCATTGCCTTCGCGGGGGTCGGCGCGGCCGTGGGTGCGGGCGGTACTGCCCTCGCGCTGGCCCTCTTGTAACACCTGACGGTCACGCATCCGTATCCGGCGGGCGCAAGCCAAGCACCGCGCTGGCCGGCACCGTCTGCCCGTTCGCGAGAACAAGACGCGTTTCGCCACCCTCCTGACGGGCCTCGGTGATACGGCTGTGGATATGCGCATCGTGGCGCGCGATCACCTCACCCTCGGCAAGGGACTGCACTGACACCTGATAGGTTCCGCTTTGCAGCGGCAGACCGGCGGGATCGCGCCCTGCCCATGTGATACGGCCACTTTGCGGGGTGATATCCTGCCGTTGCACGATAATGCCCGCGGCATTTGTGACCACCAGTTGCGCGGCATCTGCCAGCGGATCGACCGTCGCCGTCAGCGGCACCGGTGTCCCGTCAAAGGCAACCGGCGTTTTCGCCTCTGCCTCAAGCCCGATCCAGCCCGACAGCTGACCGAGCCCGAGCGCGCCCATCTGCGCCCCGAGCCCGGCCAGCAGATCATTGGTCAGCACCTGCTGCTCGACGGTCGAGAAGGTCGCCAACTGCACAGCAAAATCGGACGACTCCACCGGATTGAGCGGGTCCTGATTGCGCATCTGCGTTGTCAGCATCTTCAGGAAGGTTTCGAAATCCGAACTGAGCGCGCTGCCGCTGCCCGCAGGGGTAACCGGAGCCCCGTTGGCTGATTGAGTCGAAGAAAGAACGTCCATGGTCAAACCTTTCTAAAGGCGGATGTCGAGGCGATCACCGAGATGAAGCGTCGCCGAGGGATAAGCCGTGTCGCCCTCGTCCTCGGGCGGCAAGCCAGTGGCCGACAGGGCGGCGGGCACGTCATGTTGGGCGTCAGAATTCCCGTCGCCAAAGGAGAACTCCGCCGATTGGTAGCCGATATCCAGGAACTCACGCGCCAGAACGTCGATATTGCGCCGCAACAGTTCGAGCGTTTCGGGCCGCTCTGCCAGCACCGAAACCGAAAGCCCGGAATCAGAATGGCTCAGACTCAGGCGGACACGCCCGAGTTCCTCTGGATTGAGCGTCAGGTCGATCACACGGTTGGCCCCCGGGGCCTCGCCCCCGACCGCGGTGGCGATCTGCATGGCGACATGGTGCGGCAGATATGTCGGGGCCGCAGGGCCAGCCAGCGAGACGCCTTGCGAATAGGCCACCGGTGCGCGCGCGCCCGACAAGGCCAGCATATCATCCTCTGCCACGGTGGACACGACGCGCAAGGCCTCGCCCTCCGGCATCACCGGCAACGGCGACAGGGCGGGCGCGGTGGCCTTGGTACCATCGACGACATGCGGCGCAACGGGAAGCAAGGGCGAGCCTTTTGCCGCATCCCTGCCCCGGGCATGGATATCCGGCACCTGTTCGGGCGGTCGCAGCACTCCCGACTCGCCCGTTTCTCGCGGGGCGTGCGCCAACGCCACGGCTGTCGCGACAACCGCGCCGGATCGGTCCGCTTTGGCGGTCAAACTCTGTGATGCCATGACCGCATCGCGCGCACTCGAAACAACAGGCACATCTTTGGCCGCAGCGGTCGGCATACGCGGGGCATACATCACCGGAGGACCCTGCGGCGCGACGGTAGCCGGGGGCGTGGCAAGGGGACGAGCCTCGGTGCGATCGGGCACAAGATCACCCGCGCGTGTGTCTTTCGACGTGGCACGCCCAGGCCCCTGCATAACATCGCCCGGCCCGGTACCGGCACGCAAAGGCGCGGGTTCCAACCCCGCCCCTTCCTGCCTCTGCCCGGCCCGGTCCGGACCAGTGACCCGCGCGGGTACGGGTACCGCCTCGGTTGGCGGCAAATCCGCGACGGGCTCCGCCTGCTCGGACGGCAGGTGCGATCCGACCATTGGACCGTCGGCCGCAACCGTGTCCGTCACGGACCTGCCAGCAGCGGCAACATGCAATACCCGCCGTGTCTGCTGTCCATCCCCATCACCCGGCCCCGGTGCCACGGGCGTCTTATCACCCTCATCTCCAGGCGCAGCGACATCTTCGGTGTCCGGCGCAACTAATGGTTTGTCATCCCGCGCACGGGTGTGTTCGGAAAAGGACACATCCTGATCCGCTTGACGAAAGAGGCTCTCGAACAAGGGGCGCTGCGGTTCAGCCGCCCCCAAGTCGGGACGATCTGTCTCCGCCTGCGCCGATGCGAGTGGTCTGGCAGGTGGCTGGCCGTCTCCCAGCCCGGCAAATGCATGCATATCGCGCCTCCGTGCGGCATCCGTGTTTCCGCAACCCTGCCAGAATTCGGTTACCGGTTCTTTACCGCTTTGCTGTCTCATGCCGCTTAGTTCCATCAATTGGAGGCAATCCGGTGACAGACTCTTTACCCGTTTCCACACAGGCGTCAGGGCCGCGCCCAATAGCGCCCAGATCCGATTTCCGCGTCGCGGCCGAACGGCTCGAGGCGAGCTTTCTGGCCGAAATGCTCAGGTCCGCCGGCGTCGGCGAACAGGAAAATACCATGAGCGGCGGCATCGGCGAATCACAGTTCGCCTCGTTCCACCGAGAGGCGCTCGCCCGCGAGATGGTCGCCCGGGGCGGTATCGGACTGGCCGATATATTCGAGGCAAGCCTCAAGGAGAAAACGAATGAGTAAATCCACCGAAACCGAGATCATCACGCAACTCGACACCCTGCTCGAGGCCGAGCGCGAGGCGCTGTTGCGCGGGGATCTTCAGGCGATCGCCGACACCGTGGCGCAAAAAGAGCAGTTGATCGACACCCTCAACGAGGGTGCCGACAGGCAGGCGGACCTGTCCGGACTGCACCACAAGCTGCAGCGCAATCAGGCGCTTCTCGACGGGGCCCTGCAGGGTATACGCGCCGTCGCGGCGCGCATGGCAGCCTATCGGCGCATCCGGAGATCAATGGACACCTATGACAGCCAGGGCCGCAAGCAGACCATACCCGGCGACGTAAGCCGTAAGGTCGAAAAACGGGCCTGAGAATTTGTATCAAATGCGCGGGACACGACGGGTAGGGCTTAGCACTCCCTTAGGAAATTCCGGGCCATGGTGCCCCTGCATCCGGGAATGGATGGCGCCTTCGGGCAATGAGGCCACGATGGCACCTGTCAGAACGACATCGACATCGCCTGCCTGTCGGCGGCGACCCACGAACCCGGCGCAAAGCGCCGCCTTCAAAAGGAAAACTCTATGTCCAGCATTCTGACGAACAACAGTGCCATGGTGGCTCTGCAAACCCTGCAATCAGTCAATTCCAACCTGGCAAAGACCCAGGATATGATCTCTACCGGCAAGGCCGTGGCCACGGCCAAGGACAATTCCGCGATCTTCGCCATTTCCAAGGTCATGGAATCTGATGTCAGCGGCTTCAAGGCCGTCTCTGATGCCCTGTCCTTGGGCGAATCCACCGTCGCAGTGGCCTCTGCCGGGGCCGAACAGATCACCAATATCCTCAACGACATCAAGGAAAAGGTGGTCGCCGCAACGGGCGAGAACGTGGACAACGCCAAGATCCAGAACGATGTGGACGAGCTGGTCAATCAGGTCAATTCGATCGTCGGCGCATCGCAATTCAACGGCGCCAACCTGCTCAACACTGCGGGCAATGCGGGCATCACCGTTCTCTCCTCGCTCGACCGCGCAGCGGACGGGTCGGTGACGGCCACCAATATCACGGTCGCTTCGGTCGATTTCGAAGCGAATCTCGACCTGAGCGATATCGACGTGAGCACCTCGGCGGCTGCCGACACCTCGCTCGCCGCGATCGAGGCGCATATCCAGACCGCAGTCGACGGGGCGGCTGCGCTCGGCGCATCCGCCAAACGGATTGGCGACCAGAACGAATTCGTCAGCAAGGTGACGGACGCGATGAAGTCCGGCATCGGTGCCCTCGTCGATGCCGATATGGAAGAGACCTCGGCCCGGTTGCAGGCACTTCAGGTGCAACAGCAGCTGGCGACGCAGTCCCTCTCGATCGCCAACCAGGCACCTCAGGCCATCCTGTCACTGTTCAGGAACTAAGCCGGGCAGGGGTGCCGCACCGGCACCCCTGATACTCCACTTGCCGAACGAACACGGACCTCTGGAAAGGACAAGACGTGAACGCGACCCTACAGGCACAAACCGCCTATCGCGCCCGGGCCCACACCATCCGGACGACGCGTGGCTTGGAATATGACATACTGGCGCGCGTGACGCATGGGCTGAAAGCTGCGGCCGAGGACCGGCAGGCAGGTGCCACGCTTCCGCTCGCCACGGCCCTGCACGACAATCGCAGGCTATGGACAATTCTCGCCACCGACGCCGCCGACCGCGACAATCCCCTGCCCGCCGAACTGCGTGCAAGAATCGTGTATCTGGCCGAATTCACGCAGCAACACAGCAGCAAGGTTCTGCGCGCGGGGGCCGACGTCACACCCCTGATCGACATCAATATCGCCGTGATGCGCGGCTTGACCGGCACCGGACATGATTCATGAGCGGCCTGGTTCTCAAACTCGGCCCGAAAGAGCGTGTCCTGATAAACGGCGCGGTGATCGAGAATGGGGATCGCCGCTCGCGCCTGTCGATCATGACCCCGGACGCCAACATCCTGCGCTTGCGCGACGCCATTCATCCCGAAGAGGCGACAACACCCGTGCGCCGGGCCTGCTATGCCGCACAGCTTGTGCTGTCCGGCGATTACGACCCCGATACCGCGCGCCACCAGCTTTTGCACCGGATCGAGGAATTGAGCCAGGTCTTGCGCGACGTGGACAGCCGGGCACAGCTCACCCGCGCAACCGCAGCTCTTCTGGAGGATCAGCATTACCAGTGTCTCAAGGCGCTGCGCGCGCTGCTCCCGCGTGAGGCGCGCTTGCTGGCCCACGGCCGCGCCACATGAATTTCGAACCGGTTCTTCCTCTGGGCGGCTTGCCTGGCTGGGCTCTGCTCAACCGCACACTTGCGCGGCAGACGGACCTCTTCAACAAATCGCCGGAGATCGTCAGGGATACCGACTATTTCGAACAGACCATCGGCACCATTCGCACCGCCGAGGATCTTGTCGCGGACCGACGGTTGCTGCGGGTGGCGCTCGGCGCTTTCGGATTACAGGACGACATCGACAGCCGCGCCTTCATCCGCACCATTCTGGAGGAGGGCACGGTGCGCGACGACGCGCTCGCCAACCGCCTGGCGGATGACCGTTATCAACAACTCGCAGATGCCTTCGGCTTCGCCGACCGGCCGGTCCCCCGCACTCAGCTCTCCGATTTCGGCAGCCAGATCACGGCCCAGTTTCGACAGCGTGCCTTCGAAGTGGCCGTCGGCGACCAGAACGAGGCCCTGCGTCTTTCCCTTAACGCGCGGCGGGAACTGGCGGACGTGGCCGGCGATGATGCCGCCGAAGATACCCGCTGGCTCCGTATTCTGGGCAACGCGCCATTGCGGCGTGTGTTCGAGGTGGCGCTCGGACTGCCGGAAGGTTTTGCCCAGCTCGACCTCGACCGCCAACTCGACGAGGTCAAGAACCGGGCCGCCCGGCAACTGGACATATCAAACCTGTCCGACCTCACGAATTCCGACGCCCAGGAAACCCTGATCCAGCGATTCCTTTTGCGCGATCAGGTGTCCGACTTCACGGCACAATCCTCCCAGTCCATCGCGCTGACACTTCTGCAAGCCGCCCCACGCGCATTCTAAAAACTGCGTCCCGACCTCTCCACACCACACGCCCTATCATTCCGGCACCGTGGCAGGGTGGCCTCCCACGGCCCTCACCGCTCGCTCCGCCAAACCTCGCCACCCTGAGCGGCCGCACCCACGCCACGCGCAGCACTACCGGCGCGACGCAAGATCACGGCCAACCGGGAAAAACTGTTGCGTGAGGACCCCCGCTCCGGCTCGGCAAGGAACCCGTCCAGTTCAGGCCAGACGCGAATCGCCTGATCAAGGTCGGGATCACTGCCTTCGGTGTAGAGGCCCGCGCGGATCATCGTCTCCGATCGCGCATAACTGCCGAGAAGCCGTCGGGCCTGCGACAAAAGCGCATTCTCCTCGTCGCTCGCCGCCTCTGGCAGGCTGCGCGACACTGACCGCAGCAGATCTATCGCGGGATAGCGGCCACGTTCCGCAATGGCACGGTCGAGCACGACATGCCCGTCCAGCACTCCGCGCAGGATGTCGGCCACCGGCTCTTCCATGTCAGACCCTGCCACCAGAACCGTCAGCAGCGCCGTGATGTCGCCTGCCCCCTCCACACCGGGGCCTGCGCGTTCGCACAGCGACATGATGGTATGCGCCGTCGAGGCGGGAAAACCGCGCAACGCGGGCATCTCGCCGGCTGCCGTGGCGATCTCACGATGCGCCTCGGCAAAGCGGGTCACCGAATCGGCCAGAAACAGCACGTGCCGCCCCTGATCTCGAAAATGCTCGGCCACCGACATCGCGGTCCAGGCACAGCGACGACGCACAAGGGGCGACCGGTCCGACGTCGCCGCCACGATCACCGCGCGCGCCATGCCCTCTGATCCCAGAACATGCCGCACAAAATCACCCAGTTCGCGCCCCCGCTCACCGATCAGCGCGACCACGACAATATCGGCCTGCATGTCGCGGGCAAGATTCCCCAGCAACATGGATTTGCCGACGCCAGAGCCGGCAAACAACCCGATGCGCTGCCCCCGGACGATCGGCAGGAACGTGTTGAACACCGCCATCCCGGTTTCCAGCCGTGCCCCAAGCGCACGGCGACGGGCCGCGGGCGGTGGGGCCGCCCGGATCGCCCGGTCCTGCGAACCGCGCAACAGCGGCCGCCCATCCAGCGGCTGCCCATAGGGATCGATCACGCGCCCGATCCAATCGGCCGAGGGCGCGATGGTCGCAGCCCCAAGCAGGATTACCCGGTCGCCGAGGGCCACGCCCTCTGCCGCATCCTCTGGCAACACCAGGATCGACGCCTCCTCGAGTTGCAGCACTTCGCCCGTCAGAACCGATCCGCCGCGCGTTTGAATGCGTACACGGTCACCGAGACGCGCCAGCGCGGACAGCCCGGCAACCCGCACCGCTCCGCCCTGAACCGCGGCAACACGCCCGACTGTGTGCACCGCCCGAAGGGCCGAGATTTCAGCCCGAAGGCCATCAAGCTGTGTTCGGGTCATCCGTGCGCTCCAATCATGTTCTGAAAACAATTTCTAAAGGAATCAGGGTTAAGCCTTGATTGAAGCCAATCGAGGGAGAAGCCCCGTTGTTTGAAAATCTCGACATATTTCGCATGTCACACGCGATGGCGACCCATGCCGGAAACAGGCAGGCGCTGGTGGCGCAGAACATGGCGAATGCCGACACGCCCGGCTATGCGGCCCGGGACCTCTCACCCTTCCAGGAGGTTTATCGGAGCGACAATGCACCGCATCTGCCACGCGCGACCCGACCCGGCCATCTCTTTGGGCAAGGACAAACCGCGGCGTTCGAGCCGCACCTCGTCAGCGGGGCGCAAAGCGATCCGAACGGAAATTCCGTGTCCATCGAGACGGAAATGCTCCGCGCCGTCGACGTGAAACGCCAGCATGACCGCGCCATCGCGATCTACCGGTCGTCGCTCACGGTTCTGCGCACCGCGCTTGGACGCGGATAAGGGGGCCGCCATGAACGATTTTTCCAATGCGCTCTCGGTGTCGGCCAGCGGTCTCAAGGCGCAAGCACAACGGCTCAGTCATGTCTCCGAGAACATCGCCAATGCCGATACACCCGGATACCGGCGCAAGGTCGTGGCCTTCGAGACCGAACTCCATGGCCCCCGCGCGACAGGCGCGGTCACGACCGGCCCGGTCAGGCTAGATCACAGCGACCTGTCGCGCATCTACGAGCCGGGCCACCCGCTCGCCGACGCAACGGGCCACTACGAGGGCTCCAATGTCGATCTGATGATCGAAATCGCCGACGCGCGCGAGGCGCAACGCAGCTACGAGGCCAATCTCAAGATGTTCGACCAGGCGCGGCAAATGTCGTCGCGGCTGATGGAATTGCTACGAAGATAAACCGCTCAAAGGAGATCCAGAATGGATATCGCATCGCTCAACGCGGCCGAACGCTACGCGGCCTTCAAACCCGCGACCGAACCAAAGCCCAATACAGGCGCGGGCTTTCAGAACCTCGCCCGGGATTTCGCCGAAACCCTCCGCGCCGGAGAGGAAACCGCGACTACGGCGATGACCGGCGGAGCCGATCCGCATGCGCTCGTGCAGGCGCTCGCACAGACCGAACTCGCGGTTGAGGCTGCGGTGACGGTGCGCGACCGCGTGGTCGAGGCCTACCAGGAAATCCTGCGTATGCCGGTCTGAGGCGATGCTGGATGAGGTCCTATTTTTCGACACCCTTCGCGAAGGGCTTTGGGTTTCGGTCATAATATCCTTCCCGATCCTCGCCGTAGCACTCGTCGCGGGGCTGATCGTGGGGCTGTTCCAGGCCCTGACCTCGATCCAGGAACTCACCCTCACCTTCGTGCCGAAACTCGGGGCCATCATCGTCGTCTTCTGGCTCACGATGGGGTTCATGACCCAAACCCTGGTGACGTTCTTTCAGGACCGGCTCGTGCCGCTGATCACAGGAGGATAGACATGGAAGCCGCAGGCTACACCACCCTGACCCGTCAATCGGGCCTGTTGCGGGAAATGCAACTGGTCGCCAATAACATCGCCAATGCCGCCACGACCGGTTACCGGCAAGAGGGGCTGATCTTTTCCGAATATGTCACGCGCACCGGCGATGGGGGCTCGGTGTCGATGGCGCACGGCAATGCGCGCAGCGTCTCCGGCTTGCAGGGCCCGCTCAACCACACGGGCGGCCCGCTCGATCTGGCGATCGAGGGCGACGGGTTCTTTCTGATAGAGACCCCGACCGGCGAGCGGCTGACGCGCGCCGGTTCCTTCTCGCTCTCGGCTGCAGGCGATCTGGTGACGCCCGACGGCTTTCGCGTGCTCGACGCCGGTCGCGCACCGGTCTTCATCCCTCCCGATGCCAGAAATCTCGGCCTGTCGCCCGATGGCACTCTGAGCAGCGATGGCCGCCCGCTTGCCCAGATCGGCCTCGTTCAGCCCACCGAAGGGGCCGTGCTGATGCGCGAGGACGGCGTGAGGTTCCGCGCCGAAGGTGGCGTTGTCCCGCAAGAGAACGCCCGCATCCTTCAGGGATTTCTCGAAGGCTCAAACGTCGATCCCATCGGCCAGATCGCCCGCATGATCGAGGTGCAGCGCGCCTACGAGATGGGTCAGAGCTTTCTCGAATCGGAAAACGAGCGGGTGATGACCGCGCTCGACACATTCACTCGCTAGACCCGGAAAGGAGACCGACATGCGTGTTCTCAAGATCGCCGCAACCGGCATGGCCGCCCAGCAGATGCGGGTGGAGACAATCTCAAACAACCTCGCCAACATGTCGACCACCGGCTACAATGCGCGCCGCGCCGAATTCGCCGATCTGCATTATCAGCAACTCGCGCGCGCGGGCACGATCAATGCCGCCGACGGCACCGTGCTACCGACCGGGGTGCAGCTTGGGCTCGGCGTGCGGCCCTCGGCAATATCGGTCAATCTCGCGCAGGGCTCGCTCAGCGCCACCAATGGCGATCTCGATGTGGCGATAGACGGCAGCGGCTATCTCGAGGTCACGCTGCCCTCGGGCCAGTCCGCCTATACCCGCGACGGGGCTCTCAAACGCTCTGCAGAGGGGCTGATCGTCAATTCCGAAGGCTTTCCCGTGGCCCCCGACATCACGATCCCCGAGGATGCGCGCAGTATCTCGATCAACGCCGAGGGCGAGGTGTTCGCCTTCTTTCAGGACACCGCCGAAGCGCAGTCGATCGGTCAGCTCAACCTCGTCGGCTTCACCAATGCCAAAGGGCTCGAGGCGATCGGCAGTAATCTCTTCGTCGAAACCGAAGCCTCGGGTGCACCCAATGTGACCACCGCCGGACAGGACGGGCTCGGCACGCTGCGGCAGGGCTATCTGGAGGACAGTTCCGTCGATCCCGTGCGCGAGATCACCGAACTCATCGAGGCGCAGCGCGGCTATGAGCTTAATGCCAAGGTGATCACCGCCGCCGACCAGATGCTCAGCGCAACGACACA
>Ga0102943_1001664_pt1 | contig 13604 bp, 11 predicted proteins | sample SalPonC_black_MG_FD_78174 | JGI IMG/M metagenome (GOLD analysis project Ga0102943, IMG submission 78174) | Salt pond soil microbial communities from South San Francisco under conditions of wetland restoration - Salt Pond MetaG... | ecosystem: Environmental > Aquatic > Marine > Intertidal zone >...
TTCCGGCTCTCCCTCAACGTGGGTACCACAAGGCTAATACTTAGTGAAGGCTATGCCGGATCTATTATTGAGACCTTTGGAGGCTTTATCGTTCAGGGAAATTTTGTGATCGGGATCATTATATTTTCGGTTTTGGTGATCATCAACTTTGTTGTAATAACCAAGGGGGCAACCCGAATCGCAGAAGTGGCTGCACGATTTACACTGGATGCCATGCCCGGTAAGCAGATGTCTATTGATGCCGACCTGAGTGCCGGCCTTATTACTGATCAGGAAGCGAAAAACAGGCGTGAAGAGATTTCCAACGAAGCAGACTTTTACGGTGCGATGGATGGTGCCAGTAAATTTGTTCGTGGCGACGTTATCGCGGGCCTTCTGATCACTTTTATCAATATCATTGGTGGCCTCATTATCGGTACCATGCAGCAGGGAATGGCGATCGGAGAAGCTGCAGAAGTTTATACTCTACTTACCATTGGTGACGGACTTGTATCTCAAATTCCTGCCCTATTGATATCAACGGCAGCGGGTATCATCGTTTCCAGAGCCGCATCCGAAGGAAACCTGAGTCAAGAGCTAACCACTCAGCTACTGGGAAATCCAAAAACAGTGACCATTGGAGCTGTCTTCATTTTCTTTATTGGTTTGTTGCCCGGCCTTCCGATCATTCCATTTTGGTCAATTTCAGGTCTCTTTCTGTTTCTCGCTTATAAAAAATCGCAGGCAGAAGATGAGGAAGAAGAACAACAAATGCTGGCCGAAGGAAAAGAAAAAAATAAGGCTGAGAATGAAGAGCGGGTCGAAGACTATCTGTTACTGGATACTTTAGAGCTCGAAATCGGCTACAGTCTTATTCCAATGGTTGAATCTCATCAAGGGGGAGATCTTCTTGATAGAATGACCTCGCTCAGGAAACAACTTGCCACTGAATTGGGAATCATTATTCCATCAATCAGAATTCGTGACAACGTCCAGCTCGATGCCAATCACTACTCCATTAAAATGCGCGGGATTGAACAAGGAGACGGCGAACTTCTGCCGGGCTATCATCTCACACTTCTTCCTGCCGATTTCAAACCCGATATACAAGGTATTGCAACAAAGGACCCGACTTTTGGGATGGATGCTATCTGGGTAAGCGGAAAAAATAAGTCACAAGCGGAAAAATATGGTCTTTCCGTTATTGAAGCCGGAGCTGTGATTACTACACACCTCATGGAAGTTCTCAAGAAAAATGCCCACAAACTAGTGGACCGCCAAATGGTAAAACGATTGATTGACAATGTTAAGGAGCAGTCGCCTGCTTTGGTGGAGGAACTTGTACCGGAGGGTATGAAAATCGGTGAAGTTCAAAAGGTATTAAAGAGACTTCTCAGGGAAAGGATTCCGGTGAAAGATCTTGTAACAATTCTGGAAACGCTGGCCGATTATTGCACGCAAACGAATAATACGGATGTACTAACTGAATACTGCCGTGCATCGCTTTCAGAAACAATCACCCAGCAGTTTGTGCAAGGTAAAAACGAAATTGTAGTCGTTATGCTTGATCCAAGCCTGGAGAGCCATCTTCTTTCACAAGCTCAGCAGGGAAGTTTGAATTCCAACACGCTTGGCTTAGTACCCAATACCGTTGAACAGCTTTACCAAAACTCATCTACGATTTTTACCAGCATGATTAAGCAAGGATATGATCCCGTTTTGCTGACTTCTCCGGTACTTCGCTTTACGCTGTTTGAGTTTTTGGCACCGATTTTGCGTGATATAAATGTACTGTCATACAATGATATTAGCCCGGACGTACAGTTTAAAACTTTTGACAGACTCCGGATAGAGAAGAAAGTAATTGAAGAACAAGTACCTGCATGATCTTAAAAAAATTCATAGGAAAAACACTTGAAGCAGCAAAAGACAGCGCCAAACAGATGTATGGCGACGACTTTGTAATTCTTGAATCATTTCTGCCTGATGAAGATCAAGATGCAGGAATAACAGTGGCTATTGATAAGAATAAAAGAAATACAGGAAGCTCTTCAGGTAATGGCGCCTCAAATCTAAATGGAGATCATAATCAGGGAGTAAGATTTGAACCGGGCCAGCGCAATACGCGAAATTTGGATAAGCTCAGAAGAATAGCTCAGGAGCAGGATCAAACAACTAATAAAAAAACCGACCCTTCTTCTTCACAATCAAACGGTACATCGTTTGAGCCATTTGAAGTAAATGGAAAAAGTTCACCTTTAGGTGACAAGAATAACTTATACAGCAGATCTGCAATTAGAAAAAATGGAGACAGTTCTCTAAAGTCTATTCCGTTACAAGAAGAATCTAAAGCAGATCAAAAAGAGAGTACAGAATTTCAGCCAAGCAATACTTCAATTTACAGCCGTTTTGACGAGTCAAAACCTAAAATTAAGAGTTCTGTATCTACACCCTCCGTAAATAGTCCGCGAAGAAGCGAGCGTGATACAACTGCACTTCATAAACGATTTGATAAACTCGAATCCCTATTGGATTCTGCTCTCATTTCAACCAATTTAGAGTACGCTTCACATCCTGTTTTTCAACAGTTGGTAAAAACAGGTATCAGTACAAGTGTAGTTGCGAAGTGGTTTAGTCAGATCATTGAGCAAGGAGTAGATCCATTTATACAGCCTGAGCAGTTTACAAACCAACTTGGTTCAATTCTGAAAAATACTATCGACCGGCCCGTAGAAAGTAATCCTGAAAAATATTTGATGTTTGTAGGAGCCGCGGGATCAGGTAAATCAACTCTGATCATGAAACTCATTTCAAACAGCCGCTTCTTTAAAACAGCTCATACGGCAATTATTTCAGTCATTCCAAAGGAATCCAATTATTACACAATTTTGGAGCCGTTTAGCAACGATCATAAAATTCCATTTTTCAAGGTTTCTTCCGGAAGAGAAGTTACCGGGCTGCAAGAAGAGTTAGAGCAATACGATCATGTACTTATTGATACGCCTTCCATACATTTACACCAGAAAAACTCATTTCGTCAATTTTGGGAGATTCGACAAATTCTGGCTTCACTAACCCCAATGGAGATTCACTACGTAGTAAATGCATCTCATGGGCAGCACTATTTTGAAGGTGCTTCTGCGTCACATCACCCACTTCAACCCGATTTTCTGGCCATTTCAAATCTGGATCAGGTTTCAAAATGGGGTGGTATCATACCGTTTCTGCAAGAAATGAATTGCGGTACCAGATACATATCCAACGGGCCTTCAATTCCCGAAAGTGTGGAAACATTTAAAGCCGAAAAATTTGCTAAAAGGGTACTACAAGATGCATAAAGAGATCACAAAAAGAGCAGAATTTACCACCCCATTTATCTTCTCCGTGTTGAGTGGAAAAGGTGGTGTAGGTAAAAGCATGACGAGTGTAAATCTGGCCGAAGTATTGAGCTCATCAGGGTACAGTGTGGCTTTAATTGATGCTGATATCGGGCTATCGAATTGCGCAATGCTTCTTAATGAGAACGTTCACGCCAGTGTAGCCCATTGGGTGAATGGTGAATGCATGCTGGAAGATTTACCCCATAATACAGGTCATTTAACTTTGATAACAGGAAGTGATTCACCTTCCCATACATATGATATCGAAACACTGATGGATGCAATGGACCAGGTGATTCTTCATCTCAGTCACGATCACGATGTAATAATCATTGATACCCCTGCGGGAGCTGGTGAGATTAGTTTATGGGCTCTTGACCGCTCTGAACTTGGGGCTTTGGTATTGATCGATGAACCTACTTCCATTTCGGATGCATATCGCCTTTGTAAATATATTTATAGTATTGACCCGGATTATCCTTTTGCAACGATAATTAATCAGGCAAAAAATAATTCAACAGCGGAAGACACATATCAAAGGTTTAACTCAATTCTAAAATATTTTCTGAATAAACAACTCCCTAATCTGGGATTCATTCCATACAGTGATAAAGTAAAAGAGTCTGTAAACAGCCAGTCTACTCTGCTTCAGAATGTACAGACCAATGAAGAAGTAATAAATGAACTGGCATATATCTCACAACATCTGATCGGGTTGGCTAAGTCAGCTTCAAGTCGATTACAAAAAGCAATAGAGTAAATCATTAAAAGCATGTTACTTAGAATTATTACTGTAATATCACTTTTTATATTCCTCTTGCTGATGATATCCGGTGCTCAAACGGAAGTAGCACTTTATCGGAGTATCATCTCATTTATGATCCTGTTTTCAGGTGTCTACTTAACCATATTCTTTCTGAACGTCATAAAAGACGATTCTGATTCTGTTGAACCAGAAGTAAAGTCGGGAGCTAATGATATCTTTTCAGGTGAAAAAGGAGAGTAACTATTATGTCTAACAAAACACTTCAAGAACTCGTAGAAGCTTATTGTATTAATCCCTGTGATGGTCTGAGAAATTCAATTATCAGCAAATCCATGCCTTTGGTTCGCAGTATCATCGGCAAAATTAACCGGCCAGATCATCCTTTAACACACCGCGAAGATCTTGAAAGTGCTGCAATAACGGGGCTGATTCAAGCATTGAACAATTACGACTGTTCTAAAAATGTACAGTTCAATACTTTTTCATACTACCGAATCCGAGGCAGTATAATAGATTATTTAAGGTCCATTGACTATCTGCCAAAACAGCAGAGAAAAAGTTACGGTGAAGTTCAGGAAGTGATCGTTCAGCTTTCACAAAAGCTTGGACGTGAGCCATCAGATGATGAAGTTGCCAATAAAATGAATATGGAGTTGAAAGATTATCATTTTCTGCTTTCAAATGTACAACAAAGGAATGCCCTTTCACTTGATAGCTTTTACGGTGATGATAATTCTATATATGAAACCAAAGAAAACCCAGACAGTAAATCACCAATCGAGCAGCTCGAGCGAAATGAAATAATTCAAGAGTTGAAAAAGAAAATTGGCCAGCTTCGTGAACGTGATCGACTCATTCTTTCACTCTACTACTTTGAAGATATGACAATGAGTGAAATTGCTCTGCTTTTGGAACTTTCTGAAGCAAGAATATCACAACTCATTGGTAAAATTTTGGTTCAACTGAAAAGCAGAATGCTTACTGAAGTTGTGTTTCCTTAGATAACTGATCAAAAAATTGTGTTTTTAATCAGCAGAATAACACGCATTTCTAAAATTCCGGCTCTCTTCTACCGGAAAAAGCGGCTTGATCTGTACAAAAAATCAAAAGAGAGGTCAGATGATGAATCAAAACCTAAGTTCTCCCTTGATGAGTTATTGAAATCTGATAAAAACAAATCGCATCATTCCAATCAAAATTATAACTCCACGATAGAGAGAAAATCAAAAAGAGAGGGCTCCGGCTCTAATATTGATCTTGATCTTTAGCCCTTTCTGCTATCAACTCCTCCCAAACTCGATCGGAAAAGTCATAAAACGGCTGTTTTTGATGATGCCATCCAAAGTGCAGACAGTAGGGAGTTACTTTCATGTAGTCGCCTTTTCCGGGAACTAATGAAAAAAACGAAATCAAAAATTTTCGGAGCCATTTGATTTCGATCGCTTTAAAATCATACACAAAACGGTCGTTGTAGAGGGTACATTCAATGGCAGTAAAATCGTGGTTATGCTCAGTATAATCTTCAATATAATCAAGCTGCGGACTTTCATAGCCATTCAGCCAGGGTAAAATCGGAATTCTAAGTTTTGATAGTGCCATGCCCAGACTCCACTCGCAGGTCTCTTGCGTTCGGCCCGTTTCACATGTACGACTTCTGAAATGAGTTTCATCCCTGCTGGAGAGAAATTCTGAGGCAGCCTTGCAAACTTTCTCAGCAGTTTCTTTGTCAGAAGAATACATCATCCCGGTCTGAACCCTATTCAAATAGGTTAGACCAAATTTTTCTAACGTTTTTCTTCGTCGTTGCAGAACTATATCAGCTACAATTCCAATTCCTTTCGGTCCGCCAAAAAATCCATCCGCTATGTGGTTTCCTGAAATTGTGAACCTATAGGTTCCGAGCCTATCCCACAATACATTCGGATTTTTACACCATATAATATCACTATCCATGTACAGGTTTTTTTCATATGGCATGAATTGGAAAACATTGTGCTTAAAACCTGTAATGGACCGATTTTTTGAAGGGAGAACTTCGATTTGATCAAAAAGATCTGATAGTCCACTCTTCTTTAAAACCTGAACATGCTCATCTGAACAGTAAACGGTAACCGGTCTGTTTTGATCGTAGCGTCTGAGTGTACTAACACTGGCTAATACATGGCGCAGATACTTTTGGTCGCCATAGGAAGTGTATACATACCCTTCTTTCTTTTTCTTTATTTCAGTCATTTGGTATTCAAAAAGTATATCCCAATCCTCGATAAAGCATTGTATCAGGGATTTTGAATGATTTTTTAATCCTCATTTCGTGATTCAATAATAAGTCTTAAAGGTCAGTATCAAAATTGTCTTCTGAAAGATCTTTATATTATTAATTCATTAACACTAATTTCTACAGTTCCAAAATAACGGGTTTTTTATTTTATAAATGAGTTACACTAATCATTCGTCATTTGATGTAGACGCCGTTATCACATGGGTCGATGGAAATGATCCTGCTCATGCAGCTAAACGGGCAAATTCTCTTAATGGCTCAAAGGACAAAATTTCCAACAAATTATCAACCGGTCATCTTAATACCCGATTCCTCGACAACGGTGAACTATACTACTGTATAGCTTCCCTGCGCAAATACGCTCCCTGGATCCGGAATATATATGTCGTAACAGATAATCAGGTTCCTGACTTTTTAACTCCGGAGATTCAACAACAGTACAATATTCACATTGTAGATCACAAAGAGATTTTCAGATCCTATGAATGGGCATTACCAACTTTTAACAGCATGTCCATAGAAACTGCAATTTGGAGAATTCCTGACCTATCTGAAAATTTTATCTATCTGAATGATGATTTTATTCTCTGTTCACCTGTAAATAAGAATGACTTTTTCCAAAACGGTAAGGTTGTTCTACGTGGAGAATGGAGGCCTATGATCTCATATGGTCCCCTTAGAGTAAAATTAAATAATCTTTTCAGTCGGTTTGTTAAGAAATTTTTGGGGATTACACGATCTTTAAACCTGTTAACTCAAATCAGATCAGCTAAATTAGCCGATTTTAAAAAGAAATATTTTTACAGCCCGCATGTACCACACCCTATTCAATTAAAAACGATTGAGAATTACTATAAAAATAATCCTGAGATTTTTGAGGAGAATATTAAATACCCCTTTCGTAGTACAAATCAGCATACTATTCAGTATCTCGCCAATCATCTGGAGATAAAAAAAGAATCAGCAAATTTAATTCCTGCCGACGATGCTCTCATGATAAATGGAGAGACGGACATCAAATTCACGATAAACAGAAAAATAGAACGTATTAAAAATGGAGATATCAAGTTCTTATCCCTCCAGGGTTTTGAGTCTTTAGGAGATCAATCTCAAAAAAAATTTCGTACTCTTCTTAACCAAATGATTCCACCTATAAAGTAGCTAAAAACGACGGTTAGCAAATTTTTCAGATAGGAATTAAAGTATTTTGCCCTCCCCGTAAAAATATATTATTCATTACTTTAAGTATAATATGAGCAGTTTTCATTGTGGATTATATTTTGAGTATATAAAAGAAAAAAATACAAGAAATATTCATGTTCCCTCGATAATGAAAACTAAATTGATTATTGTATTATAGAAAATAATAGACAGGCAATGAATCAATAGAGATTGACACATTATTTTCGGGACTACTCATCTTTTTGGCAACACCAAAAAATAAAACTCTAGTACTTAAAATGAACATTCTATTCTATGCATCAACGTTTGGGGCGGATTTATGGAGTTTTGCTCATTATCTGAATGAAAAACCTGGTGTGAAAATGAAAGTTTTGCTAAATGATCCTGATCGATTTAGGAAACAAGGGATTGCAGAACTTTTCCCTATAGATGCTAGTCTGGAAAAGAAATCGTTGAAAAATTCCATCTTAAAATTCAATGGTTTTAAGCCTGTCATTACCATAATGGATAATGCGTTACCGTTGAGAACTCCTTCGCCTTACGGTTTCATGTTGTGGCACGGCTTTGGATGGAAGGGACCGAATGATGTCAAGGAGTTTAAATGGCTTCATCGCTCGATAAAATCTACATGGGGTAGCGCACAGGTCCCAAACAAAAAATTCAGGTGGCAATGTTTTGGGCCGTGGGATTTTAAACATAGAACAGAAGTCAGCGGTTTTCATCCGGAAAATTGCCGAGTATTGGGGGCCGCTTCGCATGATATTCTTCGCTCTCCTCTTCCCAAAGAAAAATTGCAGCCTTTTTATCCATTTGATGTTGTTGGAAGAAAAACAGTACTCATTGCTCCAACCTGGCATTACGGAGAAGTTTTTGCACATTGGGGAAGTGACAAAGATTTATTTGAAAAGTTATTCAATAGGTTAAATGATCACAATGCCAACATAATTCTGCGACTGCATGATTCTTTTCGATACGATAGTAGTTATATAAAATTTCTATATGAATTAGTTGATAAATACCCTCATGTATATCTCAAATTCAAGGATAAAAATCCGGATAACCTCCTTGACATGATGGTATCAGATACTCTCATTACAAATTTCAGCAGCATAGCAAATTTATATTATGCTACGGGGCGTCCAACTATTCATATTTACCCTGTTAAGAGTGAGGACGAAGAATTTTTATGGCGAAAGCATACAATTATAGGTTTACAAAAAAAAGCAATTGATTCAGTGAAATATATCTGGAAACTCCCCCCTGAAGAACACGGCGGGCTGATGGCGACAAATTTCGAAATGTTGCTTAAACAGATTGACCATGTGTTTATGAATCCTGAGTGTTGCATAGAAAAGTCAAAAAATTTTTTAGATAAGTACATGCTTGGTGCTGACGGGAAAAACAGAGACCGTATTTGGGAATCAGTTCAAGACATGATAGCGACCTGAAACATTGAGTTTTCTGTGTGATGGTACTCTAAGTAACGTTTTTTAAAAATAACCATTAAACTACAAGGGAAATGTATTATGCCAAACCACTTGATCGAAACACACAAAGGTAAATTACTGGTCTTAACGCCAGGAATGGGAGCAGTAGCCACAACTTTTATGGCCGGTGTTGTTTCAGCACGAAAAAATCTATCCAAACCATTCGGCTCATTAACGCAGCTTCAGACCATACGTCTAGGAGCCCGTTCAAATGAAAGAAATCCTCTTATAAAAGACTTTGTTGACATTGCGGGCCTTGATGATTTAGTATTTGGGGGATGGGATGTAATACCTGATAACGCCTACGAAGCAGCTAAAAGAGCCAATGTACTGAAGGCTCAGGATCTGGACCCCTTGAAAAGTGAACTTGAAAAAGTAGAGCCCATGAAAGCTGCTTTCAAACAGAAATATGTAAAGCTGTTGAAGGGAAAACATCTAAAGCCCCAAACTAATAATTGGGATTTAGCGGAGGCCCTACGGGAAGATATCAAAAATAAAATTTCAGAAACCGGAGCTTCTCGTGCGGTTATGATTTGGTGTGGATCTACGGAAGTACATATGCATCCCTCGTCTTGTCATCAAAGTATCGAGGCTTTTGAAGAAGGCCTGAAAAATAATGACGAAGCCATAGCACCATCACAGCTATATGCATATGCTGCCATAAAAGAAGGGATCCCCTATGCTAATGGTGCTCCCAACCTATCAGCTGATTTTCCCGCCCTGGAACAGTTAGCTGAGAAAGAAAATGTTCCCATTGCCGGTAAAGATTTTAAAACCGGGCAAACTCTTATGAAGACCATTCTTGCTCCGGGTTTGAAAACCAGAATGCTTGGTATTCGTGGTTGGTTTTCAACTAATATTTTAGGAAATAGAGATGGGGAAGTACTTGATGATCCTGAAAGTTTTAAAAGCAAAGAAGTATCTAAAACCGGTGTACTCGATTCAATTCTTCAGCCCGATATTTATCCGGATCTTTATAAGGATCTTTATCATAAAGTGAGGATTAATTATTACCCGCCACGGGGTGATGCCAAAGAAGGATGGGATAACATCGATATATTTGGATGGATGGGTTACGATATGCAGATTAAAGTAGATTTCTTGTGCCGAGACTCAATACTTGCAGCACCCATTGTTCTCGATCTGGCTCTATTTTTGGATTTAGCCAAACGAACCGGCAAATCAGGAATACAGGAATGGTTATCCTTCTATTTCAAGAGTCCACAGGTTCATACAGGTCATATTCCCGAACACGATATTTTTATCCAGCATATCAGGTTAAAAAATACACTCCGGGTACTTGGGGGAGAAGAACCAATTACTCACCTTTCTGAAAATTTCTAAGAAAAATAGTGGATTATATTAATGCCGATAATGAATAATCAGACAACCGGACTTATTTTGGCAGCGGGATACGGCTCAAGGCTGGCGGGCGTAAGTCCTGTTACATCTTTCAAACCGCTGACGCCCGTTAATGGGAAAGCTCTCATTTTCCGTACTATTGAAAGTCTGGAATTTGCTGGATGTAAAGAAATCGTAATTGTACTGGGACACGGATACGAAGAAATTAAAAAGACTATTCAAGATAATTATAAAGGGCAGACTCCACTTATATTTGTATTTAATAAAAAGTATGAGTTAAGCAATGGCGTTTCTATACTTTCCGCACAAGATTATCTAAGTAATCGATTCGTAATGACCATGAGCGATCATATACTTGGAAATTCGCTGATGACACTTGCAAAAGAGGTAGAAATAAAGCAGGGAGAAGCAGCCCTTTTAGTGGATTATAAAGTCGATTCCATCTTTGACTTGGATGATGCAACCAAGGTATTTGCGAAGAGGGAAAAAATTCAATCTATTGGTAAACAGATCCATGAATTCAATTGTGTGGATACCGGTCTCTTTGTTTGTACTTCAGGATTACTTGAGGCTCTTCAAAAACATTATGATGAATATGGAGACGTTTCAATTTCCGATGGTGTGCAAAATCTCGCTCAAACCGGTAAAATGTTCGCCATAGATATAAAGGATGGTGTGTGGCAAGATGTGGATACTCCGGAAATGCTGGAACAAGCGGAGAAACTCTTGGTGGATTGATCAATCCAAAACTCTTCCTTTATTGATGATTGATCAAACTCTTTCCATATGGAAATAAAATATACAACGGAATTTATATGTTTTCAGGAATTGAAAATGATGAATTCGGACCATAAAAAAAGCACTTAATGATATCATTAAGTGCTTTAATTAAGATTGATTTAAATCTCGATTTATGCCCGGGCTGCTCTGCGTCTCAAGCTTTCGAGAAGAGCGTCGAATCCACGCTGCCGAATAATGCTTTGAAACTGTCTGTGATAAGATTCAGCAGTGGATACATCGTCAATAATCATATCTGTTATTTGCCACTCACCGTTTTGAAGCTCCATATCATAGTCAACGGAGGTTCTTACGTTATCCATCTGTGCCATGGTTTTAACCTCCGCAGTTCCGTTTTCTACAGAAATATCGTTGTAAGTAACTTCTGCACGGTAAATATCCAGTCTGTTCAGCGAATTATCACGAATAATTGTGGAAAAAAGTGAGACAAACTCTTCACGCTCTTCCTCAGATATTTCAGTAAACGTTTCCCCAAGTGCCGTTTCCGACATCGATCTGAAATCAATCACGCCATTGATGATATTTTTCAGTCTGTCACGTTGCTCCTGGGTATACTCATTGCCTTTCGGTCCTAAAAGTTCTTTTATCTCCGCGTCGCGCTCATTCAACATTTGCTGTATATCATCTGCTCCATTCTGTGCAAAGCCTACATTCAGAAAAAGAACCATGGAAAATAGTAGTGTGATGATAGTTTTCATTCTTTACCCTGTCTTAATTTACGCTCAATTGTTTAACTGTAATTCCGGAAGCCCTGTAAAGTTCCGATACTCTTTTATTCAAATCGAACACGTTTTGTTTCAATTCTACTCGTAATTCTAACTCTTTTTGCATTGCGTTCAGCAGTTCTTCTACATCGCCAAACCCAATATCATAGTTGAGTTGCTCATGGCGAACCCAATTGCGTGCCGTTACGAGGGCTTCATCTGTTTGATTAGCTCGAACTTCAGCAACCGAGGCCTGTCTATACGATTCATTCAACTCAAGATATATGCCATCCATCAATGCGTCTTTCAAGTCTCGCACCCGATTATACTCGATATCGGCCCGATCCAATTGATTTTTAATAGATCTGAAATTTAAATTTTGCCGGATACCAAATCCCACTGACGCAGATGAATAATTTGTATTGTTTATGATAAACGGATTTGTCTGCCTGGGACGGTTAGGTGTGTTCGCATAACTTCCGGATATGCCAAGGAACAGAGCCGGGTACTGTTGTGCCTTCACAGCTTCTTTTCCCTTGGCCATGGCTTCAATTCCGGCATCCACTCCCTTCAGCTCCGGTCTATTCTGTACAGCCTTCTGCTGATAAAAATCATAGGGTTTAAGATCAAATGCCACTGGGTCAAGAAAACTCTCTTCCGGCTCATATATAACATCTTCACTGCCTCCCATCACATAGTCCCAAATACGGGTAATGGAAGCCAGACTCTCTTTCACTTCAGATTTTTGAGTTTCAAATTCTGTTTTAAAAATTTCGAAACGAAAAACGTCGGCCTCTTTAAGATCTGGATTCCCTTCTTCGCGCATTTCTTCAATCTGACTCTCCACTCTGTCTACCTGCTCTTCTGCATCATCTAATATTCTGTTTAATTCGAAGGCGAGTAGATAACTGTAATAAAGCTCAAATAGCTGAACCTCAGCTTCAGCAGTAACTGAACTAAATTGAAACTCTGCAGCGCGCGCTCCGGCTTCAGCTGCGGCAATAGCATTATCGATGGCTCCCCAACTGTATATAGGTTGAATAGCACTTATTTCCGCACGAGTAAATATAGCCCAATCTTCCCAGTCATTTTCAAGGTTCGGATCTAAATAGAACTCTCCTTCCGAAAGTCCATCAACTTGACTTATTACACCGGGAACTACACCGTGCTGAGAATTAAACTGTATTCTGGGAAGTATTCGTTGATTGCGTGCCTGTTGAACACGATTCTCAGACATACTGACTGAATGTCTTTCATAAGATACCTGACCGGACCTTTCCAACCCGCGATCTATAAATTCCTGTAGATTAACTTTTAGCGTATCCTGTCCTTGAACAGATGTAATCAAGAAGGTGAGTAGCAGTAAGTTGATATATAAAATTCGATGCACGATAATTTTATTCTTTTCCTATTTATTTAAGCACAGTAATCAACGAATTAAAGGCCATTTTATTTACTGTACTTCACAACTAAAGCAGATCATTAAACATAAAAGATTTAAAACAAAAAAAGCCTCTTTAATCTAAATTAAAGAGGCTTGAAATAAAAGCGGAGGGAGAGGGATTCGAACCCCCGGAGACTTGCGCCTCAACGGTTTTCAAGACCGCCGCATTCGACCACTCTGCCATCCCTCCGTTTATGCATCTTCAAGTGCCGCAGCACCAGAAA
>Ga0102943_1001667_pt1 | contig 13571 bp, 11 predicted proteins | sample SalPonC_black_MG_FD_78174 | JGI IMG/M metagenome (GOLD analysis project Ga0102943, IMG submission 78174) | Salt pond soil microbial communities from South San Francisco under conditions of wetland restoration - Salt Pond MetaG... | ecosystem: Environmental > Aquatic > Marine > Intertidal zone >...
ATCATCAGCCGAAAATGAGACGCCGTCTTTAGAAAAAACCGCGCGCCACCCTGTCTCGGTCATGCTCTTGGGGTAAAGGTCTTTTAATTGAAAGGTGAAACCACGACCTTCAAGCACTTTGGCAAGCGTCATGGCAGCATGAATATCATAAACAGCCTGGTCGGGCAGGGCGTCTTTGAAAAGATCCCTTAGCTGTGTTTCCAAGGCCTCTGGGTTTGAATCAATCATGATGGTTCCTCATAAGTTTTTAGCATGTCTTTGGATGGTATAGACTCAAATAAAATCTCATAGAGATTAGGCCTGTTTTCAGCAAAATTCAAGGACAAGCTTGTGCTAAACAGATTTCAGGACCTGTGCAGGGGTCAGAGGCCCGGCCCGGCCTTGTTACAGGTCTTTGACCCGGGAATTTAAACTTGCAAATTAAAATGAAATGATATATTTAGTACCGGATATGTGCCTGGGTGGCGGAACTGGTAGACGCAAGGGACTTAAAATCCCTCGGCCGCAAGGCTGTACGAGTTCAATTCTCGTCCCAGGTACCACTTGCAACCCCCAAGGGTTTTGGCAATTCCAAAACCCTTTTCCCATCAAAACGGATAACAACACGTCTCTATGGACAAGCTTCAAATTACCGGCGGTATTCCCCTTTCAGGACAGGTTCGTATCAGTGGCGCCAAAAATGCGGCACTGCCCCTGATTGCATCCAGCATTCTGGTAGACGGCACTTGTGTTTTTAACAATGTCCCTGAACTCATGGATATTTCTTCCATCCAGATGCTTCTCGAGGATCTGGGGGCTGTGATTGAGTTTGACAATCATGTCATGACCGTTGACGGCCGGGGGATAAACAAAATAGAGGCTGAATACGAATTGGTCAGAAAGATGCGGGCCTCTATTTTGGTTCTTGGTCCGCTGGTGGCAAGGTTCGGCCATGCCAAGGTCTCCATGCCCGGGGGCTGTGCCATTGGGGCAAGGCCGGTAAACATGCACCTGACAGGGCTTGAAGCCCTGGGCGCGGAAATTTCCATTGACCACGGCTATATTGAAGCCAAAGCCGCCAGCCTCGTGGGGGCGGACATTTACTTTGATATCCCCACGGTCACCGGGACGGAAAACCTCATGATGGCCGCGGTCCTGGCCAAAGGCACCACCGAGCTGAGAAACGCCGCACGGGAGCCTGAAATTGTCTGCCTGGCCGAGGCCCTGAATAAAATGGGGGCCAGGATCTCAGGGGCTGGTACGGCCGTCATCACCATTGAAGGGGTGGCACGGCTGAATCCGGTAGACGTCAAGGTCATACCCGACCGCATTGAAACCGGCACCTTTATGGTGGCGGCAGCGGCAACCCGAGGGGATGTGCACATCACCGACTGCATTCCCGATCATCTGGGCGGGGTTATCAGCAAGCTCAAGGCTGCCGGTGCAACGGTTGACGCCCAGGAGGACCAGATACGGGTCATAGGGCCTGAGCGGGTCAAGAGCATTGATATCAAAACCCTTCCCTATCCGGGATTTCCCACGGATATGCAGGCCCAGTTCATGGCCCTGGCCACCGTTTCCGACGGCAACAGCGTGATCCATGAATCCATATTTGAAAACCGGTTTATCCATGCCAACGAACTGCTCCGCATGGGGGCGGACATCTCTATCTCCAACGGCAACTATGCCATGGTCCGCGGCGTATCTCACCTCCAGGCCGCCCCGGTGATGGCATCGGACCTTCGTGCCTCTGCCTCCCTGGTCATTGCCGGATTGATCGCCCGGGGCGCCACATTGATCTCCAGAGTCTACCACATGGACCGCGGGTACGAGGCCATTGAAGAAAAATTTCGTTGTCTGGGGGCAGATATTCAGCGCATTAAATAGCATGAACCCAAACAAAAGGGAGGGATACCTTGAATCGCATACCAATATACCCTCCGCTTTTACCCGCCTTTGCCTGTATCTGCAGCGGTATTCTTGCGGCCGCTTACCTGCCTGTTCCTGTGGTCCCTGTTTTTATTTGCCTGATTGTTGTTGGCCTTGCCGGGGGTATATTCTGGCTGGGGCGCATCCCACCCACCGCAGCTGCCGCCGTTGTGGCCGGCATATGGGGGGGTATTGCCATGTCCCAGGTTTTTTCTTCGGGCAATATGCCTTCTTCAGTCAGGGCGTACACTGATGGCCCATCCTATATTATTTCTGGCCGAATTACCTCCTTTGCCCGCCAATACCCCAGAAAGACCCGGTATGTTGTATCCTGTGAGACCCTGAGGCCTGCCACCGATTCAACCCCCTTCAAGGTCACCGGTAAAATATATCTGTCTGTATATAAAAATTCGGATGAATCAGACCTGCCGCCTTTGCTTTACGGCAGCCGAATCCGTTTTGCGGCCAAACTTAGATCCATCCGGAACTTTGCCAACCCGGGCGGCTTTGACTATGAGCGGTTTCTTCTGTTCAAAGGCATCACTGCATCGGCCTGGACAAACACAGACCGCATCCGAATGCTGCCCCAGCCCCGGTCGCTGCTGACCGGCATCATCCAGAAACTTCAGCAGGCCAGGCAGCATGGCCATGAATTTATTCTCAGCCGGGCCGGGCCGAATGGGGCGTCTTTACCAATAAACCTGGCTTCTGACTTGAAAGCCGATGCCGCAGCCGTACTCTCTGCCATGGTTCTGGGGCAGAAATCCGATTTGTCCCATGACCTGCGGGATCGCTTCTCCCGGGCCGGCATTTCTCATTTACTGGCCATCTCCGGCCTTCATTTGTCCATAATCGGATTGTTAGCCTACCTGACCGTTCTGCAAACCTTCCGCCCCTTTCCCGCAGTTGTCAATGCCGGCATGGCAAAAAAAATCTGTCTTTGTCTTACCTTGTTTCCCCTGGTCGGCTATGCGGTTCTGGCCGGGTTTTCACCGGCTACCCAGCGGGCGTTGATCATGGCATCAACATTTATTCTTGCCATGATTCTGGACCGGGAAACTGATCCTGTGAACGTTCTTTGCCTGGCTGGAATCCTCATTTTGTCCCTTGATCCGACGGCCCTGTTTTCTATCTCTTTTCAACTGTCCTTTTCAGCTGTGGCCGCCATTATCCTGGGCATGATTCTGGTGAATAAAAAAAACCTTTTGCCCCGGTCAAAATGGCTGGCCAGGATCGTCACCATTTTTTGGGTCAGTCTCTTTGCAGGCCTTGCCTGCTTGCCCCTCACGGCCCTGTATTTTAACACCGTCTCTTGTATATTTATGTTTTCCAATCTGATTTTTGTCCCGGCCCTGGGGTTTGTATGCCTGCCACTGGGACTTGCAGCGACGGCCTGTCTGTATCTGCATCCCTTTGTGGCCAAGGTGCTTGGATCTGGCCCTGACCCTGGTCTGCCTGCTTCTTGTTTTCGCATCTGCCCTGGGAGAATCTTGTCTGACCTGGTTCAGGATCGTGACGCCCAGCATCCTTGAAGTTGGCCTATATTATCTCTTATTGACAGGGGTTTTGACTTTTTTCCACAAAAGAAAACGGTTTGGCGCTGGACTGATAGCTGTCTCTGCGGTTGCAGGTCTGTGCTGCCTGGCCCTGGATCTCAAGCATCGGTTTTATCCGGGCCAGTTAACGGCCACGGTTCTGGATGTGGGGCAGGGGGCATCTTCCCTGGTCAGGACCCCCAAGGGAAAGAGTATTCTGCTGGATTGCGGGGGATTTTCTTCGGGATCCGGATTCAATGTGGGGCGCTACGTTGTCGGGCCTTATCTGTGGCGAAACAAAATCAAGACCATTGATCTTGTGGTCCTGTCCCATCCCCAGGCTGATCATATGAACGGTCTTGACTTTATACTGGACAACTTCAGGGTCAGGCGTGTTATCCGCAACAAGGACATTCCTGCCGCAGAAAATATCCAAGGCATTTTGGAAAAACTAGGACAGGCAAATATCCCGGTCACGATTCCGGCCTTTCCCGGCATAGCCCTTGACCTGGGAAAGGCCCGGTTTTTCTTTTATCCTGCCTCTGGTCACAGCCAGTCAGACCTGAACCACAACTGTCTGGTCGCCCGTCTGGTTTACAAGCAGTTTTCAATGCTCATAACAGGGGATATCGATGCCAAACGGGAACTTAGCTTGTGCCGCCAGGATGGGGTGATCGTATCTTCCAGGATCATGCTGGCCCCGCATCACGGAAGTCGAACCGCCAGTTCAAAAATTTTCCTTGATCAGGTGAACCCTGAAAGTGTAATAGTATCCTGTGGTTATGGCAACAGGTACGGATTTCCCCATGCTGAGGTGTTAAGGCGGTATGAATCCGAAAAAATTAAGGTGTTCAGAACAGATCTCCACGGTGCCGTGACAATCTGCACCCGGGGAGGGGACTACCATATGACAACCTTCAGGAATCATTGACTCTTTGTACTATATTTATCTTCCATATGTCTGTGTTCTGGCCCTTGTAATGCTGGCTGAATGTTACCAAAAAAAGCGTCCCGGCTGGTGGGCGCTCGTTGTACTTGCCGCACCCGTTACCACCCCTTACTTTATTTTCAAATCAAGGAAAGCCCAGGGGGTGGTGCCGTTCATGATATTTTTGACCACCTTCACTGCTGTATCTGCCTCGGAAATTTACCTGTACAACCAGATGAAGGAAACGTTCAAATATGCCCATCTGCCGCCCGTGACCCGGCAGGTGATCCGGATCAGTGAAACCCTTAAAACCACGACCCACCGCCTGGATGAGGCCCTGATTACCCTTGAGAACATGTCCAAGGTGGAGTCCAGGAAAAGTGAAATAAAACACACCATTGATTTCATCGCAGATCTGCGGGTCATCATTTTTCAGAACCAGGCCGCCATCAAACGCATGGTCAAGTTTACCTCGGACTACGAATCCTACTTTGTGAAAAAAGAATTGAACTGGGTCTATCAGGTTCAGATTTATTACACCAACCGCAACGTGGTTCAGCATTACAAAAGCCTTATGGTCTATCTGGACGACTTTGAAGCCCTGCTGAGGTATACCTATGAGAATTTTGAAGCCATCGATAAAATCAAAGATCCCAAACAACTAAATAACTACGATCAATACTACCTGCGGTATCGACGAGCTGTGGATTCCCACAACCGCCAAAACGTCCGGCGCATTGAATATCAGAACCGATTTTTGGAAAAATATCCCGACATCAAAGCATACCTGCCAGGGATCCGTCAGACAGAGACCTTTAAGCTCTGGCAATAGCCTGCCCGGCCCATGGGACTGAGAAAGGGCACGATCACCCGGTTCTTGTTGCCCCCGGACAGGTCATAGGTAATGCTGACAATGGGCACCTTTACCTTTTTTTCAATTTGTTCGGCCATGGCTTCGGTGATCAGGCCGGGACAGCAGAATGCCGGGTTGGCCTGGACCAGCAGGGACAGGTCCGGATGTTCCTTGACAATGTGGTGAATTTTGAGCAGGTTGTCCATGGATTCCCCGGTATGTTCAGGCAAAAGACCATAGTCCTGAAGGATATCTTCATAGGACCCAGACACCTTGAGATCTGTCTCATTAAAAAACGGGGCAAACAACGGATAATACTTTTTTTCCATGGCTTTCAAGGCTGCCAGCAGGGCAGAGTGTGAAATCAGGCTCAGGTATTTGCCCTCTTTGAACCATTTTTTAAAATAAGATTTGGCAATAATCTGAACATACTGGTAATAGGGGGTGGACACCACCTCTCCCCCGTTGTCTTCGATGAACCGGATGAGATCCTGATTCATGGTGGCATTATCCCTGACGTACAGATCCCCGAAAATGGCCACCTTAGGCCGCTGGGCCTGCTTTTCAACGCAAATGTCCATGAACCGGGAGATGATCTCCTTAAGGGCCTTGTCCTTGGAGCCGCTGGTGAGAAAGGCAGACCCCATGATCTTTCTGGCGGCGTCAAGCACCCTGTCCGTGTCTCCCTTGTTGACTTCATAGGGCCTGACCTTGCAGGCGATGGATCTGAAAAGCCCGCCAAACATGTATGCAAAATAGGTCTGCTTGGAGGCGTTAAAAGAGATATCAAACAAAGACAGCTCTCCGATGTAAACTTCAGAGGCCTCAAAGCCCCGGCCTTCCCGCTCCAGTATTTTCTGGATGTGGTAGGGATACATTTTGATGTTACAGGCGATCTCCGACTTGTTTAGCCACAGCACCGTGGACGAAGGATCCAGTCCCAGCCTGTCAACCGTATGAATAAACCCGGCTGCCACTGCATTCAATGGCAGGCATTGGCCGGTATTGGTCAGCAGGCTTTTTTTAAGGGTTTCCTGGTTTTCCTCCATGAGCACGGCCTCATACCCTTCATGTTTCAGGATATTGACGATAAAATGCCCGGTAAGGCTGTCCCAGTTGGGATAGACAATGGTCTTTTCACCTGGGGTGCGGGTCTGTCTGGGGGTAAATTGCACAGCCCGGTCCTGGGGCAGCAGGGGGGGCAGCTTCTCTTGCCTTTGCAAATGATTGGAAAAGGCCTGGACAGCGGCTTCAATCCGTGTTTCATACCCCATACTGGAGTCATGTTCGTCAAGTTCCAGCACCAGGTAGGGTTTGCCAAAGCCCTCCATGATCTCCTTGAAATAATCCGTGCCAAAGGCATCTGGGGAACAATTAAACGAAGAAATATACACTGGATACAGATTGTCTTCTTTGGCAGCCACATACGCGGCCTTGAGAATCTGGGCGGCATGTTTCCAGTGAATCTGCTGTAACAGGGGATCAATTTCCGTAAAATCATACGCGGAAAAATCCAGCATATCCTGGAAAAAGGTCTGGATACCCAGATTGGAAAAAATACCGGGAATATTGCTGTTCATGGCCTTTGACAACACCGTATAGGGCCGGCCCAGAAGCAGGACCCTGACCTGGTCGTTTGGCTGGCTGGCCCTGGCCTGATTATATATTTGCTGAAGCCTTGACTCCTGCTGTTTTTGAAGGGCTGCGGCCCGGTCAAAGGCCTGGGAGATGTCAAAAAACGAAAAGGGCTTGGGAAAGGCAGATTTCAGGCAGTTATAAATCTGCAATTTTTCATGGAAACTGGTGTACAGGTACTTGACCATGGGGGAAAGCACCCGCCTTGTATCAAAGAGCCCTGAAAAAACTGCCGGGGTAAACTGGGTGTAGTAACAATGCTGGCGCCGCCGGTCCTTTTCCCGGTTCCGGTCTTCAAAATAAAAGGGCAGAAAGACAAAATCCGTTTTTTCCAAAAGCCAGCTGACATGGCCGTGCATGGCCACAACCGGAGAACAGAACTCTGCCCCGGCAATGCGTTTTCCCCGTTTCACCGGATCTTTGAGATTCCGGCTGGTTCGAATCTTAACCCCGAGGCTGTTGAAAAAATGCTCCCAAAAGGGCAGGTCCTGGGACATGTGCAGGGCATCGGGAAGCCCCACGGTGATGTCGGGGTAGCGCACAGGCCCCTTGTCGACCTTTAACACCTTGCGGCGCAGATCCAGAAGGTCATACCGGTTTTTTATTGTCCCGCGCTTTTGCGTTTCATAGTCCCGACCGCAGAGAAATCCATAGGCCTGAGGGCTGCCGTTGATTTCGGCAATGGTGATTTTGCAATGGTTGGTGCACAGCTGGCAAACCTCTTTGCGGACCGGAATGGTGTCCTGCCAGAGGTTAACCCCCCTGAACTGAGACGCCTCAAGCCGGCCTGCATCAGCCGCATCCTTTGCTAAAAGCGCCACGCCAAGGGCGCCGGTCAGGTGGCAGTACCGTGACACATGGATGGGTTTACCCAGTTTTTGCTCAAAGGCCGCCACAAGTGCCTTGTTCCTGGCAGTTGCGCCCTGAAACAACACCTGATTCCCTATCTTGGCTGGATTGGCCACCTTGGTCAGGTAATTGTCCCTCACGGAATGAAGCACAGAGGCCAGAATCTCATTTTTTTCATAGCCTTCGGCAAAGAAATAGTTGATGTCCCGCTCCATGAAAACAGTGCACCGGTCGCTGGAAACCGGGGAGGTCACCCCCTCGGTCCGGCCGGAATACTCGGAAAGGGGACACTCCAGTTTGGCAGCCTGCTCTTCAATGAAAGAGCCTGTGCCTGCCGCACAGACCGTGTTCATGACAGAAGAGGTCACGACCCCGTCCTTTAACAGGGTAAACTTGGCATCCTGGCCGCCGATTTCAATAATGGTGTCCACATCAGGATTCAGGTTCACCGCTGCAGCGGCATGGGCGGTGATTTCATCGGGTTCGATATCCGCCCCAATGATCTTTGCTGAAATCCGCCGGCCAGACCCTGTGGTACCGCATCCTTTGATGGGCAGGTCCAGAAAATAGTCGGTTAAGAATTCGTCCAGGGCCCTGAAAAGGAACTGTACTGCCTGCACCGGCCGTGAGGCGGTTTTGGTATAAAATCCAGCCAGGGGGGCACCATCCTGGTCAATGAGGATACTTTTGGTGCTGGTCGAGCCCACATCCACTCCAAGATACCCATGAAACAGGTCTGCGTCACTGGGATCCCGGTAAATATCCACCTCCACCCCATGGGCATTGTAGGAACGAAAGGCGTTGAAGTCCGGATACTCGGACAGGCTAAGCAGCAGTTCCGGATACCGGTACCCCTGTTTTTGTTCCTGATCCTGAAAAAAGGCCTCTGGGCTTGAATACCTGCCCGTGGAATGGGTATCACCGACCTGATCCAGAAGGGTCAGGGCCGCGCCCATGGCACCGTAAGCCATGGAAAAGGCATCGGTGACAAGAGAGAGGTCCAGAAGCTGTTCCAGGTGCCGGCGCACCGCATCATTTTTTGACACACCACCGCAAAAGATCAGGTTTCCCTCTGGAATGGTCTGTTTAAACAGGGTATTGGCGATGTTCTTGGCAAGGCCGTAGCACAGACCATCACAGATCTGGGGAATATCATACCCTTCTTGCTGGGCGTGGATCAGATCGGTTTTGGCAAAAACCGCGCACCGGGTGGCAATGTCTGGCCGGTCCTTGGTGTTTTCCAAAGCCATTTGACTGATCTTTTCTGAACCGGAAAGCCTGAGGCGGCCGGCCTGCTGATCCAGAAAACTGCCTGTGCCGGCGGCACAGGATGAGTTGTGCCTGGCCCCGGTATAGTTTCCCTGGCTGTCAAACCGGGACAGGGAAAAGCGTTCCCCGCCCACATGAAGAAGGGCAGAAAACTGCCCCGGGTGAATCTTCCTGGCAGCCCTGAGCATGGCAACCTGGTCGTCCACACGGCCGTCGGACACGATAAAGTCCGGCGAGGATGAGGTGGTGGCAACCCATGCCGTTGTTTCTATGGGATGGGCGGTTAGAAGATTTGACACCACGGTCATGACCTCACCGTGGTGATAGGCGGTGTCGTGAAAGACAAGGTCTCCTTTGGCAGTGAAGCCTGCAATGCTGGCAGATACAGACCCTGCGTCAATACCGATTATATAGACTGAATTTTTCAAATTTGCTCCTTTATCTCGTTCCAGAATGATCGGACCCCCTGGAACCAACCCTCCATGAATTTATGCTCGTGTGCCGTTCCGCCTTCTCCAGAATATTTTCCCAGCTCGTACTCTTGGTAGATTCCCTGGAAATAGGTCTTGAAATTCTCATGTCCGATCAAATCATACGTATCTTCATGGTGCAATACGTATAAAAGGTCTTCAAAATGGGCTGCCCTTGCCCAGACAAGTCCCTGGCGCTTTCCGGCCCGGAAGAATTTGTTTTCCCAGGCCTGTTTTTCCTCTCTGAGCCGCTGGATGATATCAGGCATGTCAAACTCGTCTGAAAATCGTTTCTGCAGGGCCTCTTTTTTCTGGATGGCCTCGGTCAGGGCCTCTTGAAAGAGCCTGGAAAAGTTAAAGGAACTGCGCCACTGGGTCACTTTTTCATGAAGCATATCTGGAATGCTCAAGGTGATTTTCTGGGCCATGGTCCACCTGCCGTATGGGTTGGGGTAAGTTGACGAACCGGCAACCGGCTCAATACGTAAGTTTCAATCAATACGTATCGCGGATGTCCACCCGTGTCAACCTTTAATGTCTTGACCTGATTGTTCACATGTTTGGCCACCGGTGAACCAGGATCTCATCCCTTGTGTTTTTATCGCAAACTCAGTATAAGGCCCTGTATGATGAAACCCTTATTAATTGGCATCGGCGCCGGCACCATTCACCGCATCGAAGGACTGGGAAGACTGTGTATCTTTTTGTTCAACGGCCTGAAACAACTCTTTGTTTTTCCCCTTCAGGCCGGAAAGATCCTTGACCAGGTCCGCTTCATTGGGGCCAAGTCCATGTTTGTCATCGTGCTGACCGCATTGTTCACAGGCATGGTACTGGGGCTTCAGGGGTATCATACCCTGGTTCAGTTCGGCTCGGAAGCCGCATTGGGGTCTGCGGTCGCCCTGACGCTTATCCGGGAACTTGGGCCGGTCTTGACAGCCATCATGGTCACGGCCAGGGCCGGGTCAGCCATGGCCGCAGAGTTGGGCGTCATGAGGATCTCAGAGCAGATTGATGCCCTGTATACCATGGACATTAATCCGGTTCGGTTCACCTTTTCTCCAAGACTTGCCGCCGGTGTTATCAGCTTTCCCCTTTTAACAGCCCTCTTTGATGTGATCGGCATTTTCGGCGGATATGTCAGCGGGGTTCTTTTTTTAGATATCAGCAAGGCCACCTATATGGACAAGGTCATCCGCAGCATTCATATGAGTGACATCTATGAAGGATTTATCAAGGCGGTGGTGTTCAGCTTTGTTGTCATTACCATCTGCTGTTTCAGGGGATATTACGCCCACATGAATACGGATCAGGCCAAAGGGGCAAAGGGGGTGTCCAATGCCACCACCACCGCGGTGGTGAACGCCTGCATCATGATTCTTGTTGCAGATTATATTATTACCTATTTTACGGTGTAAGCATGGAAACTGCCCTGATTCAGATGATTGATATTAAAAAATCCTTTAATGGCAACCCAGTGCTAAACGGCGTCAATCTGTCTATTTTTCAAGGGCAGATCACCACGATCATCGGAAAGAGCGGCACAGGCAAATCGGTGCTGCTCAGACACATTATCGGGCTTTTGCACCAGGATGCCGGAGAGCTTTTACTCAACGGTGTCAGTTCAGGCAGAATGAACCACAGCAGCCGCCATGCGTTTCAAAAACATATGGCCTATATGTTCCAGGACAATGCCTTGTTTGATTTTTTAACGGTGTTTGAAAATGTGGCCCTGCCCCTGTCGGAAAAACGAATCAAGCCTTTGGTGATCAAAGAGCGGGTAGGGCAGCAGCTTTTTCTTCTGGGCCTGGAAGGCATTGACCACCAATACCCGTCCCAGCTGTCAGGGGGCATGCGCAAGCGTGTGGCCATGGCCAGGGCGCTGATTACCAATCCTAAAATTGTTTTGTTTGACGAGCCCACCACCGGACTGGATCCCATCAGAAAAAACAGCGTGCACTCGATGATTGCCCACTACCAGGCCCAATTTGGATTTACTGCAATCATAGTCAGCCACGACATACCGGATATCTTTGATATCAGCCAGCATGTGGCCATGCTGGACAAGGGAAAAATCATCATCCAGGGCAAAAGCGATGAGGTCCGTCACAGCCAGAATCCTCTGGTTCAGTCGTTTATACGGGGAGAGGATATTTCCAGCGGAGAAACAACCCACAGGATAAGGAAGCATCAATGAATAAAAGGAATCTAGAGTTATATACCGGCCTGTTTGTTGTGGTCGGGGCGGCGTGTATCACTTATCTTGTGGTCGGCCTGGGCGGATTTGACTTTTTACCAAAGGATCGGTATGCCCTGCATGGATATTTTTCATCGGCAGCCGGCCTTAAACCCGGTGCCCGGGTGGAGATTGCCGGTGTTGAAGTCGGGAATGTGGCTGACATATCCATGGACGAGGACCGCATGGTGGCCCGGGTAGACCTGCACATTGATAAATCACTCGAGATCTCAGAAGATAGTATTGCCTCCATAAAAACTTCTGGTATAATAGGTGAAAAATACATCTCGATTTTACCCGGTGGTATGGACTTTATGCTTGAAGACGGAGACGAAATTATCCATACAGAATCCTCTCTTGATATTGAAGGGCTGGTTCGAAAAATGATCTTTAGCAAAGATGCTGCCAAAAATTCCCCATAAGGACCAAACATGAATACCCGACATCCCCTTGCCTCTTTGCTGATCACCTGTTTTATTGCTGTGACCTTCCTCTTGTCTTTCACCGCCACAGGCGCGGCTCAGGACCCGGACTGGTCCCGGCAGGCTGAATCCTCTTTGAAATCCATGGTTGACGAGGTGCTTGTCATTATCAAGGACCCTGAACTTGCCAAAGATCCCAAGTCCCATGAAAAGGCCCTCTATGACAAGGCATTTGACATTTTCGACTTTCAAACCTTTTCCATGCTGGCCCTGGGGCCCAAGTACAGGAAGTTTACTGACCATCAGCGTGAGGAGTTCATACGTTATTTTTCAAAACTCATCTCCCAGACCTATTTTCCCAAACTGGCGGAACAGGACATCACCAACCTGACCGTTGACTATGTTAAAAACACTCCCATGAAGGTCAGGCGGAAAATATACCGCACCGATATTTTAACCGAACTGGTTCGAAAGGACCTTGAGGTGCCCATTACCTACCGCATGATCAGAAAGAACAACCAGCCCTGGCGGGTATATGACATTAAAATCGAAGGGGTCTCCATGGCTGCCAATTACAGGGAGCAATACCGCCAGCAGATCTCTTCAACCCCGGATGAAATTATTGCCCAGTTAAAGGAAAAGGTAACCCTATGAAAAAGCTCCAGGCGTGCATGGCCGGTCTGATACTGTCTTTATTGTTTTGTTTTACTGCCCTGGCTGGACAGTTCCATGCTTTGGAAGACGATCGGGTTATTTTTTTGCCGCAGCTGGTACTGGCCAATGCCGATACCCAGATGACAGCCTTTGAAGACGATCTTTTTGATGAATATGAGGATGAGGCCCAGCAGGCCCAGATGGTGGCTGATCCCCTTTATTATTTTAACTATGCCATGTACGGGGTGAATGATTTTTTATACTTTTACGCCTTTAAACCCCTGGCCCAAGGGTATAAATTTGTGGTTCCCACCGTTGCCAGGCACGGGATTAAAAATTTTTTCCACAACCTTTTGTTTCCTGTCCGGTTCGTCAACTGCCTGCTCCAGGGCAAAGGCCAAGCAGCCGGAGAAGAGTTTAGCTCGTTCTTTGTTAACTCCACCATCGGCATCCTCGGATTTAATGACTTTGCCCAGACCCACATGGGCCTTGAACCCCATAAGGAAGACCTGGGCCAGACCCTGGCCACTTATCACATTGGGGATGGCTTCTACCTTGTGCTGCCGGTTTTAGGTCCTTCTACCCTCAGAGACACCGTGGGCCGCGTCGGGGATATGTTTGGCAATCCAGTCCGATATGTCAGCCCCTGGGAGCTGGCCTGGGGGTTGCGCAGCCTTGATTCCATCAACAAGACCTCGTTTCGCATCGGTGATTATGAAGCCTTGAAAGCGGCTGCTGTGGATCCCTATGTGGCCATCCGCAATGCCTATATCCAGAATCGCAGATCCCTCATTGAAAAATAATCTGGTCAC